>Ga0118677_10009913_pt1 | contig 14725 bp, 13 predicted proteins | sample AliMusrvi5mmetaG_FD_86154 | JGI IMG/M metagenome (GOLD analysis project Ga0118677, IMG submission 86154)
GGAGTGGTTTCAGCGCGAGTTCGAGATCATCACACCCGAAACGGTTGGGCAACGACCCTACTGAGATCGACGAGACCTTACTGTCGGCAGGGGTGCCCACAGTGACCAATTTCCTCCCGGCGTGGTGAACCCGAGACCGGAGAACGCGGCTTGGCCGCAGCCGGCTACTTGAGCTTCTTTATCAGGACCTTCGAGTTGCGGCCACTCTGTTCGTATTTCTCGCGCCGGGCGGGTGGGAGGTCGGCGGGAGTGCCTTCGACAAAGCCGCCCTTGGACTGGAAATAGGTGAAGGCCTGCGTCGAGAGCGCGATAAGCTCGCTGAAGCCCATCTCGCGGGCCTTGTTCTCGACATACTGGACGAGCTTGCGGCCGATGCCCTGGTTTTCGTGCGCCGGGCTGACGTAAAGGCAGGCGAGCTCGGCCTTGCCGTGATCGAGCCAGTCGTGCAGGGCGATGCATGCCACCGGGTTCCTGTCGATCTCGAAGATGTAATAGTCGCCCAGTTGCTTCTCGATGGTGGAGCGAGTCCGTTTGACCAGCTCCTCGCTTTCGACGGAGCGCTTGGTGAGGTTGAGGATGCTGCGGATGTCCTTCTTAAGCGCGCGGCGGATCTGCTGGAATTCGTTGCCGTAGATGAGGGTGCCGACGCCTTCGTTGGTGAAGACCTCGGCGAGCAGCCCCTCCTCGACGGAGCCATTGATGACATGGACGCGGGGCACACCGGCTTTGCAAGCGGCGGCGGCATGGATGGCCTTGGAGAGCATGGCCGGATGCACGTCCGCCTTTTGGAGCGCGAGCACCGATTCGAGGTCGGAGACGGGCATTTGGCGGATGATATGATCCCCGACGCGGATACCGTCGTACGTAGTGATGAACATCAACTTCGTGGCTTTGAGCGCTTCGGCGACCGCCAGGGCGACGCCATCGGAGTTGACGCGATAGGTCTTGCCCTCGCCGTCGAAACCCAGCGGTGGCAGCACGGGGACAATGCCATGGTCGAGCAGTTGCTGGAGCATCTCGACGTCCACCCGCTCGACCTTGCCGGTGAACAGTTGGTCCACGCCGTGCAGGATGCCGACGGGGTGGGCGATCAGGGCGTTGCTGCACGCGGCGCGGAGGTCAATCGCCGAGAGGCCCTCGAGGACCTCATGCGTCAGGCGGTTGGCGGCGGTCAGGGCGAGCCGGAGCGTGGCTTCATCGGTGACGCCCGTGCCATCGAGGTTGGACGGCGTGATCTTTTGTTCCGCGGCGAGCGCTTTGATCTGAGCGGAGGCGCCGTGGACCAGCACAACGCGGATGCTCAGGGAGCGCAGCACAGCAATGTCCACCAGGATATTGGCGAAGTTCTCGTCCGTGACAATCGCGCCGTCCACATTGATGATGAACGTCTTCTCGCGGAATTGGGGGATGTACTGCAGGATACCCCGCAGGTCGGTCAGTTTCACGTTAGGTTGAGATTTGGGTTCAGGTCAGGAGGATAGCGCAGGCGCTTCCGGTTTGGCGAGAGCCGTTTTGAGGGCCTCCAGGCAGTGAATGTTTTCCTTGGGCGTGCCAATGGAAATGCGGACCCACTCAGGCAAGTGGTAGCCGCCCATAGGCCGCACGATCACGCCCAATGCCTGCATTTCCTTGCACACCCGCGAGCCGTCGCCGACGCGCACCAGAATGAAGTTCGCCGAGGAAGGAATGAACTCCAGACCCAGCTTGCGGAAGGCCCGCACGTAGAATTTGAGGCCGCGGGAGTTCCCCTTACGGGTCCTGGCCGCGTGGGTAGTGTCATCCAGCGCCGCCAGCGCGCCGGCCTGAGCTATGGCATTGACGTTGAAGGGTTGGCGAATCTTCTCAAGTTCGGTGATCAGGTCGGGGTGGCCGATGCCATAGCCGAGACGCAAGCCCGCCAGTCCGTATATCTTGGAGAAGGTCCGCATCAGCAACAGGTTGGCCTTCCGGCCGCGGCGAATCTCCGGCACCAGGTCGAGCGCATCGTCCAGGAACTCGATGTAAGCCTCGTCCAAGGCGAGCACGACGTTCTCAGGCACGGCGGCCACGAAGCGGGCCAGGTCTTCGCGGCTGGCGATCGTGCCGGTCGGGTTGTTAGGGTTGGCGACGAACACCACCCGCGTGTTGGGGTTGATGGCGGCCAGCATAGCGTCCAGGTCGTGGCCGTATTGTTTAGCCGGCACAACGACGAGCTTGCCGCCAAACAGGGCCGTCACGATGTTATAGACCGCAAAGCAATACTGCGAAACGACCACCTCCGTACCGGGCGAAACCGCGGCATGGCCGACGAACTCAATGACTTCGTTGGAGCCGTTGCCCAGGATGATGTGGGCGGGGGTTACGCCGAGTTTGGCAGCGAGCTTTTGCTTGAAGTAATAGGCATTGCCATCGGGGTAGAGGTTCACCTTGGCCAACGCCTTGCGCATGGCGGCCAGGGCCAGTCGCGACGGGCCAATGGGGTTTTCGTTCGAAGCGAGCTTGATGATGTCGTCGGCGGGCAAGCCGAGTTCACGGGCGACTTCCTCGATGGGGCGGCCGGGCTGATATGCCGGCACGGTCTGGAGGTTCGGGTTGATGGGATAAGGGAGCGGCATGGGGAGATGCTAAGTTTTGAGTTCTTAGTTGTCAGTATTTAGTTTGGAATCACTCATTCGCCCGGCAGTTGTTGTCCGGCGCCGGGGTAAAGCACGTGGTAGTCAATGGATTGGACGCCGACAATGGCGGCGACGCCAAGGATATCGTGGGCATTGGATCCACGCGAAACGTCGGCTGCCGGACGGTCCAGACCAAGGAGCATGTGACCGTAGGCGTTGGAGCGAGCAACCAGCCGAGCGAGTTTGCTGGCGATGTTGGCGGCATTAAGGTCCGGGAAGATCAACACGTTCGCGTTGCCGCCCAGTTTGCTGTTCGGCAATTTGCGGGCGGCAATCTCGGGAACCATCGCGGTGTCCACCTGGAGCTCGCCGTCGAAGTCCGCCTCGACCTTTCGCTCCAGGGCCTTATGTTCGGCAAGCGCGGTGGCAGCTTGTACTTTGCCCACCGAGGGGTGGCTGCCGCTCCCCTTGGTGGAGAAAGAGAGGAGCGCCACCCGCGGGCGTGAGCCGAGCAAGCGCCGCGCCAGTTGGGCCGTGGACACGGCGATATCAGCAAGCTGCTCGACCGACGGCTCTTCAACGACGTCACAGTCTGCCATGAACAACACGCCATTCTCGCCGAGGCGCGAGTCTTCGACCTCCATCACCAGGCAACTGGCAATGGTGCTGGTCTGGGGAGCGGGTTTGATGGTTTGAAACAGCGGCCGGAGCACGCTGCCGGTGATTTGGTGGGTGCCGGCGACGAAACCGTCCGCCTGGTGCATCGCCAGCATCATGGCGCCGAAATAGTTTGGCTGCCGCACGGCCTCCCGTGCCTCGAAGTCCTTCATGCGCTTGCCGGTGTAGTGGTGCAACCGCTCGAATCGGCGAGCAAAGTTGTCCAATTCCTCACTCTCGGCAGGGTTGATGACGCGGATGCCTTCCAGCGAGATATTCAGAGTTTTGGCCACTTCGGCGATCCGGGCCCGGTCGCCCAGGAGAATCGGCACCCCAAGTTTCAGGGCACAGAACTGGCGAGCCGCCTGGATTACACGCGGCTCGGCACCTTCCGGGAAGACAATACGCTTCGGATGCCGCTGCAGTTTCTCGATGACGCTGCCAATGAATCGCATGGCGCTTTAGTAGCGCAGTGACCGGGAAACTGCAATTGGAATACCGCAGGTTGACTTGCGCGGGCACGGCAGATACCCTGCACCTTTGTTGGAATTGCGAACATGTTTGAAGCCATTGAAAAGCTGCTGATTCTGCAGGACCGCGACCGGAAGATCGGTCGCGTAGAGGAGGAACTGGCGCACATCGAGCCGGAGCGCCAGTCGCTGAAGGCCAAGGCCGCTGCCGCCCAAACCCAACTTGAGCAAGCCAAGCTGCGGATCATGCATATCGAATCCTCCCGCAAAGATCTGGAGCTGGAAGTTGAGACCAAGAAGCAGATGATTGTCCGCTACGCCAACCAGCAGTTCCAGACCCGGAAGAACGAGGAATACCGCGCGCTCGCCCACGAAATCGAGATGTGCAAGGAAGCCATCTTCAAGATCGAGGACCAGGAAATCGAGCTGATGGAACAGACGGAAGCGGGGCAAAAGGAAGTCCTGGGAGCGACGCAAACTGTCAAGGAGGCGCGCAAACTCATGGACGAGCAGGTCGCCCAACTCGACGCGCGGGAACAGAATTTACAGAAAGAGCTCGCTGAACTGGAAACCAACCGCGAGGCCCTGGCCTCCGCGGTGGATGAAAGCACTCGCTCCCGCTATGAGCGACTGGTCCGGAGCAAAGGGGAGAATGTGGTCGTGGGCGTCCAGCACGGCGTTTGCGGCGGATGCCACATGAAGCTGCCGCCCCAATTGACCGTCACGTGCCAGGCCGAGAAGGAGTTGGTCTCCTGCAGCAACTGCGGCCGCATTCTCTACTACTCGAGCGACATGGATCTGGCCGTGGCGGACTGATCCGCCCAGGGACGGCCGGGAGGCGAAATCCGAAGCCCGAAATCCGAAGGCCGAAGGCAGACACGGATTCCACTGATTATCCTAAATTCGGCAGTTGATTTAACCGCAAAGAACGCAAAGATCACAAAGACAGATGGTTATGCATGGATTTCCTAAGCCTTCCATTCACCCGGCAGGTGAATCAGTTCTTTGGCTCGGAATCATCACAAGTTCCATTCTTTGCGATCTTTGTGTTCTTTGCGGTTAATCCCAAGTGCCGTTTTTAGGATTATCACTGATTCGAATTTCAGATCGGAATCCGTGGTTAATTCGTGAAATCCGTGTCTGCTTCCGCCCTTCGGACTTTGGGCTTCGGATATTGGAGGTTGGGCGTTCGATGTTGGATGTTGGATGTTTTCAGAGCTCATGCTTAGAACAGCCCTGAGATCCGCCTCACGCTTTGGCTTTCCCGAGCGTCGGGGTCATGCCGACCAGGGTCTGCGGAGTCTCGAACAGGACCGCTTGCGCCACTCCGATTGCCTCGTGGAAAGAGTATTGCCCCTGCGCCACCTTCTCCGCGAGGACCTGTGCCATTTGCTTGCGCACGATAATGGCTTTGGCGTAGCTCCACTCGGCGACGTATGCATCGGAGAAGAAGCCGACCTGCTTGTTGACGGGGACCATATCCAGCCGCTCGGTCATGACGTGGCGGATGGCGTCGGGAAAGAAGTTGTGCCACCAGAAACCGGCCAGGCTGAAATTGGGCAATTCCCGGCACATCGTACACAGGGTTTGGTTCGCGTGCCGGCTGGCGACAAAGCATTGGAAGCGGAGCCGCGGGTGCCGGCCAACCATCTCTGCGAGCTGAGCCAGGGTCTTTTGGGAAATCCTGCAGGCGGTCTCGAACGGCAATGGCTCCGCCCCCAGGCTGAACTGAAACACGATGTCCTCGGCCCGTTTTTCCAGTGCCGCAAGCAAGCCCTCACCGATGTAAGCCGCGTAGATGTCCCGCTCCGCTGGGCCGGCTTGACCGCGGCGCTTAAGCGCGGCTTCCATCTCGTCGTCGGTAGGAAGCCGGTAGTCAATGTCGGTTGAAACGCCCGTCGCAGTGGAAATCACCTCGTTATAAGGAATGCTGTCCACATAATGCTTGAGCGCCGCATGCACGTCCTCGACCGTTTTGATCGTGCGGTCCGGAGCGGGACGCGCGCCGCCGCCGATCGTGACCGGGGCTTCCGGGGGGCGCCCCCAGGTGCGCTCCAGATCATAAACCGCTGTGTCGAATTCGCCCCATTGGGTTCGCATAAACATCCCCCATTCCAACGAATACTGAAGGACGTCGTCCGCCTCACCCTTTCCGCGCCGGCAATATTCGGCGCAGGTGCGTTGAATATTCACGCGCTTCAGGATCGACCGCGCCCATACCCCGTCGTCAGCACGTTCGCGGATCAGATCGTCGAGCCGCTGCCAATTCCCTGGCGTAACCGATTCATTCCAACCGTAGAGATCGCGCAGAATAGTGCGGACTCCCCACCAACCGCTCGTGTTCTGAATGAACCGCAGGTAGGGCAGCGCCTCCTGGATGCGTTGGTGAGCCTCCTCCCTGGTGGGCCAATTGGGAAACTGGGTGAGTCGAGCGCCGCTGGGACAACCTGCCGCGTAAAGGTCGCTCACCACCATGTGATAGAGCAGGATATCGTGCAGACCGCGCGCGCCCAGGCGCGGGCCGCAAAGGTGCGTGTGGACATCCAGGACCGGCACTTCGGCCAGCGCCTGTTCTATAGCATCAACGACAGAGGGAGTATTCATAGGGAGCAGTAAGGCGAATGGAGAATGCAGAATGCAGAATGAAGAATGCCAGGAAACGCCACCACGGTGCCTGCGTCTGGCCAGCATTCTTCATTCTTCATTCTGCATTCTCCATTCTGCATTCCCTCGGCAACCCTGGGCTTCGGGGCGGAATCCCTTTGGGATTCAGCTCTGGAATTTCCGAAAGGCATTGGGGCTAGCTTCATGGAAACGTGCATGGAGAGCTACTTTCGGCTGTCCCCGCGGGCTGCCTCCGCTCGCAGGAACCGGTTCACCGCGCGCAGGCGTGGGATTTCCGTGGTCGCTGCTTTGAGCGCCGCGGCAGCGGCGGCGAAACGGATCCTGGCGGGCAGCGCGTCCCCGCGCGCCAGACTGGCGGCGTAGGCGCCGTGAAAGACATCGCCGCACCCGGTCGTATCGGCGGCCCGCACGTGAAACGCCGGATAGTGGCGAGCCTTCTGCCCCGAACAAGCCGACACGCACCAGCAACCCTTTGCCCCGCACGTGACGATCACCGCAGCACGGTCCGCCCGCCACAGCGCCAGGGCTGCGCGTGCGGCGGAGGATTCCCCCGTGATCCTCAGCGCGAAGCCCTCCGAGAGAATCAAATGATCCACCTTGTCCAGGACATCCTGGAACAGTGGAACCGCGTCGTCTTCGAAATCCGCCACCACCCCTACCCCAGCCGAGCGGGCAATGCGCGTGGCACGGAGGTTGCCCCGCATTCCATAGTGATCAATAAAAAGCACCTTGGAAGCGCGGATCACCTGCGTCGCGGGCAACGAGTCGTGTGCTCCGAGCAAGCCCTTGACTTCGTAGAAAATGTTCCGGCTGCCGGTGGTTGAGCCAACGATAATCGTCGAGCGCACCGTGCATGCCTTCGGTGAGCGCGGCGAACGGGAAACATCCACGCCCTCGCGCCGGAAATCTTCGGCAATATATCGCGAGTGTTCGTCTGTTCCCAAACGCCCGGCATAGGCCGCGCGAGCCCCCAGCCGGGCCGCCGTTACCAAAGCCGCACCGGTCAGCCCACCACTCCTCCGAAAGCTCCGCTCGACTTGAACCTTTTGATCGGCGGCAGGAAAGGAAGGCACGCAGACCACATCATCCACTGCCGTGCAACCCAGGCCGAGCACGTCGAACAGCTTTTTCGGAGAGTCGGGCATCGTAGCAGGTTGGGTGGTGCGCCCAGCAGTTTAGGCCTCGCCCGTCAATCCTTCGGCCTCAAGAGCAGCGCTTGGTTCGGTGTTGGGGCGTTCAGCAGGGCTGGCGCCTTGGCCGCCACCTTGCGGCGGGACGTGCGCGTTCTTCAAGGCCAGGAGTTCATTGCGCAGAATGGCATACTTCCATTCCCGTCCCGTTCTGGTTTTCAGTCCACGCTCATTCAAGAGTTCGACAATACGCCGCATCTTCGTGCCTTTCTGAACTTCCTCCAGGGCGAGGTGCAGACCCGTCTGGAACTGTTCTTGGTTAGCCTCCTTCACAGAAAGCGACACGATCATGGGGGCCGGCGGTCTGACCACGGGCTTGGGCTGTGCCAATTCGATGGCTTTGGCGTGGCGCTTGGCTTGCATGTCGGCATACACCGGACATTCGGGGCAGCAATGGGCCCGGAACGGGTTGTCCGCGCCGTGACAGAGAAACGGAACCGCGGACCGGTAGATGTAACGGAGGTTGGATTTCGTGCTGTGCCGCACAGCCGCCGGGGTTCTTCTGGAAAGCGGCGTGAGCAGGGTGACACAGTAGTCAATCAGCCAAGCGCTCGTTTCCTCTTCACTGAGCCCGGCGTGTCTGGACCAGGCGGCCAGGTACTGCGTGATGTCCTGGCGTTGCGGCGGCCTCTCCCCGGCGGCGAAGCGCGCCAGGTCAAGGCCGTGCTCGACCAAATCCAGAATGCAAGGGTAGCGCGTGTCCTTGCCTCGGCCCCCCAGCAGCGTGTCCAGCAAGTTCAGAAGGGGTCTTCCTTCATTCAGCATGGTTGTCCTTGAGTATGTGTTCGAATCGCCGAACGGAAACGCTCAGCGATGCGCTGCCAAGGGCTCCGGCTTGGAACCGAGACGCGAGCGGCGCAATCGCTGCAGCAAAAATCAGCCCGTTTATTTGAGAGACTTCCGGATCCATCGTGGGGCTCGGCGGCAATCCAGCACCCGAAAAACGACTGCTTCGCCCTCAAGGATTCGATAATAGACCGCGTAGGGGAAGCGGCGCGCCAGCAGGCGGTGACACCCCAGTTGGACTCGGTGAATTCCCGCATAGAGCACCAGTGAATCAATTTCGGAAAATAGGCTGTCGAAAAAGTAATCTCCAACGCCTTCTTGCTGCTGATTATAAAACTCCCGGCCGCTCGCCAGATCCTCCAGAGCGGGTCGAAGGACTCGAACCTTCACTTTTCAAACCGCTTTCGTAATTCTTTCTTTGCGTCTTCCCAGCCGATTGCTTCGATTCGTCCAGCGGCATAGTCCACCTCTGTCTTTTTCAGCTCTTCCTCATGCCATTCTGGGCTCTCGAACGCGTCCTCATCCCCCGCCAAATCGCCCCACAGGGCCTCGATGATCTTCAGCTTTTCCCCAGACGGTAGTTTGCGGAGTTCCGCGATGCTCATGAGGGAAAGCTACGCGAAGCCGGCATGCCCAGCAAGCGTGAGTTTCTGCGCTAACGTTTAGCTCACCGATGGCGGCCCCTCCGCGACTCCCGGATTGCCAAGCCGCGTGGCGGGGCCGCCATTCGGTGCAGCGCCTTGTTGGGCACAATTTGCGCAAATATCCGAAATCTGAGAATACGTTAAACCGCAACCACATTTACCGCACGTTCTTTCATTTCCATTCCAGTAGCCCGTTTCTGCAAACAGGTTAATCGACACTCGCCATAGCTTCATCGCGTCAGAGTCATCGGGCAAATAGTCACCCTCAGCGCTTCTAGGTGCATCTGGTTCATTGCCGCTGAGATAACCAATGATCCAATACTTGGCCTGCTCTGAGCACCTTTCTATCTCTCTTTTTGAAATATTGGTCCACCGGCCGAGTTTGGGACACCACGCCTTCATCCTTCCGTGGAAGGTGTGGGGGTTGTATCCCAAGTAATGCTTTCGATCACAGCATCCTGGCAGAATGACCCAAAGATTCCGATCGAGGTCTTTTGGCACTTCGCTCATGATCTTGCTGCCCAACGATCAACTCGCCGATGGCGGCCCCTCCGTGACTCCCGAATTGCCGGATCGTGTGGCGGGGCCGCCATTCGGTGGAGTGGTTTGTTCGCCTCTGAGCATGAGGAAAGCGTAGCCAAGGGAGAGCATCACCCCAAATCCAAGTGTCACTGCCCAAGCCCTGTAGTGGACGAAGGGATTAGCTGCGCGCTCCGCAATATCACCAAGCAGGCGGAACGGATCGTGGGCAATATCAATGCTGCGCCAGCGCAAGAATCGTCCCACATAGATACCAAGACCACTAAGGAACATAGCCAGCAGAGCAACGCTCCAGCCCAGAACGGGCCTCTTAGCGGAATTGAACAACCGATGGATTTGCATGACCGAGCAGTAACCCATGGCAAGGCCAGTGGCAGCGCATGAGGAGAGCATCAATACATCCAGCCAGACCGGTCCGGAGTTCAGGGTCCGGATGTGGAAGAAGTCCGTAATGATGTATGGCGCGTTGGGCAGGAAAATCAACCAGAGAAAGCCAAATAGCAGCCGCAGCGGAAGTCGTGATTGGAGCATCACAAGCGTACTGAAAAACATGGGAGCAGCAGCGAGCCCTAGATTCCACACCAGAAATGCGTAATCGAAGTTGCGCGTCCATACTGTGCGAATCGCGATGAGCACTCCGCACCACGCCAACGCCGCAGCGAGCAGCGCGAACAGCTTGAGCTCTTGCGCGAGGGCTTTCATGGCGAACGACCTCGCTCAGCCACAGCCGCCGGAGAGCCAAGGACCGACAACACGAGAGAGCAGCGAATCTCTCCCAGCGTCCGCAAACGGAAGGGACGGCGGCTGTTGGCTGAAGCGAGCGGGTTCGGCAAATGTCGGTTACTGCTCATTCGAAGGCGCCCATAACTGCACATGGCAATGCGGACAGGACGATGATGCAAAGAGCTGCTTGCGCGCAGAGAGTCTCCACTGGCGATGGCAGTGAGGACAGTACAAACCATGAAGCCGGAGACTCTGACGCTCTCGGAAACCGGCCAAAGGGGCACAAGCCAGTACCCAAAGCCCAAAAACCACCACTGCGAAATAGTCTGTGCCCCGTTTGGGATATTCTAAGGCACCTATTGTGAAGTAGCGCCAGCCCATTACCAAGGCAAAGCACAGAATCAGAGAGCCAAAAACCGCCACGATGGTGCCTCTCATCGCCCGCTGGTGCCCTGCGAAGTGGAGGTCTAGCTCCTCTCGTTTCATGATATAGCAATCGCCGAACGTTCTGGGTCAAGCGCGCCGGCCCAGAGGCTCAGGAATAAACAGAAGGCGGAATCCGGCGTCGCCTGCATCCAGTTTGTTCGGCCTCATGTGAGGGAAAGTAGTGCAAGCGCGAGGGCACTCCAGCACAAACCAATGCCTAGCCTGAACAGTCGTGTCCGTCCATCAGGTGACGGCAGCGCCAGTGGTAACACCCCAACCTTGCGACGACACGAGAACAGGAGGACGACAACTCCAAGTAAGAGTACAATACCTGCTCCGATGAAAAAGCCGGTCGAGTGTCCGATAACCTTCATGAAACCCCACACCACCAAGGATGCGACGCTCGCCGCAAGGAACGTGGGCCAGATCCTTGGCACATAAGCCAAATCGGTTGGCGGCTTGGCGATCATCGCAACGGAAACGCCGAACTATGATTATGCGACGGCCAGTCGTTTATCCAGGCCCTGGCCTGCCGGGCTCCTCTTGGGTGTAAGTTGTTGATTGCCAGCCACATTCGCGTTGGCCTTCACTCGGCTGGTTCGTTTATCCAGCGCCGGAAATCCCACCGTCCCGTTTTGCGTAAGCTGTTCATTGCTAGCCACATTTGACTCGAAGGTATTAGGGCCGGTTCGTTTATCAAGCAAATAATGCTTCTATCTTAACCCGAGCCTTGGACCGTATTTGTCCTACCGCTTCGGCTATAGTTGCCCCAATTAACTATGAATACGTCTCAAGCAATCGGCCGGATGTCCCCGTGCGCTGGGGCAACCGATTGGTAACATCGACGCCCTCCGTGCCCGGCGCCCCGTTCACGCCCGCCATGCCCCCACCACACAGTGAATGCAGAAGGCAGAATGAAGAATGAAGAAAAGCCAAACGGGGAAGGCAAAAGGATGAAGGATGAAGGATGGAGGATGAATGACCTGAAAACGGCAGTTATTCTGCATTTTGCATTCTTCATTCTGCCTTCTTCCTTCTTCATTCACGTGGCTGCTCCCATACCGCCCCCATACTGCCACCATACCGCCTGGCTTGCTGCAAAGCGCCCCTCTCAATTATGCGAATACAGAATGCCGAACGCACAATAGTGACGCAAAGCCACCACACGGGGAAGGCAGAATGCAGAATGCAGAGTAGCTGAAAGAGGCAGGCAGTGCCCCGCGTCTGGCCAGCTTTCTGGATACTACATTCTGCATCTATGGGGCCAGCCTGGGAGTCTCACCGGAGACGCGCCGGATACACGCCGTAGCCTCCCCGTAGATAACAATGTTATCTAGCGTGAGGCTACGGGGTGCCTACGGCGAGACTCCCGGGGGCGCCTCCCGCAGCCTCGGACCATTGATCTTGATAATTGACTCCGGAATCCAATAATCTCATCCCAACAACATGCATAATAAGACCACTAATCGAGCCGCAGACAATATCCGCATCCTCTCCGCCGCCATGGTCGAAAAGGCCAAGTCCGGGCACCCGGGAGGGGCAATGGGCGGAGCCGATTTCATCAATATCCTCTACACCGAATTCCTGCGTTATGATCCCGCCGACCCGGCCTGGCACATGCGCGACCGGTTCTTCCTGGATCCGGGCCACATGTCGCCGATGCTTTACTCGGTGCTGGCGCTGAGCGGGAAGTACACGCTTGAGGAGCTGAAGAACTTCCGTCAATGGGGCAGCGCCACGCCCGGCCACCCCGAGCTCGATGTCAGCCGCGGGGTCGAGAACACCTCCGGGCCGCTGGGCCAGGGCCACACCAGCGCGGTAGGCGCTGCCATTGCCGAACGGTTCCTGTGCGCCCGCTTCGGCGAGTGGATGGCGCACAAGACGTTTGCCTTCATCTCGGACGGGGGGGTGCAGGAGGAGATTTCGCAGGGCGCAGGCCGCATCGCCGGGTTCCTCGGGCTGAGCAACCTGGTCATGTTCTACGATTCCAACGATATCCAGCTCTCGACCGATACCAGCGCCGTCACGCACGAGGATACGGCCAAGAAGTATGAGGCGTGGGGCTGGCGCGTGACGACCATCGAAGGCAACAATGCCGACCAGATCCGTGCCGCCCTGACCAAGGCCCTGGATGAGAAGGACAAGCCCAGCCTGATCATCGGCAAGACCATCATGGGCAAGGGAGCGGTGAAGGCCGACGGCAGCAACTTCGAGCGCCAGTGTGCCACCCACGGAATGCCGCTGGGCGAGGCGGGCGCCTCCTTCGAGAAATCCATCGCGAACCTGGGCGGCAACCCGGCAGAGCCATTTGTCATCTTCCCCGAGGCGGCGGAACTTTACAGCAATGCCAAAGAGCAGAAGGCAAAGGAAGCTGCTGCGCGCAAGGCCCAACAGCAGGAGTGGGCCAAGGCCAACCCGGCGCTAGCCAATAAGCTCGACCAGTTCTTCTCGGGCAAGCTGCCGCCGTTGAACTTCGAGGAAGTCGCCCAAAAGCCCGACATCGCCAGCCGCGCCGCCTCCGCGGCTGTGCTGGGCTGGCTGGCCAAGAAGGTCGAGAACATGATCGTGGCCTCGGCCGATTTGTCCAACAGCGACAAGACCGACGGCTTCCTGAAGCAAACCAAGCAGTTCACCAAGGGCGATTTTAGTGGCGCGTTCCTCCAGGCCGGGGTCTGCGAGCTAACGATGGCATCGCTTTGCAACGGCATGGCGCTGCACGGAGGGGTCATCCCCGCGTGCGGCACGTTCTTTGTCTTCAGCGACTACATGAAACCGGCCGTGCGGCTCTCGGCGCTGATGGCGTTGCCAGTGAAGTATATCTGGACGCACGACGCCTTCCGCGTCGGCGAAGACGGCCCCACGCATCAGCCGGTGGAGCAGGAAGCGCAAATCCGCCTGCTCGAACACCTCAAGAACCACCACGGCCAGATGAGCCTCCTGGCATTGCGGCCTGCCGATGCGGCCGAGACTTCCGTGTCCTGGAAGATGGCGCTGGAGAACACCAAGACGCCCACCGCCCTGCTTTTCTCCCGGCAGAACATTAAAGACGTTCCGGCCAAAGCGGGGTCAACCCGTTACCAGGATGCCTTGCAAGCGGAGAAAGGCGCGTATGTGGCGCTCGACTGCAATGGTGTTCCGGATGTCGTGCTGGTGGCGAGCGGTTCGGAGGTATCCACGCTGATCGGCGGGGCCGAGTTGCTTGCCGCCCAAAAGGGTCTCAAGGTGCGCGTGGTATCAGTGATCTCCGAAGGCTTGTTCCGCCAGCAACCGGTGGAATACCAGGTCGGCGTGATCCCGCCCCACCTGCCGACCTTTGGCTTAACCGCCGGATTGTCGGTAACGCTGCTCGGGCTCGTTGGGGCCAGGGGCAAGATTTGGGGCCTGAACCATTTTGGTTACTCCGCCCCGGCCAAGGTCCTGGACGAGAAGCTTGGCTTCACCCCGGCCAATGTCTGCAACGAGGTGGTGAAATACCTGGCTGAGCTTCAGAGCAGCGGGAAGGCCCCGGCGATACAGGGACAAAGTGTGGCGAGCCGCCTCGGCATTGCCGGCAGGTAAGAGCCAGCAAAGAGCCTCAATCCAAGCACAAGCCATGGAATGTAAGAAGTCGAGCAACGCGCGTTTCTGTACCTGCACCTATCCTGGCTGCGAAAAACATGGCATCTGCTGCGAGTGCCTACGCTACCACCTGGACATGAGACAACTCCCCGCCTGCTGCTTCCCCAAAGACGTCGAGCGCACCTATGACCGCAGCTTCGAGCGTTTCGCCGGGCTGGTGAGCGCGGGGAAGGTGTGAGGGCCTATGCTAAATCCGAAACCCGAAACCCGAAATCCGAAGGAAATCCGAAGCCCGAAATCCGAAAAGGTCCAACCGCCCGCACGCCCTTCGGATTTCTGATTTCGGATTTCCTTCGGGTTTCGGATTTTCCCCTCGCTGCTCGCTGGGGGAGCAAGCGTACGTAGCAGCCGACGTACTGCCAGGACCGCGGGGTCTGCGACACCGAAAAACCCCTCACCCCAGCCCTCTCCCCTTCGGAAGGGGAGAGGGAGAAGCCTCGGCAGTTTTGGGT
>Ga0118677_10006798_pt2 | contig 14723 bp, 15 predicted proteins | sample AliMusrvi5mmetaG_FD_86154 | JGI IMG/M metagenome (GOLD analysis project Ga0118677, IMG submission 86154)
ACTTTAATTTTCCTTCATTGAATACAGCCATTTGCAGTACTTTTTCGACTTGACTGCTCAACCGCTTGCTTTCGTCAAAAATCACCCCTGAGATGTGGTCGATGGTAGATGGCGAATGAATCAGCGAATTGTCTTTCAACATCTGGGAAGCCAGTGAGATTGTCGAAATAGGCGTTTTCAACTCGTGGGTCATGTTATTGATAAAGTCATTCTTTATTTGGGATAACTTTTTCTGACGAAGAATAATCTGAAGCGTAAAAACGAAGATTCCGATGATAATGATGGTCAACAGCAACGATGGAAGCACAAAACTTGAGGTGGCTTTGATCTGTTCTGCATGCTGATCCGGAAAATAGACATAGAGAAAATTAGGTTTGGCCGAATCCTTGTCATAAAAAAGAGGGGTGTGGTACTCCCTGGTCTCTTTGGTTGGATGGTAGTCCTCATCACCCATTACGATCACGCTTTTACCGTTGATGTTTGACTTAATGCAATATTTGAAAGGAAGGAAAATATCAGACTCTTTTAATTGAAGATCGAGTTCATGTCTCACATCCCCCAGTATCCTGTCTTCGATTTTCATCTCCGATCTTTCCAACATGTAACTCTGGAAGCGAAGATCCTTGGCTTGCTGTGCACTTTGCCTGTCATAAAAGCTCTGCATGCTCGGCACTATGATGGTCGTCTTTGATTTCACCATTTCAAGGTTCCCATTGGAACCCTTGACAGTACTATGGTTGTAGGAGATTGAGAGTTCTCCGGAACGCTTCAGTTTATTGAGAGATTCTGAAGGATCCGAATTGGGGTAAGGCCTGAGGCTTTTAGATGGTATTACATCAGGAATGTAATTTTGGGCATCCAACTCAAAAAAAAGATTGGTTTCCTTGTAAATGAGCATGTCACTAACTTCAAAAAGAGCCCTGTTGACAGCAATATTAACATTGCTTTCCTGAAGTTTTGCCGTTTTATTGATGGTGATCAATTGCACCCACACCATTGCTGCTACGGCAAAGGCCATTACGATCGCAAGTATGTTGATCATCTTTTTGCTCATAAAACAAATATAGGGTTAATAATCCGTTGAGCGGAGGATCCTTAACAATATTTAACAGCTGGTACTGCAAGCGATTAGCTGTTAGCTGTTGGCAATTAGCTAATCGTTCTTTAAGCGAAGATTGATTGCTTGATACAGCTCTTTTTAGTAGGAGGATGAGCGAATTCTCGGTTAAACCACTCTCAGCTAATAGCTAAGGCTAATAGCCAACAGCTAATGGCGTTCCTCAGCACTCAAGCGTTCAAGGGCTTGTTGGGCGGCACTTTGTTGAGCCTCTTTTTTGGAATATCCTTCTCCGGTTCCCATGATCTTCCCATCGATGCAGGCATTGGACACAAACGGCATTTTTTCAGGACCTGGATCCGGATTGCTGACCGTATTGAATTCAACTTCCTGTTTGATCTTTTGACCCCATTCAATCAGCTGGCTCTTGAAGTTGGTATCATTTCTTTCCATTTGCTGAATGTCGACATGCTGGTTGAAGATCTTCTTGATAACAAATTCTTTGGTAACGGAATATCCGCAATCCAGGTAGATGGCGCCGATAAATGCTTCAAGCAGGTCGCCGTACAAATGGCTCGAATCGTTGGCAGTATTGGCGTTGGAAACCACGTACCGGTTGAGCCCCATTTTAAAAGTGAGTTGCGTCAGAAAGCTTCTGTTGACTACCCGGGATCTCAGTTGGGTAAGAAAGCCTTCGTCTTTGAAAGGGAATCGGTTGTAAAGATATTCGGCAACGATGGTGCCCAAAACGGCATCTCCAAGGTATTCGAGGCGTTCATTGTTGACCACATTCCCCAGCTTGTCGACATAGGAGGCCGATTTGTGGATAAAGGCAATGTCGTACAATTTGAATTTCAGCGGACTATGACCTGTGAGGTGGCGGATATACGAATAAAACTCTTTTCTTTGGGAAGAAAAGAGTTTTATCTTATATCTCAAATTTCTGATCACAACCTAACTTAGTTTTTTAAAGATAACTGTACCATTGTGACCGCCAAATCCGAAAGTATTGCTTAAAGCGTAGTTGATATTTCGTGCTTTTGCCTTGTTAAAGGTAAAATCAATTTTGGGATCAATTTCCGGGTCAAGCTCAAATTGATTGATGGTGGGCGGAACAATTCCGTATTTCATGGCAAGAATACAGGCCATAGCTTCTATAGCACCTGCGGCACCAAGCAAGTGACCGGTCATCGACTTGGTCGCACTGATGGCAACCTTGTAGGTGTGTTCACCAAATACCTTTTTGATAGCTTTTGGTTCTGCAATGTCACCTAATCCGGTGGAAGTACCGTGCACATTGATATAATCAATATCTTCCGGTTGAAGGCCGGCATCGGCCAATGCCCTTTTCATCACCAGGGAGGCACCTCCGCCTTCGGGATCGGGTGCCGTCATGTGATAGGCATCAGTGGACATCCCTCCACCAACAAGCTCTGCCCAAATGGTTGCACCACGGGCGATAGCATGTTCATACTCTTCAAGAATCAATGCGCCGGCACCTTCACCCATTACAAATCCATCCCTGTCTTTGTCAAAAGGACGGGAGGCTGTCTTAGGATCATCGTTGCGTGTTGACAAGGCGTGCATGGCATTGAAACCACCCACTCCGGCCTGGGTTATGGCTGCTTCTGATCCTCCGGCAATGAAAATATTGGCCTTGCCTAAACGAATATAAGTCGCAGCATCAATCATGGCATGTGTTGCAGATGCGCATGCAGTAACAGTGGTGATGGTTGGACCCCTGAAACCGTATTGCATGGCAATGTTGCCACTGGCCATATTGGCAATCATCTTGGGAATGAAGAAGGGAGAAAACCTTGGATTATCCGGATTGTTATTGAAATCGGTAACAGATTGATAGAATGTATCCAATCCGCCAATTCCGGCACCCCAGATTACACCAACCTCATCCTTGTCGATTTTGGAGAGGTCCAATCCGGAGTCTTCTATGGCTTGGGCAGCGGCGATATAAGCATATTGGGCATACATGTCGTGCTTTTGCACCTCTTTTCGATTCAAATAATCATTTGGATCGAAATTTTTTATCTCGCAGGCAAATCTTGTTTTGTACTTGGAGGCATCAAAACGAGTAATGGGGCCCGCACCGCTGACCCCATTCCTTAGGCCTTCCCAAAATTCTTCAACATTTTTGCCAAGCGGGTTGATTGTGCCAAGACCGGTTACAACAACTCGTTTTAATTCCATATTGACTTTTAAGACCTTACTGATTTGTTACTTCGCGTTTTCAGTGATGTATGTGATAGCGTCACCAACTGTTCCGATTTTTTCTGCTTGATCATCAGGGATAGCAATACCGAACTCTTTTTCGAACTCCATGATTAACTCTACAGTGTCCAATGAGTCTGCGCCTAAATCATTTGTGAAAGACGCTTCTGTAGTTACTTCACTCTCGTCAACACCAAGTTTATCAACAATGATTGCTTTTACCTTAGCCGTAATGTCAGACATAATTTTTTAATTTTACGTGGTTACTATTGTTAAATTTACACACTGAATTTTTCAGCGATTGCAAAGTAACGAAGAAACAAAATTATCTTCCAAATATTTGTTAAAGAATGTAACAGTTTTGGCCTCAAATTAACCTCATTCCAAACTGTGTGGAATAATGTGGTCGAAAATTCTAAAATACATACATCCTAAGTAGTTGAATATGAAAAAATTAGCCATATTTGCCTCTGGTTCAGGATCAAATGCGGAGAATATTATCCATTTTTTTTTAAATCATCCCACGATTCGGGTTGACTCCGTTTGGACCAATAAACAGGATGCATTTGTATTGGAAAGAGCTGAAAGACTGAATGTAGAAGCCTTTGCATTTACCAAAAATGAAATGGTCGGATCGGATCATCTGCTGGAAGAACTAAAAAACAGGAAGATAGATCTGATTGTTTTGGCAGGTTTTCTTCTATTGTTGCCCCCAAAATTCGTCCGTGAATTTAAGGTTATCAATATTCATCCAGCCCTTTTGCCTGCCTATGGCGGAAAAGGCATGTACGGTGCACATGTTCATCAGGCTGTTGTGGAAAACAAAGAGACAGAATCTGGCATCACCATTCATCTGGTTGATGAAATATACGATCATGGTAAAATTCTATTTCAGGCAAAATGCACAGTCGATCCCCGGGATACACCCGAAAAGCTTGCAACTAAGATTCATGGTCTGGAGATGGATCATTTCCCGGTGACGATTGAGAAATTTCTATCGGAAGTTGACAGGAGTGACTAAACAGTTTCGATCATGAAAAAAAGGGTGAAAGGAGCAGATGAACAAGTTGATTTAGGCAAGAAGGGAGAGGAGATTGCCCGTGAATTTTTGGCACTAAAAGGATACCTGATTCTTGACACAAATTGGCATTTTGGTCACAAGGAAATTGATATAGTGGCCCGGCAAGGAACAGAGATAGTGGTGGTTGAGGTCAAGTCGAGACTGGAAAATTACCAGGTTGAACCCTGGGAGGCAGTTACCGGAGGTAAAATCAGAAACATTGTTGAGGTAGCAGATGCCTGGTTAAGGTTCAATAAAGTTGATCTGGAAACCAGGTTCGATGTGATCTCGATTGTATTTAACAAGGATGGGAGCCATTCCCTTGATCATTTTGAGGGGGCTTTTTTACCTCCCGTGAATTAAGCACGTAGAGTACTTCGAGTACTTCGAGTACTTCGAGTACTTAAAGTTAAAGGCTAGATGGTAAATGTGTTCGATTTCAAAACTCTAAGTACTTTAAGTATTCTAAGTACTCTAAGTACTTTTTGATTATTTTCACATTGGTAAATTGAAGCGAGATGAATGTAGAAAAGGTCAGGCAGATTTGTATCACTAAGAAAGGGGTCACTGAGAGTTTTCCCTTCGGTGAGATGACATTGGTGCTCAAAGTTGGGGGAAAAATATTTGCATTGCTTAACCTTGACAAAGATCCATCGGTTAACCTGAAGTGTGATCCCGAAAGGGCCATTGATCTTCGTGAACGTTACGACGCGATTCTTCCCGGGTATCACATGAACAAACAGCATTGGAATACGTTGATGCTTGAAGCTAATATTTCCGATAACCTCATCGAAGAGCTGATCGGTCACTCCTATGAGCTTGTATTTGCTTCTTTGCCAAAGAAGATTCAGGAGGAGGTGAACGGAGAATGAAAGCCGGAGAATGTGGACTGAATTAGGACAAAAAACTACTAAATCTCATAACTCATTGCTCATAACTCATAACTCATATCTTTTTCGCATGGTATACAATCTGGAAGGTGCTGAATTCATTGAGCTGATTAAACTGCTCAAACTTTTGCGCATTGCCCAATCGGGTGGTCAGGCGAAGCTGATGGTCGAAGATGGTGAAGTACGACTTAACGGAAATCCGGAATCCAGAAAAAGAGCAAAACTACGGGCCGGTGACACGATCCAAATATTTGGGAAAACAATAAAAATAGAACCTTGATTATAAGTATCTTTCAGCAATTGGGTTGGCTTTATCCTCATTGCCAAACAACTGAAGTTTGATTTTTTTGTTTTCAAGGTAGGATCCGAGTTCTTTGTTTCCCCGAAGCCTGGTAACATCATCAAGCATGGTACGAATACAATCATCAGTTTGAATGGACGTTGGATGACTGTCCGTAAGCCAAAAGAGCTTATTGTTGACTATGACTGTTTGATCATCAGTAAGTGTAAATATCAAATTCTCATGGGACCATGCTTTTTCCTTCTCCAGAATAAGCGCACCCTTGCCCATCTCATTATCGTCGGCAACCAGACCATCATAAATCTGCTCGTTTTTTTTAAACTGCCGGTTTCCAACGAATAAACCCCCAGCCATAAAGAAAGAGATCATGACAATAGCACTTTGTACTGTCCGGCTTTCTGAGCTAAATATTTTTTCACATACTATTATTATCAAGGCCATCGGAATTCCCCATAAAACGGATCCATGCACAACGATGTACTTCCACTTTTTCTTTCTCTGCGCACTCCATTTGTGGTAAAAATCTGATTGTTTGGGATTTAGTTCTTCCATGGATTGGTTTGTATTTTTAGAATGACAGTAAATCGGCTGATATTAATGGATCGATATCCCTTTTTCAGCGGCGATCAACTTAATTACATCCCTGGCTTCAATCAGGACTTTGAACTCCAATTCAGACAAGGAAAATTTTGAAGAAGACCCATCTATGCCTTTGATCATGAACCAATTGGATCTGTATTCCATGGATTTTATTTGGTTCCAGTCGATGGATTGCACTTTTGTCCGAATCCCGGGTTTGATCGCAATGTGCTCATCGTTAATGTGAATGTAAGCGGATCCAAAGAATTTTTCAACCGAATAACCCAATCCAGTTACGATGCCTTTTGTCCCTAATACCAACATATAAATCATCATCATCCATTGAAAGGTCCAGTTTTGCCGGGATTCATGAAAGATAATCACCAGGTAGATGCCGGCAAAAACAACTCCGACAATACCCATTGCGAGGGTGAAATTGGATTTTTTACTTTTGGGGATCAGGTCGATTTTAAGTTCCATTGGTTTCAGGTAGGTTGGCTATTTTGATGCAAGAAAGTGAGTCCTACGAAAATAGAAAATTCTGATCAGAAAATGTAAAATAAAATTTGTTTCTTCCATCTGAAATGATCACCGTTTCTTTTTCCAATGGTCAGTAAGGATCAACTATCTCTTCTCGTCAGGCTCATCGTTGATAGATATTTGGGAATGCAACTCTCGATCTTTAATCCCTCACTTTCAACTTTTAGTTCTTCACTTTCACCTTAACTCCCTAAACACCCTCATGAGGCAATTTTTGCAATCAAATTCCAATTCAAATCGGTTGGTACCATCCTGCAAAGAGAAAGGAAGGGAATAGCCGGAAGTAAATGAACCACCAAATTTCTTGCAGAATCCCAACTCATGTTGCAGGCAGTGTTTGGTAATCATGACCTGCAGACGACCGGTAGGAACCCGTTTCTCCACTCCCATGGCTGGATTTTCAATCCCATGACGCCGGAAAAATTGCAAGGCAAGCCGGTTACTGATATTATTTTCGAAATTAAGATCATCAAATGGGAAAGGCGTTGGATCTGTCTTTTGTTTGTCTTTACTGATTAATTTTGCCGAAGCTGATACATGACCAAGAGCAGAATAAGGGTTAATTTGGTGTGGTTTGACCGATACTTTCAACAACATGGACAGGAAGGCCCGACGCAATTCATTGAGCTGTTGTGCCGTGAAGAAATACTGCTCATTTCCACCTGTATTGATATCTCTGACAAGAAACGGAGTATCGCCCGATTTGGTCAGTTGCCGAATAATGTTTTCCCTGGACTTAACCGGATCGTTGGCCGGGATTTTCTCCATTGGCAGGACAAAGAGTGGAATCGATTCTTCTGAAGACACGGTCATGCTCTGTTTAAGTGCGAATCCATCTGGAGTTACCTGAAGTGACAAGTCAATCGGGAGCTTTCTTTCTGATGTTTTCTTACCCAGGAGTTGCTGAAAGGAATGATCGAAATTTCGAAAAATCTGGGCTCCGACGAAAACCTCATTCATTTTGTCGGGATAAACAGTGCTGCCTTCGACTCTGTTGACTTTCAATCCGGTGCTTTCTCCCTGCCTATTTACAAAGGTTAGTCCATCGTTGTTGGAAAGGGACTTGGATCCGGAAACCTGGAATGAGTCTCTTGCTATTTTGGTGACTTGCCCGATCTCTTCTCCGGTTGATTTTGGACTTTCCACTCCTGCTACGGATTCCTTTCGTCCATAAAGAAAATATTCGGTGGCTGCCCTGTGAAACGTCTTTGCTGGATCCGGCTTGAAGAAGAGTGTCGTTTTGCCCTTGGATGCGGCACTGAATTCTGGTTTTCCCTCCAGAATCCTGTCAAGTTCCTCGCGGTAGTAGGCTGTCACGTTTTTTACATAATCGGCATCTTTCAACCTTCCTTCAATCTTAAACGACCGGACTCCAGCGGACACAAGTTCCTGCAAGGATCCGGAGCGATTTAAATCTTTCATAGAAAGCAAGTGTTTGTCCCGGACAATGACTTGTTCTGAGGAATCTGAAAGCGTATATTTCTTCCGGCAGGGCTGTGCACAGGCACCCCGGTTGGCACTTCTGCCACCAACCGAATGACTCATGAAGCACTGTCCGCTTAGGCTGACACAGAGCGAACCGTGGACAAAAGCCTCCAATTCGATGGAGGTTTGCGACGCAATCTCTTCAATTTGTCGCAATGAGAGTTCGCGGGCCAAAACAGCTCTTTTGAATCCGACTGCTTCCAGGAATCTTAATTTTTTAACCGTGAAGTTATTGGCCTGGGTACTGGCATGCAGGGCAATCGGCGGTAAAGCCATTTCCAGGATGCCAAAGTCTTGTATGATCAGTGCATCTGCTCCGGCCTCATAAACCTGTTTGATGATTTTTTCGGCTTCTTCCAGTTCAGGGTCGAACAGGATTGTATTGAGTGCAACATAAGTTTTGACACTGAAAATCCTGGCTTCTGCGGCCAGTTTTTCTATCTCCCCGATTGAATTCCCAGCTGCTTCCCGTGCCCCGAATTTGGGCGCACCAATGTACACGGCATCCGCGCCGTGACGGATCGCTGCGATACCGCATTCCAGGTTTTTGGCAGGAGCAAGAAGTTCAAGTTTGTTACCGGAATCCATAGGGGAAATTTTGGATTTTGGATTTTGGATTTTCGATTACGCGAAAATCCCAAATTCCTTTTAAATAGAGCAATTTTCGATTTTGATCATTCCAAAATCGAAAATCGAAAATCGAAAATTATTCATTGAGTGCTTCCCAGTATTCCAGTGCCCTACGGGTATGGGGAATGACGATGGTTCCTCCGACAAGATTGGCAACAGCGAAGATCTCAAAAAGTTCTGCAGTAGAAATACCCTGTTCATGGCATTTTTCGAGGTGGTATTTGACACAGTCGTCGCAACGGAGCACCATCGAGCTGACCAATCCAAGCATCTCTTTGGTTTTGGTTGAGAGGGCTCCTTCCAGGTAGGTGTTTGTGTCAATGTTGTAGATCCGTTTCATTACCTTGTTGTCGGCTGCAAGGATTTTTTCATTCATTTTGGCGCGGTATTCGCGGAATTCAGCTATTTTTTCGTTCATAACAAATTAATTTTCGATTTTATTCTGAAAGAGCCTCTATTTTGCACGCTACTTCTCCTATCAAAGTCGTTTGCGTACAATCAAGAATTTTCACACGGACAAAGTCACCAATTTCTATCCCTTTGTTTGGGAAAACGACCACCTTGTTTTGGGAACTTCTTCCGAAAAATTCACTTTTCTTCTTTTTGGAGACTCCTTCTGCCAGTACTTCCATGATTTTACCGATGTCACGTCTGTTGCTTTCGAGGGATAATCTGTTTTGCAGATGAATGATCTCTTCGAGTCGTCTGGATTTGACCTCTTCAGGCACATCGTCTTCAAAATGGTCGGCGGCATAAGTGCCTGGCCGCATCGAAAATTTGAACATGAATGAGGTGTCGAACTGTACCTCTTCCATTAGCTTCAACGATTCAAGATGATCCTCCTCCGTTTCTCCGCAGAAGCCACAGAATATATCTGTGGTGATGCCGCATCCTGGCAGGGTCTTTCGGATTGCCTGAATACGGCCGAGGTACCATTCCCTGTCGTACTTTCTGTTCATTTTTTTCAGAACGGCAGAGCTTCCAGATTGGACAGGCAGATGGATGTGGCGGCAGATATTGGGATAATCTGACATTTTTCGCAGCAGTTTATCCGATAAATCCTTGGGATGAGAGGTCGTAAATCTTACCCGCAAGGTGGGTGATATTTGAGCGACCATCTCCAGCAGATCCGGAAACTTGATCGGTTTCCTTGTTGCCTCAGGATGCCAGAAATAGGAATTAACGTTTTGCCCAAGGAGGGTCACCTCTCTGATCCCGCTTTCGAGTAAAGCGGTTACCTCTCTGAGGATATCCTTCGGGTCACGGCTTCTTTCGCGGCCTCTTGTGTAGGGAACAATGCAATACGTACAGAAATTGTTACATCCACGAGTGATTGACACGAATCCTGTGATGCTTTCTTCACCAATTCTTTTGGGGATGATGGAGTCGTAGGTTTCATCGATGGTCAATTCCACATTGACTGCATTTTCACCCAGCATGGCCTTGTCGTAAAGGAAGGGCAGATCCCGATAGGCATCAGGTCCGGCAACGAGATCTGCCGATTTTTTCTCCATTAGCTCTTCGCCGATCCGCTCGGCCATGCATCCTATCAGTCCGACCACCAGTTTGGGGTTTTTCTTTTTCAGGCTCTTGAAAAAGGAGAGCCTGTTCCAAATCTTCTTCTCCGCGTTGTCTCGCACCGAGCAGGTATTGACCAGAATTGCATCTGCACCGGCATATTGATCGGTTAAAACGAAACCGCGGTCCGCCATGACAGAAGCGACTACTTCACTATCGGCTACGTTCATCTGGCATCCGTAGGTTACGATGTATAATTTTTTCTCCAGCATTGGAATTCAATTTTAGCCATGGTTGCGCTCATGACATGGAAGTGCAAAGTTAAAATCAATTCTGCCATTTCTATAATCAAGGCTAAATTTTGGGTTTCTTCTACTTTTACTGTATATTTATTATATTCAGCAAGTTAGATCAGTGTAAGTCCCCGAGCGAAGCCGAAGGCCCATTTTGTACCCCTAACTGAAAATGAAGAATCCGGTACCCTGAGCGAAGCCGATGATCTTGAACGATGAATGGAAGAGCATCTGAAGGGTAAGGGAGCAAGTTTTACAAGCAAACATTTACCTGTCAAATTAATGTACTACGAAGAATTTGACCGAATAGATGATGCTTACTTCAGAGAAAAGCAGGTACAAGGCTGGAGCCGAAAGAAAAAGGAGGCATTGATAAATCGGAAGATAAGTGTTCTCCATGCGTTAGCAAAATGTCAGAATGCTTCTTCTTCAGAGCTTTGGCCTCGAAACAATCACCCTTCGGCTACGCTCAAGGACCCGGAATAGCAATAAATCCGTAGTTCCTTCGGCTTCGCTCAGGGAAAAAAGTACAAAGGATCTGAAGTCGACAGTTAATTCTGTCAGATATTGCCATGCTAATTTTCCCGACAACTCTTTTTCCTTATCTTTGCGCCAAATTATCCGCGATATGAACGGTATTGAACGGAAAACAGGCCTGTTGTTATTATTTTTTCTGGCGGTATTCAGCTGCCAGACAATGGGTCAAACTACCCAACCTGCTCTTAATTCGCCCCCCATTCAGGATGGTTCATTTATCTGGCAGCGTTTAAATGTGGAAGCCAGCAGTGATATCTCAGATCTCCTCCGTCAGCAATATGACCACAGCAGAAAAACCGGAACCTTCCCGGGTTACCGGCTTCAATTGTATTTTGGTTCAGGAGTGCAAGCCAGGGCGCGTGCAGAAAAGGTTAAGGCCGATTTCAATGCCCTACATCCGGATACCAAAGTTTATCTGATTTTTAAATCACCTGATTTTATTGTGAGGGCCGGGGATTTTAGAAACAAAAGCGAGGCATTGAGAGTATTAAAAAGTTTAACAGCCGGTTTCACGAATGCCTTTATCGTCTCCGACGAAATTGTCTTTTCGGGTCCGGTTGCCCAGGTAGAAATAAAATAATTTATGAGCGACGAAATCAAACACGAGTGTGGAATAGCCTTGATCAGGCTTCGTAAGCCGCTGGAATACTACCGCCTTAAATACGGAACCTGGCAATACGGGATCAACAAACTCTACGTGATGATGGAGAAGCAACACAACAGGGGTCAGGACGGTGCCGGTGCTGTGGGTGTAAAAGTCAATATGTCGCCCGGTAGAGAGTATATATTTCGCCACCGCTCCATCGACCCGAATCCCATCCGTGATGTTTTTGCCAAGATTTTCAAGGAATTTAGTCATGCCCAGCAAAACCATCCCAAGGCATTTCCGGATCCGACATGGGCCAAGGCCAATCTCCCGTTCGCCGGAGAACTCTATCTGGGGCATTTGAGATACGGTACCTTCGGGCGGAACAGCGTAGAGTCTACCCATCCTGTGATGCGCCAGAACAACTGGCGTTCCCGCAACCTTGTTCTGGCTGGAAATTTCAATCTCACCAATGTGGATGAACTTTTCAATCTGTTGGTTGGGCTGGGACAGTTTCCGAAGGGGTTCAATGATACTGTCACCATTCTCGAAAAAGTAGGTCATTTCCTCGATGAAGAGAATGAATTGCTCTTCAGGCAGTACAAGAACGAAGGGTATGCCAATGCAGAGATATCTCCCCTGATCGAAAAAAACATTGACATTCGAAAAATCCTCGAACGGGCCAGTCGCGACTGGGATGGAGGTTACACCATTGGAGGGATAATCGGTCATGGGGATGCGTTTGTGGCCCGAGATCCATGGGGAATCAGACCAGCCTTCTATTATGCCGATGAAGAGATCGTAGTGGTTGCATCCGAAAGGCCTGTTATCCAGACGGTCATGAATGTAGGCTGGAACAGTGTTTCAGAAATTAAGCCGGGTCATGCGTTGATTGTCAAGATGGATGGGACCTACAAGGAAGAGCTGGTTCGTGTGCCCCAGAAGCGTAGTTCATGCTCTTTTGAACGGATCTATTTTTCGCGCGGCTCCGATCGGGATATTTACAAGGAGCGCAAGAAACTTGGTTTTTTGCTGGCACCGGTCATCCTCAAGACCATTCATAACGATTTAAAGAATACCGTCTTTTCTTTTATTCCCAATACAGCAGAAACGGCATTTCTGGGAATGATGGAGGGGATCCGGGCCGACCTGCTGAAATCAAAAAAAGAGAAAATTCATGCATTGGGAAATAGCATTACGGAAGATGAGATCGGTGAGATCATCTCCGTTCAGCCCAGAATGGAGAAGATTGCCATCAAGGATGTCAAGATGCGCACCTTTATTGCCGACGATAATAGCCGGGATGACCTGGTTGGTCATGTTTACGATGTTACCTATGGGGTAGTTGAGAACCACCAGGATACCCTCGTAGTGATCGATGATTCAATTGTCAGGGGAACGACTCTGAAACAGAGTATTTTGAAGAGCCTCGACCGGTTGAAACCAAAGAAAATTATTATTATCTCTTCTGCCCCACAGATACGTTACCCCGATTGCTATGGGATTGATATGGCCATTCTGGGCAAGTTTGTTGCCTTTGAAGCCGCAATCGCTTTGTTGAGAGAGCGCGGAAAATCTAAGGTGATCGACGAAGTCTACCGCAAATGCAAGGAGCAGCAGCGACTGCCCAAGGAAGAGATGGTCAATTATGTGAAGGAGATTTACCGTCCTTTCAGCAATGAAGAGATTTCGGCTAAGATTGCGCAGTTGCTCAAACCAACAGAATGCAAATCAGAAGTAGAGATTGTTTACCAGTCTGTTGATAATCTGCATATTGCCTGCCCAAATGATCTGGGTGACTGGTATTTTACCGGCGATTATCCCACACCTGGCGGGAACAAGGTCGTCAATACCTCCTTCATCAATTACATCGAAGGAATTGACGGAAGGGCTTATTGAAACCGCATTTTCGGATTATCCTGTTTTTCGAACAGCTCTTCCAGGTAAGAGGATACGTGGCGATCGATCTTGATATCATACATGTCCTCAATGCTTAACAGGATACCTGTCTCTTCTACATCCCCGAACTCATCGCTGATAGCCGTTCCAAAGGTGCGCATGTTGGGTGTGAGGCTCATGTAGGCATTGATCAGCGGTGGAATGTTCTCACCCAATTTTCTCACTTCGTGGGAAAGGATTTTGTACGCTTCATCGTAACTTTTCCCATCAAAGAGCTCTTTCAGTTTTAACAGGTCCGCATTGTAAGTCATGGGTTTTTTTGCCCACACCAAATGGTCGGGATCGGAGAAAAATTTACTGAAAAAATAGAGGATCAAGTTGCGTGCCTCCTGGTTGTAGTGGGTATACATGGTCACCTTCCCAAAATAGTATTTCACGTCGGGATAGTCGATCATCAGTGCACCCAGGCCATCCCAGAGGTTATCAAGGGCAAAGAGTGCCTTTGCACCCACTTTGGTCGACTGGTAATCAGGCTGAACGAATGAACGGCCAAGCTCAATGACGGAAGGGAGGTAATCCTCAATAAATTTGTCTGAAAAATTGAACAGGTGCGCTGTTGCCAAAGGGATTTCGCCATTGGAATCTTTCTTTATACCATTGCAGTAAATAAAACGGTAGCCGCCCAATATCTCCTTGTTTGCTGGATCCCAGACAATCAATTGCTGGTATGGATGGGTTTCGGAATAATCGTACTGGTCAATATCCAGTTCTTCGCCGATACCTCCTCCGGCAGATCTGAAAGTCAGTTCGCGCAGCCGGCCAATCTCCCTCATCAGATTGGGAGAATCGAAATAGGTAAGGATATATATTTCATTGTCAGCCTTGTTCGTCTTCCTTTGAAATTTTTCCGCAGTAAGTTCCGCTTCCAATAACTCCCTAGGAACGGGAGGAATGATCTCCTTCATCATGCACCAGTTAATAGTTTTGTCCCAAAAATACCAATTGTTTTGGGTTTATTGAGTTTGAAATGTTTGAAATGTTTGAAATGTTTGAAATGTTTGAAATGTTTGAAATGTTTGAAATGTTTGAAATGTTTGAAATGTTTGAAATGTTTGAAATGTT
>Ga0118677_10009914_pt1 | contig 14723 bp, 10 predicted proteins | sample AliMusrvi5mmetaG_FD_86154 | JGI IMG/M metagenome (GOLD analysis project Ga0118677, IMG submission 86154)
AGGCACAGGCGGATGTGGAGAGCCTGGAGGCACGGCGGACGTTGAAGCATTATGGGATGGAAGCGTCCGAACGCGTGTTCAATCCCTGGTTGGCGGATACGGAGTTGGGTTTGCAGGGGCGGCCGGACCTGTTGTTGCGATGCGCGGAACAGGTGGCGATTGTTGATTTCAAGCTGACTGGGGATGGGGTTGGGGAGAATCACCGCTTTCAGTTGTGCGGCTATTCGTTCCTGGCGGAGGCGGCAAGTGGACTGCCCGCGAGAGTGGGGTTTATTTACCGGTTGTCGGATGGGGTGGTGTTGCCGGTGGAGATAGACGAAGATTTGCGGACGAAAGTTAGGGAGGCGGTTGTTCAGATTCGGGCGATGATTGACAATGAGGAGTTGCCTGCGGCGACGGATGTGCGGAAGCGGTGCGAGGATTGTGAGTACGCGAATTATTGCGGCGATGTGTGGTAGGATTTGGCTGTTGGGCAGATTTGCGACGATTGACGCGGTTGGGAGGCAAGAAATTGATCGTCGCTGAAATGAGTTATTCTTTGGTTAGTTAGGCCTTTGTTTTCTTGGGGGTGTGGAGCTCCTGAGATCGCTTCCCCGATTTGAAGGGGATTGAAACTCCCAGCACGTCATACGCTTTCGACGGCTCCACTATCCTGAGATCGCTTCCCCGATTTGAAGGGGATTGAAACATATAGCAGCACACCCGGCAAAAGCACGGTCTACCACCTGAGATCGCTTCCCCGATTTGAAGGGGATTGAAACACTGACGCCCCATCTGCAGATCGCTCATCCCGGTCACCTGAGATCGCTTCCCCGATTTGAAGGGGATTGAAACATTTCTGCCGCGAAGTGGAAAGCCTCATGTTGAGAACCTGAGATCGCTTCCCCGATTTGAAGGGGATTGAAACCGCGGAGGTCATAAGCGCCGCCGGCGTTTTGAATTGCCTGAGATCGCTTCCCCGATTTGAAGGGGATTGAAACAAATTATCTTTGATAGTAATATTGATTGATGGCATTCCTGAGATCGCTTCCCCGATTTGAAGGGGATTGAAACCAATTATTAATTCCTCAGGAACAATTGCCCCGGCCCCCTGAGATCGCTTCCCCGATTTGAAGGGGATTGAAACGAAAGACAAATTACCGACGAATCTTTCCTGGTTGACCTGAGATCGCTTCCCCGATTTGAAGGGGATTGAAACCTAATAATTTGTACTGGGATCTATTGCTTTGAGCTGGCCTGAGATCGCTTCCCCGATTTGAAGGGGATTGAAACCTATCTTTTTGAAAGGCTAACTACTGGTTGGATAGCCCTGAGATCGCTTCCCCGATTTGAAGGGGATTGAAACACATTCTTTTCGTCACGGGCCAACCACTCGCGCAACTCCTGAGATCGCTTCCCCGATTTGAAGGGGATTGAAACCTTCGTCCGGATGCGGCACGATAGGCGGCTTGGGACCTGAGATCGCTTCCCCGATTTGAAGGGGATTGAAACGGGTGGGCGCCTGGGCGCATGCGCGATACGCAATTCAACCTGAGATCGCTTCCCCGATTTGAAGGGGATTGAAACCCATCTATTTGCCCGGCCCCGGCAACATAACCAACACCTGAGATCGCTTCCCCGATTTGAAGGGGATTGAAACACACCCAGGCACTGGGACGCGTGACGGCGGTAATTGACCTGAGATCGCTTCCCCGATTTGAAGGGGATTGAAACTGTCGTAACGTAGCGGTCAAGCTGTGCCTTTGTTGTCCTGAGATCGCTTCCCCGATTTGAAGGGGATTGAAACGAACGACCACGACCCTGACCGGGGTGGAAGTTGATTCCTGAGATCGCTTCCCCGATTTGAAGGGGATTGAAACCGATTCCGCCACTGATCGCCCGAACAGAATCTTGCGTCCTGAGATCGCTTCCCCGATTTGAAGGGGATTGAAACTTACTGACTTGAAAGGTTTTGTAGATCAGTTTCCGGACCTGAGATCGCTTCCCCGATTTGAAGGGGATTGAAACGTTGGCGTCAGGCCCACATGGAACGCCAGGCGGAAGCCCTGAGATCGCTTCCCCGATTTGAAGGGGATTGAAACTCCAGTTGATGGCCAGGGAGAAGTCGACCTGGTGGACCTGAGATCGCTTCCCCGATTTGAAGGGGATTGAAACTAAACGTCGAGAAGGTTGGTACCGTATCATCAGCGGCCCTGAGATCGCTTCCCCGATTTGAAGGGGATTGAAACACTTCAGCCCGAGCGCTTCGCCGATGCGGCAACCGGCCTGAGATCGCTTCCCCGATTTGAAGGGGATTGAAACTGAGCCAGCAGACCCGAACGCGCAAACGCCACCGTCCCTGAGATCGCTTCCCCGATTTGAAGGGGATTGAAACCGCTCACCATAAGCTCGATAATGTCAGCCATCCATCCTGAGATCGCTTCCCCGATTTGAAGGGGATTGAAACTACATAGATATTCCAGCCGGTGGCCTGCCCGTAGACCACCTGAGATCGCTTCCCCGATTTGAAGGGGATTGAAACTACGCATATACGGTCGGAACTCCCGCCACAGCTTGGCCTGAGATCGCTTCCCCGATTTGAAGGGGATTGAAACCTGGAGAGCCGCGCTGCTGAACGTGGCCGCTGCTGAACCTGAGATCGCTTCCCCGATTTGAAGGGGATTGAAACTCTTGCAGTCGGAATCACAAGATGTTGTGCTCAACTGCCTGAGATCGCTTCCCCGATTTGAAGGGGATTGAAACGGCGCCGGTCCTTCTCGTCTGCCTTGCTGCCGAAGTCCTGAGATCGCTTCCCCGATTTGAAGGGGATTGAAACTCAGTTTCTTGTAGCCGTCGATAACACCCTGGCCGATCCTGAGATCGCTTCCCCGATTTGAAGGGGATTGAAACTCCTGGATGACATAGTGCAGCGCCCCTGTAGGGTTGCCTGAGATCGCTTCCCCGATTTGAAGGGGATTGAAACTTGGATTGTGCTGGCCAGCAGGGGTGATCTACTGGCCCTGAGATCGCTTCCCCGATTTGAAGGGGATTGAAACGCTGTACAGAATAGGGAAATTGGCACCCATGAATCACCTGAGATCGCTTCCCCGATTTGAAGGGGATTGAAACGCTTGTTCCTGAAGTATCTGAAGGTCATGCTGTGCCCTGAGATCGCTTCCCCGATTTGAAGGGGATTGAAACGAACATCATGGCCGGCCAGGCCGCGGCCAACTGCACTCCTGAGATCGCTTCCCCGATTTGAAGGGGATTGAAACTCCAATGGGGCCAGTGGACGCTGAACTTTTCCGACCTGAGATCGCTTCCCCGATTTGAAGGGGATTGAAACGGAAAAGAAACTCTACCATCCCCATCCGGGTCGGTTGCCTGAGATCGCTTCCCCGATTTGAAGGGGATTGAAACCGAGTTATACACTTGCACCGCAAAATCTACTATAAACCTGAGATCGCTTCCCCGATTTGAAGGGGATTGAAACGCAAAGACTGGCTGGCGACCGGTGCAATTCCAGACGACCTGAGATCGCTTCCCCGATTTGAAGGGGATTGAAACCCAAAGTCCACCTCGACGCCGGTGAGCGTCGTGGTCCCTGAGATCGCTTCCCCGATTTGAAGGGGATTGAAACATTGCAATCCAAAACCAGTCACCTGAAGCCAGTAAGCCTGAGATCGCTTCCCCGATTTGAAGGGGATTGAAACAAAGAACCAACATAGCCAGTGTTGCGACCACATACCCCTGAGATCGCTTCCCCGATTTGAAGGGGATTGAAACAACACCCGTACTTGCGAAGCCTAGACTTCCAGTCGACCTGAGATCGCTTCCCCGATTTGAAGGGGATTGAAACGTGAGAATCCGTGGTGACCATGCGCAGCACGTCGCCCCTGAGATCGCTTCCCCGATTTGAAGGGGATTGAAACTCGGTGGCGATGAGTGTGAACTCCGGGCCTTCGTCGCCTGAGATCGCTTCCCCGATTTGAAGGGGATTGAAACACGACGCCGCGATCAGGAAGGAGCGCAGCCGATGAAGCCTGAGATCGCTTCCCCGATTTGAAGGGGATTGAAACTGTTTCAGTCACCGATCTCAATAAAACTTAAATCCATCAAAACACGTCTGAAATTCCGATCCGGCTGACGAAATGCTTGCCACGCCATGGTAAAACCGAAATGGCAGCACAGGCCTCCTACCGTCGCTTGCCGCCGCCACTGGATCTTTGAAAATTTACATGCGCCGAACTCCGCTACAGGAAGTGGGCCAATCGAATGCTCTACCTCTGATTGGCCGCTACACCCGGAGTGTCTCTATCGTTCCACCCGTTCCCTTGTCTCAGGTTTCCTCAGGATATCCCAAGCGCGAATATCTCTTTCACAATCAAACGGCTAGGCTGTGGAAAATACGGAAAAATGCACAAAAAAAGTTTTCGCCAAGAATCGGCAGGCCGTTGTTGCAAACAAGTCACTTACGCGTTCTCAGCCGCCGAAAAACCCAAGAGTCCTGGGCCTGACTGGTGCCGCAAGGCGTGGCTGGAATGCCGCAGCGCAACGCAAAGTGGATCGTGTCATCGGGGAAGTGGATCGGTTTGCGGCATCATGATTCCAACAGAGCCTTGACCGTCAGATACTGTGATTGATTCAAAAATGACAGGCTGAATGCCTGTCCCACCTTATCCAAAGTGAGATACATTAAGAGCTGAAGCTCCGCCTATCCTGTTTGAAAGGACGTCAATTGTGCCGCTGACAACAACCCGCAGATCGTTTCTCATCTCATCCGCCGCAGCGCTGGGCCGGGCCGGCACGGCACCCAGCGACCGCGTCACCGTCGGCATCATCGGCAGCGGCAGCCGGGCGATGTTCGAGACGCGCCAGTACGCGTCATTCGATAACGTAGTGATCACCGCCGTGTGCGATGCGCAGGAGAGCCGCCGGATCGGCGCGAAGGAATCGCTGGAAAAGCTGTACGCCACGCAGATGCCGGACAGGCCCAATAGCGGCATCCGGATGTACAGCGATTTTCGCGAACTGCTTGCGCAGAAAGATATCGATGGCGTTTATATCGCCACGCCGGATCACTGGCATGTATCGATGCTGATCCCGGCGCTCAAAGCTGGCAAGCACGTGCACTGCGAGAAGCCGCTTGGCGTTAGCGTCGAACAGTGCCTGGCGGCGCGCAAGGCCGGGCGCAAGGCGAAGACCGTGTTTCAATATGGCGCTGAGCTGCGGTCCAACCACGACACGCGCAAAGGCATCGAACTCGTGCTGAACGGCCGCATTGGCGCGGTGAAGAGGATCTATGTGGTGGGGCCGCCGTCGGTGAGCGGCGGTTCGGCCACACCCGAGTTGCCGATACCCAAGGGCTTCGACTACGACGCGTGGCTGGGGCCAGCGCCCCAGAAGCCGTTCTGCGCTGACCGCTGCCTCACTGAGTCACCGCGCGGCATCTTCAATATCGCGGACTATACTTTGGGCAACATCGCCAACTGGGCGGCCCATCCGCTCGACCAGGTCCAGCGCTGGGCCGACGCCGTGGGCCGCAAGGACCCGCCGGTCACGTATGAAGGCTCGGGCAAGTTTGCGACTGGCGGACTCTTCGATACTGCCACTCAGTGGAACGTGCGCTGCACGTGGGCCGACGGCCTGGTGATGGATTTCATGGACAGCAACACCTATCACGATCTGCCCGACGTGCCGCATCCTCCGGAGCTGAAGAAGCTGCCCAATGGCGCGGTGTTTGTGGGGAGCGAAGGTTGGGTGGTGGTCAACTACGGGATGGTGGTGACGAGCCCGGCATCGTTGATGCAATCCGAGATCGGCGAGAAGGAGATCCACCTGCACGACAGCGCGCTGGCTCAAATCCCCGCCAATCTGCCGAAGGGCTTTCAGCAGACCCTGACCGCCGCGCATCATCAGGACTGGGTCCGGGCCATTCGCACCGGCTCGCCGGTAGCCGATGACATCGAGAGCGCTTACCGGTCAGACATGGTGAGCCAGCTCTCTGACCTGTGCATCCGCACCGGACAGCCTGTGCGGTGGGATCCGAAGAAAGATACGATTATTGGGAATGAGGCTGCGCGAAAGATGATGAAGAAACCGATGCGCGCGCCGTGGGGTGTGGCATGAGAACGATTCTGTTTTTGATTGGGGCGGCCATTGCGCACGCTGGCAGCGCGCCGCTGTATGTCTTCGATAACGGGGCCGGGCGCGGTGTGCTGACGATCGAACAACAGGCCGGCCTCGCAAAGAAGCTGGGCTATCAGGGCCTGCTGCACACCGGCACGAAAGACCTGACGCAGGTGGTGGCGGCCCACAAGGCGCGCGGACTGAAACTGCTGGGCATCTACACGGGGATGAACGTCAGCGACGCCAAGCCGGGCTACGATCCTGGACTTCCGCAGGCCATCAAAGAGATGAAAGGTTCGGGCGCGCTGATTACTTTCACTGTGAACGGAAAGGGTGCGAACGGGGACGATATCGCGGTGCCCGTGATTCGCGAAATTGCCGATATGGCCGCGGCATCGGGACTGAAGGTCGCGCTCTATCCTCACTACGGGATGCACGTCGCGCGCATTGAAGATGCCATCCGCATCATTGAAAAAGTGAAGCGCCCGAATGTCGGACTCATCTTCAACCTCTGCCACTGGCTGCGCAGCGGCGATGAAGCGAACCTCGACTTGCGGTTGAAAGAAGCCCTGCCGCACCTGCTGATGGTGAGCATCAATGGCTCCGAGCATGATGGCGATTGGGACCGGCTTATCCAGCCGCTCGATAGCGGAGCGTACGACGTGAAGGGCTTCGTGAAGAAGGTGCGGAGCTTGAAATTCAAGGGGCCGATTGGGCTGCAATGTTTCAATATCAAGGGTGACCGCGAGGAGTTGCTCACGCGATCGATGAAGGCGTGGAAGAAGTTCTGAACGGCTAAAATAAGAGTATGGAAATCACCTGGCTAGGACATGGCACGTTTCAGTGGAAGCTCGATAGCGGAGAGGTGCTGCTCTTCGATCCGTGGGTGGACGGCAACCCTTCGCATCCGAAGGGCCATGCGATCGACAGGGTCGACGCCATTCTGATCTCGCACGGACATTTCGATCACATTCACGACGCGGTGCCACTGGCGAAGAAGTTCTCGCCAAAGGTCGTCGCCATCTATGAGACGGCGCACTGGCTGGAGTCCAAGGGCGTCGCCAATACCAGCAGCATGAACAAGGGCGGGTCGCAGATGGTTTGCGGCGTGAAGGTCACGATGACCCACGCGATTCACAGCTGCGGAATTCTGGACGACGGGAAGATCATTTATGGTGGCGAGGCGGCCGGGTATATCCTGCGCTTCCCGGATGGGCGAACGGCTTACTTCGCGGGAGACACGAACGTGTTTTCCGACATGCGGTTGATTCGCGATCTGTACCAGCCGGACCTGGCATTTCTGCCGATTGGCGACTTGTTTACGATGAGTCCGCATGAGGCTGCGATGGCGTGCCAGTTGCTGCAGGCAACTAAGGTTATCCCGATGCATTTCGGGACGTTTCCTCCGTTGACCGGGAAGCCTTCGGAGTTACAGGACCTGGTGCAGGGAGTAAGTGAGATTTGGGAGTTGACTCCGGGTGTACCGGTGAATTGGTAGGTAAATCTCTCTGTTACGTTCGCAACCCGGCCACGAGCATGCAGCCGCGTGCCAGGCAGTGACCTCGGCCCGCTCCACAATGCGATAAGCTGAATTGGAATCAATCCTCATGAACTACACACGTCGAGATCTAGCAAAAATCGCAATGGCCGCCTTCCCCGCGGCGACACTCTCCGCAGCCAAGTTGAACTCCAACTTCGGCGGAGTCCAGATAGGCATCAACGCCCCCTACAGCTTCCACGACATTCCAGGTGGCGCCGACGACATCATGGGCTACCTGAAACAGACCAATATCAACGCCCTGGAACTGCGCTCCCAGCCGGTCGAAACATCTCTCGGGGCCAAGCTCGTCGCCAGAATGAGCCCCGGCGAACGCAAGAAACAGCAGACGCCGGAAGCAGCCGCCGCACGCAAGGAGGCAGTCGCCGCGCTCGAAAAATGGCGCCTCTCGCAGTCCATGTCCGGCTTCAAGGACTTCCGCAAGAAGTACGAAGCTGAAGGCGTGAAAATCGAGATCGTGAAGTGGGACGAGATCAACACCTTCTCCGACTCGGTCCTAGACTACTGCTTCCAGATGGCCGCCGCCCTCGGCGCCCGCGCCATCTCCTGCGAGATCCCCGTCAGCCAGACCAAGCGCCTCGGCGAGTTCGCCGCCAAACACAAGATGATGGTCGGCTATCACGGTCACGGCAACATCACCGATCCCGAAGCCTTCGGCGCACTCTCGGCCTGGGAACGTTCGTTTGAGTTCTCCAAGTACAACGGCGCCAATGTCGATATCGGCCACTTCTTCGCCGCCAACGGCTTCTCGCCGAATGACTGGATCAAGAAGAACCACCAGCGCGTCACGCACGTCCACTTGAAGGACCGCAAAGCCAAGATGGGACCCGGCATGCCGTGGGGCCAGGGCGATACGCCGATCAAAGACACGCTCCTCATGTTGAAGAAGGAGAAGTTCAAGATTCAGGCGACCATCGAGCTGGAATACAAGATCCCCGAAGGCTCCAACGTTCTCGCCGAAATCACCAAGTGCGTGAACTACTGCAAGGAAGTCCTGTCGTAAGTTCAGCCCTTGGCTGCTTCGTCCAACGTATCGAAGAACAGCTTGATGTCCTGTGGCCGCGTATGCACATGCGTGGCCACACGCAATCTCTCTGACCGCACAATCCAGATCTTCTTCTTCGAGCAAAGCTCCGCAAACTTCTTGAAGTGATCTGGCTTCATCTGGAAAGTCACCAGCGAACCATACATGCGGTCATCGGCCGAGCTCAGCAGCGTCAACTCGCTGCGCTTGGCCGCCTGCTTGTACACCTCGCGCGACAGCGTGTGAATCCTGCTGTAGATAGTCTCCGGCCCCAACTGCTTCATGAACTGCAGCCCCGCCATCAGCCCGATGAAGATCGACCGGTTGTTGGTCCCCATCATCATGAACTTCGCGGCCTTCAAATCCGGACCGCCGCGCACAAAGAAATCGGTAGCCACCGTCGGCCAGCACCGCTCCAGCATCTCCTCGCGCACATAGAGCAGACCGCACCCAGCCGGCGCGAACATCCACTTATGCGGACTCCCCGCCATGAAGTCACAGCCGAGTTCATTCATGTTGACCGGAATCTGGCCGTGCATATGGGCCCCGTCGATAACAGTGATCACGCCCTTCGCACGCGCCGCCGCGCAGATCCGCTTCACCGGCATGATCACTCCGGTCGTCGTCAGGATCCCACTAAAGCTGAGGACCTTCGTCTTCGGCCCGATGGCGCTCACCAGCGTCTCCACCAACTCGTCCTCGCTCTTCGGAGGATGTGCGATCTTCACTTCCCGCACCGTCACGCCATGCCGGGCCTGACGCAGGAACCAGCCGCCGCGCCCGCTTGGATGCTCCTGATCGGTGATCAGTACTTCGTCGCCGCTCTTCAGATCGAGCCCGGCCGCGATCGTGCTCATCGCCTCGGTGGCGTTGTGCATCAGCGCCAGTTCGTCCTTCTTGCACCCGAAAAACGCCGCCAGTTCCGTGCGGTATTTATCGAGCATTTCGTAGCCCCAGCGCGAATACTCTTCGTCCTGCAATTCCGGATAGTGCGTCAACGCCGCCGACCGCTCCAGGTGATTCGTAACCGCGGCCACCACCGGCTTCGGCGCCAACCCCAGGCTGCCGTTATTCATGAAGCACCGCCAATCAGGCAGCAGAAACTGCTCGTCGCGAATGCGCTTCCAATAGGCCTCCGGCGCGCTCTTCAGCAGTGCCGCATCGGGCAGCGGCGAAGTGGTGAGCGAAGCAGCAGCAAGCGGCAGTCCGAACAAAGAGCCAGCAGTCTTCAATGCAGTTCGGCGGTCCATGATGTTTTATTGTAGCCTGTGAGATCGCCACGCATCTAACGAGCCTCCCATTAGGCTGCAATTTTTGAGATACCATTGGGCTGATTTGTCCGATATGATGATCTGGAATGTTCGATAGAGTCCCAACACTTCGCAATTCGAAGCTGTCCATAGGTCTTGGGCTACTGGTGTTAGGGGTTGGCTTTTGGTGGTATTCCGCTTGGAAATACTACCCTCCCGTAGATCCGTTACGCATCGCGGCATGGAATGGACCGCCCTTTGAGATTGTCCGGCCTGACGGCACAGTAGGCGGGCTTGGTCCGGACGTAGTGAGTGAAGCGGCCTCGCATCTCGGCATCAACCTCAAATGGGTCACACCGCAAGAAGGGCCAGAAGAGCTATTGCCTCAAGGAAAGGTAGATTTGTGGGCAGTGCTTTCTGATACGCCGGAACGACGGGCGCGCTTTTACATGACCAAGCCATGGGCGGACAATCAATACGGCGTGGTATCACTCGAATCGCATCAGGATGAGCCCGTAACTACGGTAGGAGCGATCGATTCGCGCCTGCAAATGAAGATGGCGAGGACGACTTGGCCCAATGCAAAAGTGGTTGCCTTCAAAGATCATACAGCACTCTTCGAGGCGCTTTGCAGAGGCGATTTGAAGCATGTCTTGATGAGTCAACGCTGGCTGATGGGCAGTTCCATGAGCCGTTCGCCAGCATGCCAAACGGCCTCCTTTGCGGTGACGATGCTGACTGACGCAAGGATCAATATTGCCACCGGGGCTGCGCCTGGCATGGAGCGTCATGCAGATGCGATCCGCCATGAGATCGACCGTATGGCAATGGATGGCAGGCTTGACAGGATCGTAGCCCGTTACCCCGTCGGATTGGGAAGCACTGATTGGATGCTTCGTCTGGCATCCGTGGAGCGAATTCAACAGTTGCTCTGGGCGGGAATCATTGCGGCGATACTCATTGCCCTGGTGGCAGGATGGCAATTGCGCAGGGTGTCGTCGGCGCGCGCCCAAGCCGACGAAGCGCTGAAACTGGCGAGAACAGCCAGCGCTGCGAAGTCAGATTTCCTGTCATCGATGAGCCATGAGATCCGGACGCCAATGAATGGAGTGCTCGGTCTCACGGATCTTTTGTTATGCACGCCACTCAACAAGGAACAGCGCGACTGTGGCGAGTCCATACGCTATAGCGCCGAGGCCCTGTTGACCATTCTTAACGATATTCTTGATTTTTCGAAAATGGAAGCCGGGCACCTGGTACTTACGCCTGAACCGTTCGAAGTATCCAGGTTAACTCGAGAATCGATACGCGGTTTTGAAGCGCTGGCCAGGGAAAAAGGTGTCATGCTCACCTACGAAGATGCCGAACGCATTCCTCCTGTCATGGGTGATTCCAGCCGCATCCGGCAGGTTCTCATGAACTTGCTGGCCAATGCCATCAAATTCACAGACCGCGGCAGCGTCAAGGTCAGCTGGCACTTTGAATCTGCGATCGCCGGCAAGATCAAATTGAGCGCCAGCGTGGAAGATACGGGTATTGGAGTTCCGGAGGAGAAACGGGCAATGATTTTTGAGAGCTTCCAGCAGGCAGATGCTTCCACTACGCGACGCTTTGGAGGCACTGGACTTGGGCTGGCAATCTCCAAGCGGCTGATTGAAGCGATGGGCGGCAGCATCGGAGTCGAATCGTCGCCAGCGCAAGGGTCTATCTTCTGGTTCACCATCACGCTACCGCTGGTTCCTGAAACAAAGCTGAGGCAGAGTGAAGAAGGCGCGGCGGAATTACCCTTGAATCTGGTTCCCAGCCCACGAATTCTGGTAGTGGAAGACAATGCGGTGAACCGTAAACTGGCGCATAAGACCCTCACCAGAATGGGTTGCGAGGTCGAACTGGCAACCAACGGATTGGAGGCGCTGCAGTGCGTTTTGAACCAGCGTTTTGACCTTGTTCTGATGGACTGCCTGATGCCGGAAATGGATGGCTATGTCGCCGCTGCGGAGATACGGCGCCGTGAAGGGTTTGGCATTCGCGTCCCGATCGTAGCTGTCTCGGCCAACGTTCATGACGAAGATCGCCAGCGATGCTCGGAAGCGGGCATGGATGATTTTGTTTCCAAGCCTTGGAGGCGTGAGGACCTTCGCCAGGTGCTGCTCCGCTGGTGCCATCCGCGGAGTTAACCTGCGCGCACCTGCGTCGTGAGATAATCCTCCCAATGCTCATGACCATGCACTCTCTGGCCATCCTCACGCTAACTCTCAGTTCGCTAAGCGCCGCCGAAAACTGGCCGCAATTCCGCGGACCCGACGGCACCGGCCACTCCGACGCCCGCAACCTCCCCACCTCCTGGAGCGAATCGAAAAACATCGTCTGGAAGACCGCCATCCACGACCGCGGCTGGTCCTCGCCCGTCATCTACGGCAAGCAGGGCTGGCTCACCTCCGCCAGCAAAGATGGCCGCGAACTGTTCGTCCTCTGCCTCGACCGCGACACCGGCAAGATCGTCAAGGACTGGAAACTCTTCGACGTCGCCCAGCCCCAATTCATCCATCCATTCAACACGCCGGCCTCGCCGACTCCCGTCATCGAAGAGGGCCGCGTCTACATCACCTTCGGTTCACCCGGCACCGCCGCCATCGATACCAAGACCTTCAAAGTCCTGTGGGAACGCCGCGACATCGAATGCAACCACTTCCGCGGCGCAGGCTCCTCGCCCATCATTTTCCGCAACCTGCTGCTGATGCACTTCGATGGCAGCGACGTGCAGTTCGTGATCGCCCTCGACAAGAACACCGGCAAGACCGTCTGGAAGACCCAGCGCTCCATCGATTTCCAGGACCTCGACAAGAACGGCAAGCCCGCCGCCGAAGGCGACCTGCGCAAAGCTTTCTCCACCCCGCACGTCCAGCAGATCAACGGCCGCTGGGAGATGATCAGCCTCGGCGCCAAAGCTGCCTATGGCTATGACCCCGTGACCGGTAAAGAATTGTGGCGGGTGGAGGAGCGCGCCCAGCACTCCGCCAGCACCCGCCCCGTCCTCGGCCACGGTATGATCTTCTTCCCCACCGGCTTCTCCGCCGGACAACTCTTCGCGGTCCGCACCGGCGGCAACGGACTCGTCACAGACACCCACGTGGCCTGGAAGGTGAAGCGCGGCGTCCCCAACAAACCCTCCATTCTCCTGGTTGACGACGCCATCTACATGGTGGGCGACACCGGCATCGCCAGTTGCATCAATGCCAAGAACGGCGAGCAGATCTGGCAGCAGCGCATCGGAGGCGAATACTCCGGCTCCCCCGTCTACGCCGATGGCAAGCTGTGGTTCTTCAGCGAAGACGGCAAGACCGTCGTCCTCAAACCGGGAAAGGTCTTCGAGCAGATCGGCGAAAACAAGCTCGACGAAGGCATGCTCGCCTCGCCAGCCATCGCCGGCAAAGCCTTCTACCTGCGCACCCGCGGCTACCTCTACCGGATCGAGGAAAAGTAGCTATACTGGACGAATTGCCCAAGCAGCGGCTAAACCAACTTTCAAGGAGCAACTATGTGCGATCAGGATCATTTTGATGAAGACCTGCGGGATTTTGAGTCCCGCGGTCTGGTAACCAGAAAACAGTTCGGCGTCATGCTCAGCGCGGGAATGTCCATGCTGCTGCCACAGGTCGCCCACGCCGTGGCCGTCACCGAATCCGACGTCACCATCACGACGCCTGACGGCAAGGCCGACGCCTACTTCGTCCATCCCGCCACCGGCACTGCCCCCGGTGTCCTGGTATGGCCCGACATCTTCGGCCTCCGCCCCGCCTTCCGCCAGATGGGCAAACGGCTCGCTGAATCCGGCTATTCCGTGGTGGTCGTGAATCCGTTCTATCGCACCAAGAAAGCCCCCACGGCCGAAGCCGGCGGCGCGACCCCCATCCAGCAGGTGATGCCGCTCGCCCAGACCCTCAGCGAGACCACGCACATGACCGATGCCAAGGCCTTCATCGCCTGGCTCGACGAACAGAAATCCGTCGCCAAGAATCGCAAGATGGGAACGCAAGGGTACTGCATGGGCGGCCCCATGGCCTTCCGCACCTCTGCCGCCTCCGATCGCGTCGGCGCCGTCGCCTCCTTCCACGGCGGTGGACTGGTCCGCGGCGATGCCGCCAACAGCCCGCATCTACAGGCCGCCAAGACCAAGGCCCAATTCCTCATCGCCATCGGCTCCAACGACGATCAACGCGCTCCCACCGAAAAAGACGTCCTCAAGGAGACCTTCGCCAAGGCCAACCTCTCGGCCGAAATCGAAGTCTACAAGGGCGCCCACGGCTGGTGCCCGCCCGATTCCCGCGTCTATAACGAAGCCGAGGCCGAAAGGGCCTGGAGCCGTCTGCTCGCACTGTACGGCAAAGCTCTCGCCTAAACCGCAACGCACTTTTCGATAAGATAGGCGCATGCCATTGCGCCTATCTCTCTTCTTACTTTTCCTCTCTGTACCAGCCCACGCCCAAAACCCCAAACTGGAAGTGCTCTCCAGCCCTCCCAATCTCATCTCAGGCGATACCGCACTTGTCCAACTCACCGGCGCCGGCAAAGTCACGCTCAATGGCCGCGATGTGACCGTCCAGTTTCGCCCCGGCCGCGACGGCGCACACCGCATCGCGCTGCTCACAGGCTTGAAGCCGGGCGCCAACGTCCTCGAAGCTCGCGAAGGCGCAAAGACCAGCCGCCTCACACTCACCACGCACCCCGCCGCCGCTCCGCTGATCTCCGGACCTCACCCGTCGCCTTTCGTCTGCCAGACCGC
>Ga0118677_10009915_pt1 | contig 14723 bp, 12 predicted proteins | sample AliMusrvi5mmetaG_FD_86154 | JGI IMG/M metagenome (GOLD analysis project Ga0118677, IMG submission 86154)
CTCCCCCTCCAGCGCGGGGATGCGGCCTTGCAGGCCGGGGCGGCGGGATTTCGGCTGAACCTTCACGGCGACGCTGACCCCATCGGCGGTCACGCGCCAGAAGGTCATCAGAGCAGCAGCCCGGAGATGTTGCCGAAGACGATGGCGGCGTAAATCCGGCGAAGGATTTCCTGCACGACGTAGATGCCGAAGATCAGCACGATGGGGCTGATGTCGATACTACCGAAGCGCGGGATGGCGTTGCGGATGGGACGCAGGGCTGGCTCGGTGATGCGATAGAGAAAATCGCCGATCGACCACACAAAGCGGTTGCGGGTATCGAGCACGCCGAATTGCGCCAGCGCCGCGCTGCATACCGGGCCGATCGAAGCAACCAGCGTGGAATTGAGATGGTCCGCAAGCGTTGCTTCACTGCCGCTCGCCCGCGCAAACTCAAAGAGATTGTGAACCTGCGACGCACTGGTGACAACGACGGCCGCGACCTCGCGTCGTTCGAGTGCCACAATCAGATCGGCCAGCGGTTTTGTATCGGCCGGCATCGCCCAGCGGTAAACCGGGATTTCGAGCACCTGCGCGCCGCGCGCCTGCAGCCACGCATCGAGCTCAAGATTTTTCCCGCCGTAACGCTGCACCACCACGCGCGCGCCGGCCAGTTTCAGGGATTCGAGCTGCGCAATCACTTCGGCCGTCGTATACGGATCGGCAGCGCTCAAATCGATGCGCACACCCGCCGCATTCAATGCACCGGTCGGCTTGGGCCCGCGCACCACCACCGTGCTCGCCGCCAGCAACGATTTCAACGTTTCTTCGAGCCCGAGTTCAGCAGCGGTTTTGAACAATGCACGTGTGCCGACGCCGGTCTGGAAAATGGCCGCCGCCACCGGTGCCGTCTGCCAGTCATGAATGAGTTTGGCGATAAAGGCCGGCACGATGTCGGGAATCTCCGACAACGCCGGCGCGTGCAGCGGCCGGCCGCCGCGCTTTGCAATCAATTCGACGATCTGCTCGCCAAGACGGCTTTCGAGTATGGCGACAGTTTGGCCGTTCATTTCGTCGGCGTGCAGGCGGTGATCGGCGCTGTCAGGAATTCAAAATCGCAGCCGCGATCCGCCTGCTGCACGGTATCCATGAACAGCTTGCGATAACCGCGCTCGTCACCCTTGCGCGGTTTAGGCGCCTTCCACTGTTTGCGCCGCGCCGCGAGTTCTTCGTCCGACACCAGCAATTCCAGCCGGCGGCCTTTCACATCGAGACGGATGCGATCGCCGTTTTTCACCAATGCGAGCGGGCCGCCGACCGCCGACTCCGGCGTGATGTGCAGCACGATCGCGCCGAAGGCGGTGCCGCTCATACGCGCATCCGACATGCGCAGCATGTCCTTCAAACCTTTTTGCGCAAGCTTCTTCGGAATCGGAATGTAGCCGGCCTCCGGCATGCCCGGCGCGCCGATCGGTCCGGCGTTGCGCAACACCAGAATATCGTCGGGTTTGACATCGAGATCCGGTGAATCGATGCGTGCCGCCATGTCGGGCAGCGAATCGAACACCACCGCGCGACCTTCGTGCTGCATCAAGGCTGGTGATGCCGCCGCCTGCTTGACGATGGCACCGCCGGGCGCGAGATTGCCGCGCAGCACCGCGATGCTGCCGCCTTTGAATATCGGATTCTTGAACGGCCGCACCACCTCCTGTGCCCAGGCCGCCGGCGCGGCCTCGATATTCTCGCCGAGCGTTTTACCGGTGATGGTCAGCGCTTTCAGTTTCAGTTGCGGCTTAAGTTCGCGCAGGATGGTGGTGACACCGCCGGCCTTGTCGAGATCTTCCATGTAATGCTGGCCGGTCGGCTTCAGATCCACCAGCACCGGCGTGTCGCGCCCCATGCGATCGAAGGCTTCAAGATCGAGTTCGATGCCGAGGCGCCCCGCCATCGCCGCTAGATGAATGATGCCGTTGGTCGAGCCGCCGATGGCGAGCAACATGCGCAACCCGTTTTCGAAGGCGTCGGGCGTCATGATGCGCGAGGGCGTCAGTTTCTCTTTGGCAATCGCCACCGCGCGCGCGCCGGTCGCCTCGGCATTGCGCAAGCGCTCGGCCATTACCGCCGGAATACAGGCGCCACCCGGCAGCATCATGCCCATCGCCTCGGTCACGCAGGCCATCGTGCTCGCCGTGCCCATCACCATGCAGGTACCGGCACTCGGCGCCAGTTTCGATTCGATCTCTTTCATTTCCGGCTGGTCGATGTCGCCGGCGCGGTAGCGCGCCCAGAATCGACGACAGTCGGTGCAGGCGCCAAGCCGCTCGCCCTTGTGATCACCGGTGATCATCGGCCCCGTCACCAGCATTATCGCCGGCACGTCGGCGCTGGCGGCGCCCATCAGCAGCGCCGGCACGTTGCGGCGGGACCCGAACAGCCGGTCCGACGCGAACCCCGACAGCGCCGCCCCGGCCAGCGCCGCGATCGGGTACACGGCCAGGATCGACCCGGCCTCGGTCATCGAGTAGCCCTTGCCCTCCTGCAGGTACAGCATTCCCCAGTTGTTGACGCCGTACCGGGCGGCGGACATCGTGGCCCCCGCCAGGCCCAGCACCCAGATCGACGGGTTCTTCAGGACCTCCAACTGCAGGCGCCCCACCGACATCGCCTCGTGGGGCGTTTCGCCTTCGGGCCGGGGGGCCGGGTGGTCGTCGCGGTAGTCCATCACCGACGGCAGCCCGTAGGTGGCGGGCCGGTCGGCGAGCGTCCTGTACAGCACCAGCGCCGCGCCGGCGCACAGCAGGCCGGGTCCCCAGAAGCCCCATCGCCACCCCAGCCAGGACACGAGGGCCGCGGTGACGGCGAACGTCGCGCCCTCGCCGATGCTGTGGCTGACCGACCACAGGCCGTACCGGGTGCCCAGCTCGCGCGGCGAGAACCACTGGGACAGCGACACCACGCTGGGCGCCGAGCCGACCGACTGGAACCAGCCGTTCAGGCCCCACAGGATCGCGAACGCCCAGAACCACGTCACGAACCCCAGGGCCAGGTTGATCACCGCCGCGCACAGCAGCGCGATGGACATGAAGCGCCGGATGTTCGCCCGGTCGGACAGGAACCCGTTCGACAGCTTGCCGAACGCGTACACGGTCAGCATCGTGGAGCCGATCATGCCCATCTGGGTCGCGGACAGCACCCCTTCGTCCAGCAGCGGCTTCTTGACGACGGAAAAGTTGATGCGGGCCACGTAGAAGAACGCGTATCCCAGCGTGACCGACCAGAACACGCTGAATCGCCGACGCTTGTATTCGCGGTCGATGACGGCGGGGTCGTCGCTGCACAGTGCGCGGTCCGGGCCGGTGCGGAAGAACTCGACCACCTGCCGGAGCCCCACGGTTCGCCGCCCCGGACCATCGCGTCCGGGGAAACCTACCACGGGGGCCGGGCCGGGCCAATGGGCGGCATTCGCCGGGAAGCCAGGCATTTCGGTTCTGGGATTCACTGTCCGATTGACGAGCACCCGGCTTCGTGGCATCCATTCGCCCCATCTCAGGGGGGGTAAGAACCGGGTGGCCCACGAGCCTGTTCACCGAACGCAGGACGGTGCGGGAACTTCCGTCGCTACCCGTTCCCGACCCGATTCAACCTCGTCCTCCCCGAAGGCGTCGCTTCGGGCGTCCCTGAAAGGCCAGCCATACGCACGGCAATTGGAAGCCCTGAGCCCGCGAGGCGAGGCGCCGCATGCCGCCGGAGGGAAGGCGGATCCGTCGGCCCGGACCACCCCGACCCCTGCGCCCTCGTCCGCCTCGACTCCCGAGATCGCGACCCCGGAGCTGCTGGCCTTCGTGGCCGAGCCCCACGCGATCGCCAACTACCAGCCCTCGACCGGGATCGGGCTGTTCGACGCGGAGTACGACGTGGCGAACCGCCAACTGGTCGTGACGGTGCGTTGTGCGTTCCGGTTCCAATCCGGAAGCCAGCGCAGATTCCCGGAGGCCGACGCGGCCGACCTCGCGTGGGACGACGCATCCAGGGCCGAATGGAAGAAGGGATACATCGAGACGGTTTCCAACAAGTGGAGCACGCAGCATTCGTTCCGGTGCTCGCAGCCAGGCCTCCAGACACTGGCGGCGTCGGTACGGGTGGAGGTGCTGGAAGCCGAGAAGGACTGGCACTTCCGACTGGACGTCACGCGGATACCCAAGGGGGCCTGGTCGGGTAGCTCGGTGTCGACCTACCAGGGGTCGACGACCGAACAGAACTTTGCGACGCTGGATTCCGAGGACCTCAAACCCTCGGACAAGGGGGGATCCGAGGGCCAGTACGGTGCCGTCCACGAATTCGGTCACATGGTGGGACTGGGTGACGAGTACGGCAAGGACGCGGAAATCGCCCACGCGACGCTGGTTCGCGATGCCTTGGGGAAGCAGATATCTCGCGGGGACTCGGACGACGTGATGTCTTGCGCGAACCGCGTCGCGCCGCAACACTATGTGACGTTCCTGGAAGCGTTGAAGAAGTCGACCGGAGTCGAGGCCTGGAGTATCGCGGAATGATGACGGCAGGACCGGTTCGGAGCGTCCTGGTCGGCTTCCTCATGGCGGGAATCCTGGCGCTCCCGTCCTGCAGGGATGCGGGGCACAAGCAGACGGCAAGCCGGGGGGAGGGAAAGGTGGTCGACCGATTCGCCGATTGGGGCGTTGACCTCGGGGTTCCAGATGACGCGGTGTTCTTCCTGGCAGAGGTCGCGGCAGGCCCCGAACCCCTGGCCAACAAGCGGTGGGCGGTGGGCCCCGACGGGGCCTTGCGCCTCGGCGAAAACGGGGAGCCATTCGACTCGTCGCTACTGCCGCGTTCTCCCTTCAACCGCCCTCTTCGTGAGCGGCCGATTGCAACCCTGCCGGCAGCTGAAGTGCGGGCCTTCCTGGATTGGCTCGATGCCCAGGGCTTCTTCCAGATGCCTGCGGACCTCGGCCCGCCCGACGGCGTGAAGGTCAGCGACGGAATGGACCTGTGGGTCGTGGCGCGCCGTTCGGGCCGGTCTGCCCAGGTTCGGTTGCGGCCAGGAGCCGAGTTTGCAGCCGCCCTGCAAGCTCGCTTCGACGGCCTGGTCGATCCGCACCTGCGTTGATTCCGGGCACGTTTCGGGTTCACGCCGGGTCTTCCGGGCCGCGCCCGCGTCGACGCTACCGCATCGCGTCGGGGAAAGCCTCGGCCACGCGCTGGCGGATCCAAGGGTCCAGTCCGGGCGCCAGGTAGAAGCGGGGCTGCAGCAGGTCGTCCGCCGGATCCAGCACGCCTTCCGCCACCGCCTGTCGCGCCAGCGCCGTGCCGGGATAGATCCGCAGGCCCACCGTGATGCGCAGCAGGTCCGGCGCCACCTGCCGGGCGAAGGCCAGGCTCTCCTCGACCGACTCGCGCGTCTCGCCGGGGCCGCCCAGCAGCAGGAATCCGAAGCGGCGGATGCCGCGGGCCTTCAGCCACCCCGACACCTGCAGGATCTCGTCGGGCGTGAAGCGCTTGTTCATCTGGCGCAGGACCGTCACGCACCCGCTTTCAAAACCCAGCGACACCTCGATGCACCCGGCCCGGGCCAGCGCGTCGACCAGGCCCTCGGTCACGCCGTGAGGATACAGGATGCAGCGCCACTCCACGCCCAGGGGCTCCAGGGCCGCGCACATCTCGTACGCGTGGGACTCCGGCAGGTTGAAGGAATTGTCCACGAAGTAGAAGCGGCGCCAGCCCGAGGCGGACAGGCGGCTCACGGTCGCGGCCACCTCCCGGGGCGAGCGGCACCTCAGCGCGCGGCCCTGGATCGACGCGGTGGAACAATACGAACAGTCGTTGGGGCACCCGCGGGTGCTCTGGACCGGCACCCACAGCGTCGGATCGGCCGGATCGGCGCAGCCGGACAGCGCGTCGTCCCACAGGGGGAGGTCGTCCAGGTCCGGAGCGACGGCCCGACCCCGGTCCAGGTCCTCGCCGGCCACGTACAGCCCCGGGATGCCGCGGGGGTCCTCCCCGCGCCCCAGTCGTTCCAGCAGGGCGGGGAAGGCGGCCTCGCCGTCGCCGCGGATGCCGAAGTCCGCGCCCAGGAACTCCAGCGCCGCCCGGGGGAAGATGCTGTAGCCCGCACCGCCCAGCACCACCGGGGCGCCGGTGCAGGACCGGCAGGCGTCCACCACCGGTCGTGCCTGGGCCAGCAGGAAGCGGGGGGCGGCCGACGACTGGTCGTCGATGTTCCGGATCGATATCCCGATGACGTCGGGTCGAACGCGTTCGATGGCCTCCCGGATCGCCGCCGTCGGATCGGCCGCCGACAGCAGGTCCAGGAACTCCACGCGGTGCCCCGCCCGCCGGGTCGCCGCGGCCACGAGGCCCAGGCCCAGCGGCAGCGTGACCATGTTCAGGCGCTCGGTGTTTGCCGATATCAGCAGCACGTCCATGAGGCCGATCCTACGCCGAATCCGGGGCGGGCGGTGGGGTCGCCGGATGCGTGCCCGACGCGTCCGGGCCCGTCTTGACCGCCCCGTCCCGGCGTGTTCAGATCCGGCCGCCGTGGCATTCCGGGAGGCGTGATGAATCACCTGAAGCGGGGAATGATCCTGGGGATCGCGGTCCTGTGGGCGTGCTCCGGCGGGTCCAACGGGACCGCGGGCACCGACCCCGGAACCGACGCGACGCACACCGCCAACCTGCGGGAACTCCGCCGGGGATTCGACCGTGCCACCCAATTGCCGGTGGAACTGGTCGCCCGCGAGTCGTCGGCCTGTTCGTTGGCCAAGCATGCGTGGGTCGCCGCCCGCCAGCAAGCGGACTTCGCCGCCTTCGCCCCACATCTGGCGATTTTGATCGGAATCGCCCGCGAAAAGGCCGAGCTTTGGGGCTACCGCGGTGAGCCTTACGATGCCCTGCTGGAAGGTTACGAACGTGGTACCTCCACCGCCGCCGTGGCGGAGTTGTTCGATGCCCTGCGCCCGGCAGTGCGGGAAATCGCCGCGGTTGCGGTTGCCAAATCCGCCAACCGCGCACCCAGTCTGCCGCCGGGGTCCTATCCGGTCGCGGCCCAGCAGCGCCTGAATGCCGAAATCGCGGCGTCGATCGGCTTTGATTTCCGGGCCGGGCGCATTGATACGAGTGCCCACCCGTTTTGCACCACGCTGGGTCCGCGCGACATGCGCATGACCACCCGTTATGACGAGGCGGATTTCACCTCCTCGCTGTTTGGGGTGCTGCATGAAAGCGGCCATGGTTTATACGAACAAGGTTTGCCCGTAACAGATTTCGGGCTGCCTTCCGGCGCTTCCGTTTCGTTAGGCATCCACGAGTCGCAGTCCCGCCTGTGGGAAAACCATGTCGGCCGCTCGCGCGCCTTCTGGTGCCGCTGGTTGCCGGTCGCCCAGGAATATTTCCCGCAACTCGCGGCCGTGTCGGTGGATGATTTTCTCGCCTACCTCTGGCGCGCCGAGTTCTCGCCGGTCCGGGTGGAGGCGGATGAGGCCACCTACGATTTGCATATTTTGTTACGCTTCGGTTTGGAACGACGCTTGCTCAACGGCGAACTCGCCGTGGCCGATGTGCCGGCCGCCTGGAACGATGGATTCCGCGAACTGTTCGGCTTCACGCCGCAAAACGACCGCGAGGGCTGCCTGCAGGACATTCACTGGGCGATGGGCGGTCTCGGCTATTTCTCCACCTACACGCTCGGCAATATCAATGCCGCCCAACTCTTCGCCGCCGCCCGCAACAAACCCGCCATCGCCGCCGCCTGCGATAACGCCGACTACATCCCGCTGCTCGGCTGGCTGCGCCAAACCGTCCATGCCCACGGCGCCACCCTCGATCCCGCCGACCTCATGCTCCAGGCCACCGGCAGCAAGCCCACCACCCAGGCCTACCTCGCCCACCTCAAAACCCGTTATCTCTAACAATCATGCCCCGCGGCTTTCTCATCGTCATCGAAGGCATCGACGGCACCGGCAAATCCACCCAGGCCCGGCGCCTCGGCGAATGGCTAACGGCCGGCGGCCGCGAGGTCGTGCTGAGCCGCGAACCGACCGACGGCCCGTGGGGGAAACAACTCCGCGAATCCGCAGCCAACGGCCGGCTGTCCGCTGCGGACGAACTCGAGTATTTCCTCAACGACCGCCGCCAGCATGTGGTGGAAACCATCGGCCCGGCGCTGGCCGCCGGCAAGGTGGTGATCCTCGACCGTTATTATTTCTCGACCATGGCCTATCAGGGTGCCCGCGGCTTCGATCCTGCGGAGATCCGCCGCCGCAACGAGGAGTTCGCCCCCGCGCCGGATCTGTTAGTCATCCTCGACCTCGATGTGGACAACGCCCATGGCCGCATCGGCTGCCGTGGCGACACCGCCAACGCCTTCGAGCAACGCGAAAACCTCGAACGTTGCCGCGCCATCTTCCTCGCGCTGAAAGACGAACCTTTCACCCGCGTGATCTCCTCCGACGGCACCGTGGATGAGGTCGCCGCGCGGATCCGGGAGGTGGTGGCAGAAAATCCAGATATTGCATTATCTGAATCGCGAATATGCTAAAACCAGGGCTATATGACGATCTCCTTACCAGGCGTCTCAATAATGCGCTGGAAAAGCTACGTGTTGACGGGATGATTCCCTTGTTTGGCAAGATCGAGCAAGCCTTACTCCCGGAGTATCTTACTCGATTCGTTGCCGCGCGGCTTGCTTCCGCGTTCAGGTCGCTGGAGGAAGACGGGATGCCTCGACAAGTTGCCCTTGCCAACGCGGTATTGGAAACCGTCGCGCATGGTGATGAATCACTCGCATACATACTCCAGGAAATGATCACTCTGGAAGAGGATCGTGATCGTCTGGAAGAAATCCGAGCTGACTCCGATACGCCGACGGTCCGGCCGTTAACGGGCTTTTCTGCTTCGGCGCTTCTTACAGGAAGCCCGGGAATGCCTCAACTCGGGAGCGAAATCGAGCGTGAACTCGCGAGTGCGGACCGCTGCGACATGTTGGTCGCATTCGTGAAATCCGGCGGCATGCGGCTGTTGCGCGGTCCCCTCCGAGAATTTACGGAACGTGGCGGCAAACTACGTCTGATTACAACCAGTTATCTCGGGGCATCCGATCCCGCCGCCGTGGAGGAACTCGCGTCGCTGCCAAACACAGAGGTGCGGATCAACTATGACACCCATGCGGCAAGACTTCATGCCAAGGCTTACTTCTTCATCCGGGAGTCGGGTCTTTCAACCGCTTATGTGGGTTCAGCCAATTTCTCGCAAGCAGCTATGACAAGCGGGCTGGAATGGACGGTGAAATTCGCCGCTCGGGAATTGCCGGATCTGTTTCGCCGGTGCAACGCTGAGTTCTCCGGCTATTGGGAAAATCCTTCCTTTGAACCCTATCAAACTGCATTTCCCGAACGTTTCCGGGCCGCAATCCGTAAGGAGCGGGGTGATGCTGGAAATTCAGCAACTCCATTAATCATCTTTGATCTGACTCCCCATCCGTTTCAGGAAGAGATTCTGGCAGCTCTCCAAGCGGTCCGCAGCACAAGGGGGCATTTTCGAAACCTGGTGGTTGCTGCGACAGGAACAGGCAAGACCATGGTGGCGGCATTTGATTACCGTGCCTTCGCGCGGGATAAGCCTAGCCCGCCTTCCCTGCTCTACATCGCACATCGCAAGGAGATTCTTCAACACGCACTTGGGACATTCCGGCAAGTACTGAGGGATGGGAATTTCGGCGGTCTTCTGGTTGATGGCGAGGTGCCGTCTTCAATGGAACATGTTTTCTGCTCGATCCAATCCTTCACCTCCAAGAGGCTCGATTTGTCGGAAGGAGCTGACCGATGGGACTATGTGATTCTAGACGAGGCTCACCATGCAGAGGCAAGGAGTTACGACACGATCATTCAAGATCTTCGCCCGAGGATTCTGCTTGGTCTAACTGCGACACCCGAACGGACTGACGGATCGAGCGTGGCACGGTATTTTGACTGGCCTATGGCTGCCGAGATCCGGCTGCCCGACGCCTTACAGGATGGATTGTTATGTCCATTCCATTACTTTGCCATAAGCGATCCAACCGCGGACTTCTCAAATGTCACTTGGAAAAACGGGCGCTACGATGAGCGTGAACTGGAGAACATCATCAGCGGTAATTCCCTGCGAGCTCAACTCATTCTCGACAAGCTCCGCGAATACCTGCCGGACCCTTACGGAACCGGTGATTTCGACCGGGTTGCCGTGCGAGCTTTGGGGTTTTGCGTCAGTGTCGCTCACGCCGAGTTTATGGCGCAGTGTTTTACAGCCGCGGGCATCAATGCGGCGGCTTTAACCTGCAAGACCGCGGCTGCGGAGCGCGACGATCACCGTGCCGCGTTGGCTTCTGGGCGCCTCAACTTTCTCTTCGTCGTCGATGTCTTCAACGAAGGGGTGGATATCCCGACGGTGAACTGCGTCCTCTTCCTGAGACCGACAGAGAGCCATGTCGTTTATCTTCAGCAATTGGGCAGGGGACTCCGTAAGGTAAAGGGAAAAGACTGCCTCACGGTGCTTGATTTTGTCGGACAGTGCCGTCGTGAGTTCCGATATGACTTACGATTTTCGGCAATTCTTCCCGGCAAACGCCACCGGATGGTTGATGAGATTGAAGGTGGATTTCCTCATTTGCCCAGCGGTTGCGCGATTGTCATGGAGCGGCAAGCGAGGGAAATTATCCTAAAAAGTGTCCGCCAGACCTATCAGCGGCCGGAGAACCGGATTCGGGATGCGTTCAGCGAATGGGATGATAAGGATCCTCCATCATTCAGCGAGTTTATCGAAAGAACGGTTGAGGATCCATTGGAGCTACTCAGGAGGCGTTCGTGGTCAGCATGGAAGATGTTGTCGGCGGGATACGATATACAGGAGGACCCTGATCTTGAATCTTTTAAACTCAATCTGGCGGAGGCACGAGTGGCCATGCAGCGGGCCCCACGATATCTCACTTGGTTAGGGCGGTTGGCTGGCGCTGATCATTCCGAATTGGAAACTCTTGCCCGCGAGCCATTTGCGGGACTTGCATACCAACTCCTGTGGAATATTGCGGCGCAAAAAATCGGTGTCAATACCCTTGCAGATGCATTTCATCGGCTTCATCAGAATCAGTCGTTTATGGCTGACTTGAGGGAAATAGTGGAATGGGCCAAACTCCGCGCTCTTGCCCCATCTCCCCAAATTCCGAGGATTCCTTCGACACTTGAACTGCACGGATTATATTCCGGTTCTGAGATCAATGCTGCATTTGGAAAAACCACACTGATTGGCGGAGGATCGCGCGGCACCGGAGTTATCCCCTTACACGAACTCAAGGTCATCATCCATCTTGTGACCTTTGAAAAATGCGAGCGGCAGTTTTCGGAAAGCACGATGTACCGGGATTTTCCGACCCGCCCTGATCTGCTCCATTGGGAAAGTCAATCCGTGGCAAGTCAGGATGGAAAACTCGGGCGCATTTATTCCGGGCATGTTGCGCAAGGATACAAAATCCTGTTTTTCTCCAGGATTCGCAAAGAGATGGCTGTTGGCCTGACATCCCCATTCCATTTTCTGGGCTGTGGCGACTTCATTGAAGCAAGCGGTAATCGTCCCATCGGGATCCGTTGGCAATTGGAAAATCCCATGCCATTATCGCACTACCGGGAGGCCAGGATTGTCTGCGGTCTCGAATCATAGTACCTACTTTCAGCCAATGAAAACAAAACGACGATCATCGATTGCCCGCATCTTGGGACAAATCTTCAAGGAGTTATACGAGGAAGGAGCGCACACACTTGTTTTCGGAGACGAGATGCTTCAGGCCAGAGCATCCACGGCCTGTCTGTTTCCCTGGCCTCAGGATTTCGAACCTGCTGACTTCATTTGCTATGACCCCGCTGCGGTCACTGGTCGCAGGACCCTGTTGCCGTCATGCATCAGAAGAACCGAGCCTGGCGGTTGGCAATGGCGATTGCATCGGATTCCCGGTAGATCCCACGTTTTCCGTTTAGAACCCATGGAGTCGATCCATCCGTCGAGATTTTCACTCTGGGAACATAAGATCCCCGACGCCACACCGGAGATCATCGCTATCAATTCGCTATCGGACGAACAGGCGTTGCTGGCGAAGGTCCGCTACAACCGGCTCATTGACATCTTTCTGGGGATCACGGCCTATTCGCTGCGGAACCATTTGCGCACCACGGTCAAGGGTCTCGGGCAGATCGAGATTGACGAGGTGTATGTGGGAATCGACCGCCACGGCTGCCAATACATCATTCCGGTTCAGGCGAAGGGGGGCAACGATCAACTCTCCACCGTCCAGGCCAGACCGGACATCGCCTGTTGCGCGGAGAAGTTTCCCGATCTCGTGTGCCGGGCCATTTCCGCCCAGTTCATGGATGAGTCCCGGATCGCCATGTTCGAGGTGTGTCTAGACCAGGACGGACTGGTCAAAACCGCGGAGGAACGCCATTATCGGCTTGTGCCCGGTGACCAAATTGATGCGTCTGATCGGGAAATTTACCGCCGCTGCGGGTAACCCCAGCCAAGCCACCATGGAGGAAACCGGAAAACTCGACACCCTGCAAGCGGTGGAACTCGCCGAAGGCGTGGAAATCCGTTTGCGCATCGCCGGTCCGTTGCCGCGGGCGGGTGCCTATCTGGTCGATTTGCTGATCCGTCTGGGGGTGTTGATTCTTGGCGGCATCCTGCTTTCGCTGGTGGGATTGGCGATCGGCGTGAGGGTGGCGAGCGGTCTGACGCTGCTGGTGTGGTTTCTGATGGACTGGCTCTATCCGGTAGTGTTCGAGGCGGGTCGTCGCGGGGCGACCCCGGGCAAACGCTTGGTCGGCCTGCGCGTCGTGCAAGCGACCGGTTCGCCGATCACCATCGGCCAGGCGGTGGTGCGGAATTTCCTGCGCTTCATCGATGGCATGCCGTATTTCACCTACGCTTTCGGCATGGCGAGTTGCCTGGCCTCAAAGCGTTTCCAGCGGCTGGGGGATTTGGCGGCCGGCACGGTGGTTATTTACGACCGGGTGCCGGCGCTGCCGGTGGTGGCCGCGCCGCCGCCGATTGGCGCAGTGCCTTTGCCGGTGGGACTCACGGCGGATGAAACGCGGGCGCTGGCACTGTTTCGCGAACGCGCCGGCCTGTGGTCGGAAGGAAGGCGGGTGGAAATCGCCGACCAGGCCGCCGTGCTCAGCGGGACCACGGGGCTGGCCGGCGTGAGCCGCCTGATGGCTATGGCCCACTGGGTGCAGGAAAAACGCGAGTGAGCGGGTGCTTGTTTTTTCCGCTAGTCAGGGGCGCCACGAACGCTTAGGGTTGGTCCGCGAAACAATTCAGCATTCCGAACAAGTTGGCACGGTCAGTGCTTTTGAACCATCACCAATCCACCGAACTATGAAAAAAATCGAAGCGATCATCAAACCGTTCAAGCTTGAAGAAGTCAAGGAGGCCCTGGCCGAGGTGGGTATTCAGGGCATGACGGTCACCGAAGTGAAAGGATTTGGCCGTCAGAAGGGGCATACGGAGATTTACCGTGGTTCCGAATACACCGTGGACTTTCTGCCGAAGGTCAAGATCGAGATTGTCGTGGACGACGCGCTGGCCGACAATGTGGCGGCGGTGATCGTGAAAAGCGCCAATACCGGCAAGATCGGCGACGGCAAGGTGTTCATTTCCACCATCGAGCAAGCGATCCGCATCCGCACGGGCGAGACCGGATCCTCGGCGGTTGCGGTGAGTTGAGTTCGGACCCCGGGATTTTTCAAAGCCAGCGGCTTGCCGGAAGGCGTGTAGGTGGTGATTTGATTGTCCCTCCCACCGGAGCAAGATTGCTCCGAACACGGTTTGGGCGGGACGCCGCAGACGCTTGTTAGATCTATCTCCGCGCTTCCTGCCAGTCGTGGAACGCGCCGCCGAGGTGGCGGGCGACATCGCTTGGGGTGAGGGATTCTTGCGAGATATCCGGCGAGTTGAGGGCGATTTCCGCGCTGCGGCCGCAGAGCCAGGCGGCAAGTGCGGCGGCATGTGGCGGCGGGTCGCCGATGGCGAGACGGGCACCGATGACTCCGGCGAGGAGGTCCCCTTGGCCACCGGTGGCCATGCCTGGATGGCCGGTGGCATTGCACCACAGCGGGTGGCCGCAGCGGGTGACCAGGGTGCGGCAGCCTTTGAGCAAGAGGGTGGCAGGGTGCCGATCCGCGAACGCGCGTGCCGCCAATTCGCGGGGTTGCCCGTCGAGATCCGGGGCCAGGCGGCGGAATTCGCCGGGATGGGGGGTGATGACGTGGCGCTTCGCCAGAATCCCGGACAAACCGGTGCGGGCGAGCAGATTCAGGGCATCCGCGTCGATGACGGCCGGGGCGGGGGAATCGGCGATAATTTCCAGCAAACTGGCCGCAGTGGCGGCATCCACGCCGCCGATGCCGCATCCGATCACCAGCGCGTCGAAGTCCGAGTTTTTCACTTCCGCCGGGGTGGCATAGCCGCAGACGATGATTTCCGGCGGGCATTTGGCGGCGATCACGGGTGCCGCCTGGTGTGGGACGTACAGCGTGACCAGACCGGCACCGCCACGCAGGGCACCGGTTGCCGCCAGCACTGCGGCCGCCCTCGCCACGAAAATCTTCCGGGTGCCGGACGATCTCTCCGTGATCAGTTTTTCGGATCCGGAAGTAAAAACACGGCCGCCGCTGACGAAGGTCGTGTTGAGCGGGGGGGATCAGTGC
>Ga0118677_10009916_pt1 | contig 14722 bp, 15 predicted proteins | sample AliMusrvi5mmetaG_FD_86154 | JGI IMG/M metagenome (GOLD analysis project Ga0118677, IMG submission 86154)
GCATGGGGATCGTTCGGAACCGGAGTCTAATCGGATCCTGGCAGGACCTGTCGCTAACCACACTCACGCTCCTGAACTCGGGGCCGGGTGGGGCCGGGTTCGCAGCGCGCCCGCAAGGAAGCCGAAGGTGCGGCTGCGCTCGCGCAAAGTGTTTTGACGCCACAACTCGGGCCGCAATTGAGGCCTGCGGCCAACAAGGACGCGAGACCGCTGTGCAAACGGACCCAACCTTACCAGTTGAACCCCACTCTCACAGGATGACATTTCAGCGACTCAATTCCTGAACAGAATCAGACAGTTAGGCGAAAGATGCCGTTGCGCGAGACAAGCCGGAACGTACTCCGATTCATGTTCCCCGTCGCGGCACATTTTACCCGGTTTTCGGTGCTGGCCAAAAAGTCTGCCCGGTTGCGGTGTCGGCCAAACCGGATCCGAAACACCGCACGTCCCGATCGCATGGCCTGAAGAAGTACTGATATGATTCAGCCAGGAGCCCCATGTCGCCCCTCTACGACAGCATATTGCAGAAAGTGGAGTGCCTCAGCCAGGCAGAGCAGTTGCGGTTGATCTCGCAGCTAGCCGAGCGGTTATCCGCGCAGACACCCTCGGGAGCACCTGCGAGCATTCTGGAATTACAGGGCCTCGGCAAGGATCTTTGGCGCGGCGTGGATGCACAGACGTACGTGGATCATGAACGTTCTTCATGGAATGGGTAGCGGAGCTTCGAGGCTCGATTATCGGGCTTGATACAGCTCCTCTAATTTACCTGATCGAAGAACGTCCTATCTGCCTTCCTGCGCTCCAGGCCTTTTTCGGAGCACTGAGCCGGGGCGAGTTCACGGTCGTCACCTCCGCTTTGACGCTCACGGAAGTTCTGGTACATCCGTTTCGCCAGAAGAACTATGGACTCGCGGAGGAGTATCGACGGATCTTGCTCCACGCGAGCCACATCGAAACTCTGCCCGTGTCGGGCGCTATCGCGGAAGAAGCGGCGCGACTACGGGCCATGCACAATTTCCGAACACCGGACGCGATTCAACTCGCCACAGCGATCGTGAGCGGGGCATCGGCCTTTCTCACCAACGATGCCCGACTTGCAGAGTTGAGGACACCGAAAGTCCTTGTCCTGAACAATCTCGTCTCCCTCTCATAAAACATCTCGCCACCGATCGCGTCGCCGCCGCGCGAGCCGTCTTACGGTATGTGGTGCGCAGAAGCAGAATGGCCTCAATCACCCTTGATTTCTCCGTGCGGTCTCCAATGGTAGCCGGGCCGCAATTATCTCCGCATGCCCGCTTTTCCCCGCCTGCAGCGGTATGCCGTTCTTCAATCCGGCCCAGCCGACGTAAGCAACCGAGTATGTGTCGGGTGTGCGAGGTGCGGTCGCAGATCATGCGGAGTAGGATCTATTGCCCGTAATCCCACGTTTGTCGCAAGAGCAACTGTGCTTTTCTGACAACGCCTTCACCGGATCCAACTGTGGGAACCGCTGCCGTAGAAGCGCAGGCTCCTCTTGTATTCGCAATTCGCGAATCGCGAATATAGCCTGAAAGTATGGTTCTGAAGCAGAAAACTCCGTGACGGCCTTGAGATTCGGACGGTCAGCGCGTCCTTCTTCATCGCAACAAAGCTCGAAGCTTTCAAGGGCCGCGGCAGCGGAGATTTTTTCGGAAGTAATGACCTCGAAGACGTCGTCTCGGTCGTTGACGGACGTGAAACTCTGTGCGCTGAAGTGCGCGACGCGGGGCCGGAGCGCAGCGAATATCTGCGCCGCGAAATTGCCGGATTGCTCGCGAATCCCGGCTTCATCGATGCACTGCCGGGCTTCCTGCTTCCGGATTCGGCCAGCCAGGCGCGCATCGGAATCGTACTCGCGCGGCTGCACGATCTGGCATCAATCTGAACCGTCTTAAAAGGAAAGGCTTCTTATCCCGTGATAGCCTGTCGGTTCCCCGCCTCCCGGTATGAACAGACGAACCTTCGTAACATCCGCAACCTCCGTAACCGCCGCAGCCCACTCTCTGACCTTCGGCTCTCTGCTCGCCACCGCCGCGCCAACCGGCCCGCCCAAACGACTTGCCGCCATCCTCACCGAATACTGGCTTGGCTCCCACGCCGACGTCATCATCGGCAAATACCTCGAAGGCTACAACCAGGATGACCGGCCGCCTTACCCGCGTTCCAAAATCGTCTCCCTCTTTACCGAGCACGTGCCGAAGAACGATATGAGCCGGCCCATGGCCAAAAAGTACGGCGTGCCGGTCTTCCGCACCGTGCAGGAGGCCCTTACGCTCGGCGCCGAAAAACTCGCGGTCGACGGCGTGATTCTCATCGGCGAGCACGGCGACTATCCGGTCAACGACAAAGGCCAGACGCTCTACCCGCGTTTCGAGATGTTCCTCAAAATCACCGACGTCTTCCGCCAGAGCGGCCGCTCCGTGCCGGTATTCAACGACAAGCATCTGTCTTTCAGCTGGCGTCAGGCGCGCCGCATGGTGGAGATCTCGAAGGAACTGAAATTCCCCTTGCTGGCCGGTTCCTCGGTGCCGGTTGCGTACCGCGTGCCCTCCATCGACACCCCGTACGGGGCCGCGCAGAAGTACGCCGTCGCCATCTCCTATAGCGGGCTGGATATCTACGGCTTCCACGTTCTCGAAGCGCTGCAATCACTGACCGAGCGGCGCAAAGGCGGCGAGACCGGCGTACGTTCCGTGCAATGCCTGCAGAACCAGGAATGCTGGAACTTCATCGAAAACACCAACTGGGCGAAACGGCTTTTCGAAGAAGCCCTCACTCACAGTAAAACGCGCAGGCCCGGCCCGCCGCGCGACCTCGTCAAAGAGCCAACCGTTTTCGTCCTCGACTATAACGACGGCCTCCGCGCCGCCGCCTTTCTCATGACCGGTCTGGTGGAGGATTTCACCTTCGCCGTGGATGTGGAAGGGCAGGCAGCCCCGGTCGCCGCGCTCATGTATCTGCAGGAGGGCCGCCCGCACCACCACTTCGGCTGTCTGGTCCGCAACATCGAAACCATGTTCGAAACCGGCAAACCTCCCTATCCCGCGGAACGGACCATGCTCACGAGCGGAATTCTCGACTTCGCGCTGGAATCCCGTCTTCGGAACTACCAGAAGCTCGAAACACCTGAACTCGCCCGCGTTCGCTACCAGACCCCGAACACTTCACATTTCTGCCAAACGGGCTGGGGACCGGACGGCAAACGTCTGGATATGTAACGACAGGCAAACCATTACCGTGGCTGCTGCACGGGGCGCGACGCCAGGCAGCAGCCAGCGCTGTTCAGGGACTTCAGACTGGTCAGATTATTCTGCATCGTGTTCGGCGTCAGCAACTCCGATTGAATCGCCCAGTCGCGCGCGTCCATAATCACGTTGTCCACAATACTGTTCGAATCCGACCCGAAACCCACGTAAATACCCGAACCGTTGCTGCCGCGAATCACATTCGAAAATAAGACGTTGCCGCGGCTGGGGGTAAAGTCCAGATCGGCCGCCGGGCCGCCCGGAGCCGCGCCGAGTTCGATGCCGACAAAACGATACAGATTACTCACCCCGTCGTTATCGCTGTCAAGCACATTCAGGCCGATCAGATTGAAATAGCTGGTGCGCACCATCTTCACGCCGCCGCCGAAATTGTGCGAGATATTGTTGCCGAACACCACGTTGTACAGCGCATTGTCGACGGACACGCCGGGCACCTTCGCCGCTGCGGAGCCGTCCGGCAGCCGCGTCGGGAATGAGTCGAGCCGCAGCGTGAGGTCGGTCTGTCCCCAGCGTTTGCCGTTCTGCTGAATCACGTTGGAGGCAACTACGTTCGCGGTAGCGCCGTTGTCGAGACAAAGGCCTTCCTTGGCATTGCCCACAATCGTGTTCGAGTAAATCACGTTCCGAATCCCCCCGTCCATATACACGCCGGAAGAGAGATTCGCCTCAATATGATTCAACGCGATGAGATTGTCGTGCGGCGGGTTCAGGCGGCCGTTGATCGGCTCGGCCACCGGCCCGAAGCCGTCCGGCCCGAAGATGCTGTGCGGGTCTCTCGCCAAGTCCACATCCCGATCCGTGATCATCATTCCCGCCATCCAGTTCGACTGCCCAACGCCGTTGGCTGCATCGTTCCGCTCCACCACGCACTGCGTGGAGCCGCCGTGCAGAACCACGCCGGGGCCGCCCAGCCCGGAGAATCGGTTGTAAGCAAGAGTTACCCGCGTCGAAGCCGTGACAACAATCCCGTCGCCGGTCAGGCCAGCCATCTGCGTGTTTTCCACCAGCACACCCGTCGACTTATTGATCAGGATGCCGGAATTCCCTTTGATGAAATGGCCTCCTGTAATCGTCACGTTCTTAGCCCCGGTCACGCGGACAATCCAGGGTTGCAGGTTTGTGGGCGATGGATCCGCAGCCATCAGTTGCGTGGAGCCGAGGTCGAGCGTCATGCCGTCACGCGCGATGTCGATCGGCTGATCCACCGTGAGCGTGGGCGTAGCGACGCGAATATATAAGCCCTGCGTATTCGCGAGCGCGGCATTCAGGCCGGCAACCGTCGAACCGGTATAGGTGAACGAATTGGCCGGCGCAGGAGGAATCTGCAGCGTGGTTCCGGCCAGCAGCGCCTGCGCCGCGAACCACGCGTCGAAAGGCGTCTGGCTCGTGATGCCCATACGTCGAGCCCTGTCCCCGACCTGAAGACCGGCGACCGCACTGGCCGCCGGCGTGCCCTGATCGTTGACCCGAAGCTGGAACGCCGTGTAGATGTCGGCGGCATCCAGAGCGGGCACGGGCGCCGTGCCGAGATTCTGCGGGCTCTGCGCCGCGCCTTGCCGGATAGCCGCGCAAAGAACGAACAGTGACAGCAGGGCAATACGGCGCTTCCTCATGCCCCCACGATAGGGGAAACGTTTTCAGTCCCGCAAGGCGCGCCGGTCGCGGTTACCACAAAACGCGGTCTCTCACCCTGTGGGGCCGGATGGAATCCGGCGGCGGGATGGCATCCCGCCAACATCCCGGTTCCGCAAAGCCTACCCCCGCCAAACCAACCCCCATCTCCCCTATTGCTGAACCGCCAGCCGATCCATCAACAAATACCGGTCCCGGTGCTTCTCGGTCTCTGCCCGCGTCTCCACATCGATATGCAAAAACGCCGCATCGCCCCCGGCCTTCACCACCGGCCACTTCGGCAGCCCGGCGCCGTTCGGATTCCCCGTCTTAATAAAATTCGCGAAGTAATCCTCCATCACCGAAGACACCTTCCGGTCTTCCGGTCCCCACGCATAAACCTTATTCCCGTCCAGATTCCCGAGCGCGTACTCGATTTCCGCGGAATGCACCGCGCCCTTCGGCGGCGCCGGCGCCTGCGCGCCTGCGGCGGGTGTTCCGCCCCTCGATATGCCGCCCGCAAGATTCGCCGTGACCCCCGCCATTTCCGGATTCATCTTCGGCCGCGGCCGCGAATAATAATACCGATAAACCGGCTTCCCGCCCGTCTTCGCCGCCACATCGATCCATTTCCACGTGCTGAACGCAATGAACCGATCGCTTGCCAGATCGGTCGCCGCCTGCAGAATCTCCTCTTTCGAAGCCCCGCTGTACACCTTCAGAACCTCGGCCGCATGCTCCGGATACAGCCGCTGAATCGCCTTCTCGAATGCTTCCTGACTCGGCTCCTCACGCCCCAGCACACTGCGCGCGCCCTGTTTGCCCGCGGCTTCGAAAATCTGCGCGGTTGGCATGGCCCGAAGCGCCGCCAGATTGGCATTGTTCATGGAAGCCGCGAACTTCAACCCCTGCTCCTCGACACTCTTCAGCGGCACCGCCGGCAGCGCGCCCATAATCGACCCGCTTTCGCCGATCGCGCCCGCAATCAGATCCTTGGAAAGCGGCGACGCCATCTGCGCGCTCACCGCGATCGACCCCGCCGATTCCCCTGCAATCGTCACCTTCCGCGGATCGCCGCCGAACGCCGCGATATTCTGCTTCACCCACTGCAGCGCCATATTCTGATCGAGCAGCGCGTAATTGCCCGAAGCGTGATGCGGCGACTGCGCCGTCAGTTCCGGATGCGCGAAAAATCCGAAAATTCCCAGGCGGTAATTCACCGTCACCGCCACGATTCCTTTGCTCGCCAGGCTCTCGCCGTCATAACGCGGTTCCGAACCGTCCCCTGCCTGAAAGCCGCCTCCAAAGAAATAAACCATCACCGGAAGTTTCTGACTGCCCGATTTCGCCGGAGTCCACACGTTCAGATACAGGCAGTCTTCACTCATGCCGTTGGACCGGAAACCCATGTCCCCGAACAGCGCCTGTTGCATGCAGCGGGGGCCAAAGCCGGTCGCCTGGCGCACGCCGGTCCAGTTCTTCGGAGCCTGCGGGGGCGCCCAGCGCAGCTCGCCAACAGGCGGCTCCGCGAACGGAATCCCTTTGAATTCGCGGACGCCGGAAGCCTGTGCCCCCGTGCCCTCCAGAATTCCATTGGAGATTTTGACCTGATCGGAAGCGGAAAATGCGGTCAGACAAACGGCCAGCGCGACCGGGAAAAAGGCAAGACGGGTAAATTTCATACGGGAATTACTCCGTGAAGATGATATCAACGCCGCGTTTGTGGCATCTCGGTTGCACCCAACTTCGGCCATGCCTGCCACCGTCTGGAAAGGTTACCTCAGCTTCGGACTCGTCTCCTTCCCCATCCGCCTTGCCGCCGCGGCGCGCGCCGAAACCGTGCACTTCCACCTGCTGCACAGGAAAGATCAGTCCCGCCTGAAAGAAGTCTGGTACTGCGCGGAAGAGAACAAGCCCGTGGAGCGTGCCGACATCGTAAAGGGCTACGAATACAGCAAGGGCGAATACGTCGTCGTGGAAGACGCCGAACTGAAGAAAGTCGCCCCGCCGACCGCCGCCGCCATGGAAATCCTGCAGTTCGTCAGGGCCCGCGAGGTGGACCCGATCTATCTGGAGAAGTCCTATTACGTGATACCCGAAGCGGCGGCCGAAAAACCTTATGCCCTGCTCCGGAAAGCCATGACGGACAGTTCATATTACGGCGTCGCGAAAGTCGCCATGCACTCCCGCGAGCACATCGTGATCATCCGGCCGGCAGCAACCGGCATGGTGCTGCACACCATGTATTTCGCCAATGAACTGCACGCGGCCAATCGCACGGCAAAAGTGGAGGAAACCTTCAACGAAAAGGAAATGGACCTGGCGCGCCGTCTGATCGACACCCTGGCCGCGCCGTTTCAGCCGGACGAATTCAAAGACGAATACCGGAAAAACGTGGAAAAGATGATCGGTCAAAAACGCCGGGGCCGGACTGTAACCGCCGTGAAACAGCCCAAAAACACCCCGGTAGTGGACATCATGGAGGCTTTGCGGCGAAGTCTCGAAGCCCAAAAACCCGCTGAGAAGAAGGCACCCGCCACGAAAAAAGCCCCCGGGAAACGCTCCCGCAAGGTGGCCTGAGGCGCCCTGCCTGCGGGCAACTTTACCTGCGGGCAACCACCACGCGCGACGGATAACAGCCCTGCCGCACCTGCTGGTCGTGTTCCAGCCGGAAATCGTAGCTGTCCATCACTTCCGGAATGCTCGATTCCACCTGCCGCCCCAGAAACGCGGGCGCCAGACTTCCAATGAACTTATACCAGGTGTTGAACGCCGGCAACTGCTGCCCGATGAGCACCAGGGCAAGCTTGCCATTGGGACGCAGCACCCGGCGCATTTCCGACATGGTCTGCAGAATATCCGCCTCGCCCAGCAGTTCGAGCAGGTAGCAACACACCACCGCATCGAACGCGCCGTCTTTGAACGGCATGTTGCGGGCATCCACCGCCTGGCAGTGCGCCACCGCGTCGGGCAGCAGGCGTCGCGCTACCCTCTGTGTCCGCGCCGCCATGTTCGGCGAGATATCGATTCCGCAGGTCAATCCGTTCGGGTTCCGCCGGAGCAGACGCCGGAACATCTCGCCCGACCCGGTCGCCACCTCCAGCACCTTCATCCCGTCCGTCACTCCCGCGAGAGACAACGCCACTTTGTGCGCATCCGAGTGGAAGAGCATCGTCGAAAGCGGGTACACTTCCGCCAGCACGTCGTAAACGCGCCGGGTGTTCCTCGGTAAAAAGCGGAACGGATTCTTCTCGGAGAGATCCGATAACGTGGGCGGAACGTTCAGGGTCGCCATCGTCAGGACACCGCTCGCAGGCGGGGTTGCATCTCCGGCAGTTCGATTTCGATCCGGGTGCCGCGCCCCGGTTGGCTGTCTATTAGCATGCGGTAGTCCTGGTTATAGAGTACCTTCAGACGCTCTTTTACGTTCGTCACCCCGATACCCTTATCAAGGATATTCGATAGCTCCGCTTCGGGGATACCCACCCCGTCATCTTCCACTTCGATGACGAGCCGGTCGTTGGTGCGTTTTGCCCGCAGCGTGATGGTTCCCCCGTCAATTTTGCCGGAAATTCCGTGCTTGATCGAGTTTTCAACCAGCGGTTGCAACAACATGCTCGGAACAAGCATATCGGAGGCCAAAGGATCGATGTGTTTCAAAAATCGCAGCTTGTCCCCGAACCGCATCACCTCGATGGACAGGTAGTCCTCGATAAAGTTCAGTTCCTCACGGAGAGGCGCGAAGTGCTCCTGATTGCGCAGGCGCTGCCGCATGATCCGCGCCAGTCGCGTCACCATGGAACGAGCCTGTTCGGGATTGATGCGAATCAGTGTCGAGATCGAATTCAGCGTATTGAACAGGAAATGCGGATTGATCTGGCTCGTCAGCGCCTGCAGCCGCGCTTCCATCAGCAGCCGCTGCTGTTCCTCCAGCTTCGCCTCCGTCCGCGTGCTGTTCCAGACCTTGAGCGGAATCGTGATGCACAGGTAAGTGGAAACGTACAGCCCCGCCAGCACTGGCCAGGGATCGCCCCAGTGCGCCAGGGTGAAAAGTTTGGGCGGCGTCCAGCGTCCCAGCACCTGCCGGAGAAACTCCACCGCCACCACCCCCAGCGTGAAAGAGGCGTGCAAAACCGCGCTCCGCAACTCCCGCCCGGGCTGGAAAATCCGGAAGACGTTGACGTCCGGAAAGGGCGAAAACCGCCAGATATCCTCGCGATCCGCCGCCGAATCCCGCAGCAGCCCACCGCCTACGCCCACCATGGCGAAAAACGGCAGGGCCGCCAGTTCCCCGTTCCACATGGCGGGAATGGCGACAAGAATCCCCGTAAACAGCCCGCAGACATACCCCCCCGTGATGCCCGCCAGCAGACTCCCCTCCAAGCCGAGGTCCAGCGCAGGGTAGTTCGTCCGCGTGAAGACGCGAATCGCCACGCCGGGCAGGAACAGCGCGATGAACCACAGCCCCAGCCGAAGCCGCTGCGCGAGCGTCCGTTCCTCCCGCTGCAGCATCCGCTGCACCGCGGTGCTGCGCACCCCGAAACTGGCAATGGCGGCGACCACGCCGACCTTGACCAGTAATGTAATGACGTACTCTTTCATGCTCCGTATGGGCCGTGCCGCGAACGCCTAATTATAATGAAGAGGAATACCGCCCCGCAGCCGCATCTCATATTCATGGACTCTCCCGCAATCAACACGCCCGTCGACTTCACCCTGCATCAGGCGGCAGAGGCCGATTTCCCCACCGAATACGGCCAGTTCCGGATCTTCGGCTTTGAAGGCCGCATCCGCCAGCCCGGCGGCGTGCGCCTGGAAGAGGCCGTCGCCCTGACGCTGGGCGACGTGCTCAGCGCACCGCCCCCGCTGCTCCGCATCCACTCCCAGTGCCTCACCGGCGACGTCTTCCACAGCCTGCGCTGCGATTGCCGGGCGCAGCTGGAAATCGCCCTCCGGGAAGTCGCGGCCGAAGGCCGTGGTCTCATCATCTACGAACTGCAGGAAGGCCGCGGCATCGGCCTGCTGAACAAGTTGCGCGCCTATGAACTGCAGGACAACGGCGCCGACACCATCGAAGCGAACGAGCAATTGGGCTTCGAAAGCGACCTCCGCAGCTATCTGCTGCCCGGAGCGATTCTCCTGCACCTCGGCATCCCCGCCGTGCGCCTGATGTCGAACAATCCGGACAAGGTCCGCGCGCTCGAAGAAGCCGGCGTTTCCGTCGCCGAGCGAGTCCCCTGTATCGCCGACGCCCACGAATCCCGCCGCGGCTACCTGGAAACCAAGCGCGAGCGCATGGGCCACCTGTTCGACGAAGTCTAAACTCCCGCCTTCATTCCGCCGATCTTAAGTCCATGAGCCATTCAGAACGGAGGGCGGAAAGCCGGTTCCTGTGTGCGGAACTGGTCCGCGTGGATTGGGAAGACAGCGACTGCGACGAACCGGTGCAGTTCGCTGACGCGGTGCTGGAAGACATTTCGGCGCTGGGCGCCTGTGTGCAGGTGGAGCAACCCATCGGCGTCGATTGCCCCATTCGGCTGACCATTGGACAGTCGGTTTTCGAAGGCCGGGTCTCTTACACGGTCTTTCGCGATTACGGGTATTTCGTCGGCATCCGGTTTTCGGAGGAAACCGCGTGGTCAGCCGACACGGTCATTCCGGAACACCTCACCAGCCTGAGAGCCATCGCCCAGGGCGCCGACCCCTACTGTTAATGTGGGGCAGAATGTGGGGCAGAATGTTATTCTGCGCGCCGGTTGGCAACCGGCGCTCTTGCCTGATTTCTACCGCTTCACAGCCAAAGCCACCGGTTTGCCGGTACGGATCGACTCCTTCGCCGCCTCGATAATCTCCACCACCTGGACATTCATCTCGAGCGAAGTCATCCCCTCCACCGGCTTGTTCTGCCGCATGCGGCTGGTCATGTAGGCAATCGGTTCCGCGTCCTCCGGAGCCAGCGGCGTAATCTCCACGGTGGTCTTGTTGCGGCCCTGCTGCTGTTCCACGCTGCCGTTCTTCATGTAGACGCTGCCCTTGATCCCGAAGACTTCCAGATCCTGGTAGCTTCGCGGCAGGTCCCAGCTGCCTTCGAACAGCCCGATGCCGTTCTTATAAGTCAGCATCAGGTCCGCGTTGTCCTCCACCTTCGGAAACACGGCCGGCCGCAGGTGATTCACATGCGCGTAAACGCTTTCCGGCCGCCCCATGTACCAAAGCGACCACAGCGCGTTGTAGCAGCCAAAATCCATCAGCGCGCCCGCGCCGTTCTGCACCGGATCGGTCAGCCACGCGAAAAACGTGGAATTGCGAATCCCCTCCGAACTCGGCCCGCCGTGCCCCACCACGCCATGCAGCCGGTAGACCTGCCCCAGAGCGCCGGAATCGGCGACCTTCTTCGCCGTGTAATTCGCCGGCCACCACGCCATCTGGTAGTTGCACATCACGCGAATACCGGCCTTGTTCGCAATCTCCTGGATCTTCAGCGCGTCTTTGTAACTCGCCGCCAGCGGCTTCTCGAAAATCACATTGATCTTCCGCGCCGCCGCGAACTCCACAATCTCCAGATGCCGGTTGTTTTCCACGAAAGACCAGATGAGCTCCGGCTTCTTCTCGTCCAGCATTTTCCGGTAATCCGTGGAGAGCAGCTCCTCCGGAACGCCGGCCTTCTTCGCTTCCGCCAGCAACTCCTTGTTCGGCTCCGCCACGCCGACCAGCGTCACGTCTTTCCCCTTCAGCATCTCGGCCAGGTGTCCCCACACGTGAGCGTGCACCAAACCGACCACGGCCATCTTGTAAGGAGTCTGGCCCGCGGCCGCGCAGGCGGAAATCAGCGATAGAAGAACGAGCTTTTTCACGGCTTCATTGTACTTTGCGCGCGCCAGCTAAACAGCACCACCCCCGTCGCCACCGACACATTCAGCGACGCAATCGCGCCCGCCATCGGAATCCGCAGCAGCATGTCGCAGTTCTTCCTCACCAGATCGTGCAACCCGTGGCCTTCCGCCCCCATCACGATCACCGAATGCTCCGCCCAGTCCACCGCGTTGTAAGCCGTCTCGCCGCGCTCATCCAGCCCGTAAACGAAATAACCCATCTCCTTCAGCGACCGCAGAATATTGTTGATATTCCCTTCGCGCACAATCGGCAAATGCTCGATCGCGCCCGCCGACGCCTTCGCCACCACATCCGTCAGCCCCACCGCGCGCCGCTCCGGAATAATCACCGCTCCCGCGCCCGCCGCATGCGCCGTCCGGATAATCGCGCCCAGATTATGCGGATCCTCCACGCCGTCCAGCACCACCAGCAGCTTCGAATGCGGCGCTACGTCCTCCAGTTCCGCGTACTTCTTCGCCGAACCGACCGCCACCACGCCCTGATGCGCCTTGATGCTCGACATCCGGTCCAGCGCGCCGCGATCTTCGAAGCGCACGGGAACGTCGTTCTCCCGCGCCAGTTCGATAATCTCCTGAATGCGCGGCCCCGCCAGTCCCCGCGCAATCAGAATGCGTTCGAGCGGGCGCTTTGCGCGCAGCGCCTCCACCACGGGATGAATTCCTGTTAAAACGGCCAACATTCATTATGTCCGCAGCCGAACTGTGGCGAACCTCCCGCAATCTTTCCGGCCGCCCCCGCGCACTGTAAGCGAAGCGACGCATCGCCGCCCCGCCGCGCCCCGAACGGCCGCCAGCCTCTTTATAGTCGGAATATGGCCAAAACAGTTGGCGATCTGCTCGTCGAACGTCTCATCGATTGGGAAGTCGATGTCGTTTTCGGCCTGCCCGGCGACGGCATCAACGGCGTCTTCGAAGCGCTCCGCACCCGCGAGAACAAAATCCGCTTCATCCAGGTTCGCCATGAGGAAGCCGCCGCCTTCGCCGCCGTCGGCTACGCCAAATACACCGGCCGCCTCGGCGTCTGCGTGGCCACCTCCGGCCCCGGCGGCATCCATCTCCTGAACGGCCTCTACGACGCCAAATGCGACGGCCAGCCCGTCCTCGCCATCACCGGCCACACCTTCCACGACCTCATCGGCACCTCCTACCAGCAGGACATCGACCTCGACAAAGTCTTCATGGACGTCGCCGCTTACAACCAGCGCGTCATGGGCGCCGCCCACGTCGTCAACGTCGTCGATGAGGCCATCCGCACCGCCCTCGCCCGCCGCTCCGTCGCCCACATCACCATTCCCAAGGACATTCAGGAGTGGACCTCCTCCAAAGAAATCCGCTCCGCCGCCAACATCCCGAAACACAGTTCCGATCTCTACGCCGTCACGCACCCGGCCCCGCCCCAGTCCGCCCTGCGCGCCGCCGCCGCGCAAGGCGCCTGCGGATTCCTTGGCAAGGCGGGAACCTGGATTTCCAGGACATCACCCTCACATCGTCCATGCCGTTTGGAACCATTGTGGTTGTGGCGATGGACGGCAAACCGCTGGCAACATCCAAACGCATACTGTTGCAAGTGATGAGCCAGGTGCAGGACTATGGGTTTGAGGCCAAACCCGAGACCGGATTGCGCACCATCGCCAGCCTCGGTTCCGGCCCGCTCAACCTGCGCAACATGGACGGCACCGTGACATTCAAACGTGCCGACGCCTCCCGCCTCACCGTGACCACCCTCGATATGAACGGCTATCACAAACGCACCGTCACCGGCTCCGCAACCATCGAACTGGCAAAGGATGCGCTCTATTACCTTATCGAAACACGCAAGTGAACAACTTCACAGAAAAGAAGACTCATTCCATTAATATCAAAAAATCCGTACTTGCATAGTGTTGCTACCTGCACTACAATACGGTATGCCTAAAACAATGTCCACTTCCGAAGGAGCGCAATGGGTAGCACGTATCGCAACGGCCGATCCCGCAGAAAGACAGTCTGGGATGACGGTACTGATTTGACTGATACACAGTCGTTTATCAAGAACACGTTTACAGCACACTATGACGAGCGTCACCCTCGCTTGAAAGACAGCGGTGAGGCCGCACTGATAAACTCTTATGTCCCGACAAAATGCCCATGCTGTGGTTCGCCTGCCTTTAAGAAGTTCGGCCTTTCCTCAAACGACATTCAGCGATATCGATGCAGATGCGGTCGTACATTTCTCTCCACGACAGGAACCATCTTCGACGAAAGAAGGATTGCTATCAGCGAATGGCTGGAATACTGTTTGAACCTATTCCGCCACGTAAGCATTACTGCCGACTCTTGGAACAATAAAAATGCCTTCACCACATCTCGATATTGGCTTCAAAAGCTGTTTTTAACGCTTGAAGACTCACAAACAGGGATCATGCTGTCCGGAACCGTGTGGCTGGATGAGACATATTACACGGTGCGTAGCGAGGACATTGTCTATCATGAGAACGGAAACAAGCTGCGTGGCTTGTCTCGCAATCCAATCCGCATTGGCGTGGCTACGGATACTCGTCATACGATTTTCCTCATATAAGGCATGGGCAAGCCCTCTCAGAAGAAGAGCTATGAGACCTTCAAGGATCACATTGCTCCCGGCTCAACGCTGATTCACGACAAAGAAGGCGCGCATACAAAGCTGGTGAGAGAACTTTCTCTGGTCAGTAAAGCGCATTCTGCCACGGAACTAAAGGGGCTGCCGGATAAGGATAATCCGATGTATCCAGTCAACCACGCACACGCCATTTTGAAACGCTTCCTGCATGCTCACAGTAGCTTCGTCAGAAGCGACCTTCAGGGCTACTTGGATTTGTTCGCGTTCGTGACAAATCCACCTGGGGATATGTTGGAAAAAGTCGAACTGCTGATAAAAATGGCTTTTCAAAATCCCAAATTGCTGCGGTACAGAGA
>Ga0118677_10009917_pt1 | contig 14722 bp, 8 predicted proteins | sample AliMusrvi5mmetaG_FD_86154 | JGI IMG/M metagenome (GOLD analysis project Ga0118677, IMG submission 86154)
ATGTTATTGATCCTTCTGACCACAGGATCACTATTTAACCGGATTTTGGCACAGGAAGTCCCCAGACCCGAATATCCCCGGCCTCAGTTTGAACGGGCAGAATGGTTAAATATGAATGGCGAATGGAGCTACACCTTCGATTTCGGTAAATCGGGACTTGAGAAGAATTTTCCTGAATCGCAGGGATTTAAAGACAAAATTATTGTCCCTTTTTGTCCGGAGAGCAAATTGTCGGGAGTGGGATACACCGACTTTATTGAAGCCATGTGGTACCAGCGAAAGTTTGAAGTTCCGGCTGCCTGGAACGGCAAGAGGGTAATCCTCCATTTTGGAGCCGTAGATTACCAGAGTGATCTCTATCTTGACGGAAAGCTGGTCGGAAGTCATTGGGGCGGAACCTCCTCATTCAGCTACGACATCACAAAATATGTAACTGCAGGAAAGCCGCAAAACCTGGTATTGTCGGTAAAAGATAATACTCGTTCGGGTCAGCAGCCGGGCGGTAAACAGTGTAATGCATTGAAATCTGAAGGGTGTAGCTACACCAGAACCACCGGTATCTGGCAGACAGTCTGGCTTGAAGCAGCAGCAAAAAACGGTCTCAAGGATTGTTTTGTCCTGCCCGATCTCGACAACTCCAGATTTGTCTTTCAACCACGGTTTTATGGCGTGGAACGGGGGATGAAGTTACGGATAAAGGTACTCGAAGGAACTAAACTTGTCGCCCAACAGGAAATTGCTGCCGCCGATAACATTCCCTGCAGTGTAAGTCTTAAAAATCCAAAAACATGGTCGCCTGAATCTCCGTTTTTATACGATGTTATTTATCAGGTCGTTGATAAGCAAAATGCGGTTACAGATGAAGTCAAAGGATATGCAGGTATGCGAAAGGTGCATATCGAAGGGAACAAATTATATTTAAACAACCAGCCCATTTTTCTGAGATTTGTTTTGGATCAGGGATTTTATCCCGACGGAATTTGGACAGCTCCAACAGATGCCTCCCTCAAACAGGATATCCAGTTTTCGATGGATGCCGGATTTAACGGGGCACGTCTGCATCAAAAAGTTTTTGAAGAACGGTTTCACTATTGGGCTGATAAATTGGGCTACCTTACCTGGGGAGAGTCTTCGAGCTGGGGCATTTCAAACAATGATATTGAATCGGCCAGGAATTTCCTAAGTGAATGGAATGAAATTGTTGTCAGAGACCGAAGCTATCCCTCGATCATTGGGTGGTCTCCGTTCAATGAGACTGGCGGAGGTGTCCAGCACAACCGGATGGTTTCAGATGCTGCTACCACTACAAAAGTGATCGATCCAACCAGACCGGTTAATGATGCCAGCGGCTACTTTCATGTGATGACTGACCTGTATACCGGGCACAACTACGAACAAAATCCTGAGGAATTAAAAAAGCAGTTGATCCCTTCAATGGATTCTCCTGTTTTCAACAATAATCCTAAGCAACAACCCTACGAAGGACAACCTTACTTTCTGGATGAGTATGGCGGAATTAAATGGGTGTCAGGAAAGGCGTTTGCTGATAACACGTGGGGATACGGCGACGGACCAAAAACTTTGGATGAGTATTACGACCGGCTGGAAAAATTGACCGATGTTATTTTAAGTACAGATTATATCTCTGGTTATTGCTACACCCAATTGACTGATGTGGAACAGGAACAAAACGGCATTTACAACTACAACAGAACGAAAAAGTTTGACATGAGCCGCATCAAAAAAATACTGGGAAGAGACCCTGCATCATTTTCATCACCCAAGGGGAAAAACTAGGATATTTCGACAGTTAAATTAGTTACTGATAATAAAAGTATCAAAATAGCCACGAAGGCTCAAAGACACTAAGTTGCACAAAGCAGTAAGAATAAAGTAATAGGCTTAGTGTTTCTTTGAGACTTGGAGTCTTTGTGGCCTTTTATTTACCTATCTTCGTTTGCCTTTAGAGATGAAAAGACAATATTTTGTTATTCTTACTACCTCATATCTAAACCAGATTATGAAACTCATTTTTGTAATTCTATTCACCCTTTCCACTCTTTCTTTAAGCAGTCAGAACAAGCAGGTCATCACACTCAATTCCCTGTTGAATGAACTGGTTGATGCTAACGCTGTGGCCAGATGGGGGCAGCCTGAGTACACCATGCATCAGGCAAGCAGCTATGACAGGCTTTCGGTTTCTCCCGATTTGCCCGGATGGTTCGCCAATAACGACCAAAATCAGTTTATCCGTGAGGAACAGAAATCCGGTCATGCCGAATATGTGATGATGGATGCCGATGGGCCCGGAGCAATCGTCCGTTTCTGGCTTACCATGCAATCAAATGAGGGTCGGCTGAGGATTTACTTCGATAATGAGCAAAAAGCATCGATCCAAATTGAAGCCTACGATTTAATGAAAGCCGGTTTCAACCTTGGGCCTGCATTACTCAGGTACCACCGCCCCGAAACGGAACGGGGTAATACCATGTACCTTCCCCTCCCATATCAAAGCCATTGTAAGATCACCTTTGAACGTACCGATGCACCTGCACAAAATAGTGCTCATTATTATCAGGTGAATTACAGGAGCTATCCAAAGGGTACTGCAGTGAAGAGCTTTACGATTAATGATTTGGTTGCAGAAAAGAAAACCCTTGAACGGGTGGAAAAGGAGTTGTGGAATCCGGCTTTGAAAACCTTTAATAAAGAAATCAGGCTGCAAAAAAGCATCGCCTCAAATAACATGGAATCGGTTGATTTACCGAAAGGTTCTGCGAATATCCGTTTGCTTACCCTGAAACTTTCGGCTCCAACTCCACAGGAACTCACCAAAGCATGGAGTCTGGTAATCTTAAAAATGGAATTCGACGGACACCAAACTGTCTGGTGCCCAGTGGGCGATTTTGCAGGGAGCGGATTCGGGGGCCATCCGATTAAAAGCTGGTACCGCGAATTGGACAAAGAGGGAAAAGTTACAAGCCGTTGGGTGATGCCGTATCAGAAAAATGCCAAAATAACAGTCGTCAACAAGGCTGACTTTAACGTTGACGTCGATCTGTCTGTGAAAACCGGAGATTGGAAATGGGACAACCGGTCAATGTATTTTCATGCAGACTATAAATATCAGCAGGACGTAAAGGATGCTAACGGTAATTATGATCCAAAAGTAATTGCCAAAAATGATCCGCTGGCCCCCATCGAATGGAACTTTGTGGAGATTAAAGGGAAAGGCATTTATCTTGGGAATACCCTCTCGCTCTATAATAACATGGATCTATGGTATGGCGAAGGTGATGCAAAAGTCTGGGTTGACAACGACACATTTCCTTCCGAATTTGGGACTGGTCTTGAGGATTACTATGACGTCTCCTATGCCCCTGTGGTTATCTTTCAGACACCCTTTGCAAATGCTCCTCGCGCTGACAATGAAAACTCGCAAGGATACAATACCTTCACACGAACCCGAAACCTGGATGGTGTCCCTTTTCAAAAATCGTTCAGATACGACCTGGAGATGCTAAGCTGGAAAGGGGGGACTATAGACTGTGCTGCCACAACCTATTGGTACGGATACCCGGATACAAGAAGTAACATCAGCCAACAGCCATTGGAGCATTTGTTACCCTATTCAACGCTGGATAAAAAGTAAAACTATCCAATCGATTTAGATAATTTTCACATTAAAATTTCTAATTTAGAACCTTAATAAATAATGAAAAAAATGAAGCAAATCACTATCTTTCTAAGCCTCTGTTTATTCATAATTGCAATTTTCATGCCTGGTCTTTCGGCCCAGACGACCGCTCAATCTTTTGAAATCAATAAGATCAGTACGAAATTTGTCCACGTACCCGTAAAAACCGGCGCCCCAAAAACCTGGGTAACCGTAAATGTCGACGGTGTGATGCAACATGAATTCGAGGTTGAGCTCGCACCTGAAAATCCTGATTTTTATGCCACCCTCGAAGTGGGAGCATGGATCGGCAAAAAGCTTACCCTTACCGCCGAGCAGGTGACCCCCGATTCAAAATGGCTTACCCTGACCAAAACTTCAAACGAATTATCGGATGAGTCACTGGTCTATAAGGAGGAGCTCAGACCCCAATTCCATTTCTCACCGCGTCGAGGATGGACAAACGATCCAAACGGCCTGGTTTTTTACAAAGGAACCTACCACCTCTTTTTTCAGCATAATCCCTACGGCACAGGGTGGGGAAATATGACCTGGGGACATGCAACGAGTAATGACCTACTCCATTGGAATGAGAAGGCGGATGCAGTCATTCCCGATAAAAATGGGGTTGTCTTCTCCGGTTCCGGAGTGGTAGATTGGAACAACACCTCCGGCTTACAAACCAAGTCACTCAAAGATAAAAACGGAAAGATTGCCAATCCGCCACTCGTTTTGTTCCACACCTCGACAGGTGCAGATCGCGGGAAAGGAGAAGCTAGCCAGTCGATGAACTATTCACTCGATGAAGGGAAGACCTGGATCAATTATTCCGGGAATCCGGTAATTCCTCACCTGATTGGCGGAAACCGCGATCCTAAAGTATTCTGGTATAGCGATAAGGCAAAGGATTCAAATCCGAAGAACGGCCACTGGGTGATGGCATTGTACCTGGATGGTCAGGATTATGCACTGTTCTCCTCAGCGAACCTGATCAACTGGGAAAAAGTTTGCGACATTAAAAATGTGGGATGCAGCGAATGTCCCGATATGTTTGAACTTCCCGTCGATGGCAATAAACAAAACTCCCGCTGGGTCTTCTGGGGCGGTGATGGAAAATATCTGATCGGAAGTTTTAACGGCAAGGAGTTTACCAAAGAGAGCGGCCCTTTCACTACAAAATACGGTGGAAATGATTATGCGGCTCAGTCCTACAGCGATATTCCTGAAGCTGATGGCCGACGGATTCAATTTTCATGGATGGCAGGTGGCGAATATCCGAAAATGCCCTTTAATCAGCAATTTACAGTGCCTCGCAATTTGACTCTGCGATCTACAACTGAAGGGATTCGTTTATTTATGGAACCAACCAAAGAGTTGGAAAAATTGCGGATTTCAAAAGAATCAGATTTCAAGGGTACTTTACAGGGAATGGAAACTCCGGTGAAAGTGCCGGCACTGAAAGGTGATCTTCTGGATCTGGAAATGGTGCTTGACCTGAAAATACCCGCAACTTCAGACACCACAGTGGTGATCAGTACCGAATTCTTTGGACAGAAGATATCCTATAATTTAGGAAATCAGAAGATTGATTTAGGTGGAGTAAAGGCCCCGCTTGCTCCAATCAAAAATCAAATCAAACTGCGGATTATCACTGACAGAACCTCCATTGAGTTGTTTGCCAATGATGGTATTGTTCAGATTGCCAAATGTTTTGTAAATAAAAACAAAGTTCCGGCCAATATGACAATCTCTGGTAATAAGGGTCTGGCAGACGTGAAATTAAAATCCTGGCAACTTAAATCGGTATGGCCAAATCAGAAATAATGAGAATAAATCAATTAAACCGGACGCTTCTTATTTTAGGTCTAATTTTGAGTCTAAGTCGTCCAATATTTACTTTTGCAGGAGATAAACCTTTCAAAATTAAATTTCTTGATCGCCTTTCTGTTGAGGCAACAAACGTCAATTATGTGGGTAACCGTCAACCGCTTCAGCCGCTCCATTTTATAAAGCTTCCGGTTACGGCAGTCAAACCTGAAGGGTGGCTGAAGAAATACCTGGAGTTGCAGCGTGACGGACTCACGGGACATCTTGGCGAGATTAGTGCCTGGCTCAATAAAAAGGATAATGCCTGGCTCAACACCGGCGGTCAGAACGGATGGGAAGAAGTCCCCTACTGGCTCAAGGGTTACGGAAACCTGGCCTATATTCTCGACGATCCCAAAATGATTGCAGAAACGAAGATTTGGCTGGAGGCGGTGTTCAAGAGTCAGCAGCCCGATGGCTATTTCGGACCTACAACGATCCGGAATGGGAAGAAGGATTTATGGGCAAATATGATTATGCTTTGGGCGCTGCAATCGTATTACGAATACTCCGGAGACAAACGGGTCATTTCGTTAATGACCAACTATTTTAAATGGCAGCTTACAGTGCCGGATGCCGATTTCCTCAAGGATTATTGGGAAAATAGTCGCGGAGGTGATAATCTGCTCAGTGTTTACTGGCTTTACAATATCACCGGTGATTCTTTTCTGCTTGATCTGGGAAATAAAATCCATAAGAATACCGCCAACTGGATGGATGAGTCGACACTTCCCAACTGGCACAATGTGAATGTGGCACAATGTTTTCGGGAACCTGCTACCTATTCAATGCAAACCGGTGATCCCGCGATGGCGCAGGCCTCATACAATGCCCATAATTTAATCCGAAGGATTTTTGGTCAGGTGCCGGGAGGAATGTATGGCGCCGATGAGAATGCCCGAATGGGTTATATCGACCCGCGACAGGGTACCGAAACCTGCGGATTTGTTGAGCAAATGTCCTCCGATGAGATTATGCTCCGGATAACCGGCGACCCTTTCTGGGCGGAACATGCGGAGGATGTCGCCTTTAATTCATATCCTGCTGCTGTGCTGCCCGATTTCAAAGGATTGCGTTATATCACATGCCCAAACGAGGTGGTCAGTGATTCAAAAAATCACAGTCCCGGAATTGAAAATGCAGGTCCTTTTCTGGCGATGAACCCGTTCAGCAGCCGGTGTTGCCAGCATAACCACTCGCAGGGGTGGCCCTATTATGTGGAGCATCTGGCACTGGCAACTCCCGATAATGGTGTGGCATTTGCACTTTATGGAGCATGCACGGCAAATCTGAAAGTTTCAGATAATCAAAATATAACAATTAAAGAAGTAACGAACTACCCCTTTGAGGAATCGGTGAAATTCACAATAAATACTACCGGAAAGGTTGTTTTTCCGCTCTATCTGCGCATTCCTGTCTGGTGTAAAAAGGGAACAATAAAAATCAACGGAGTGGCACAATCCGAGAAACCTGAATCAGGAAAATATGCCATGATTCAAAGGACATGGAATAACGGGGATGTGATTACGCTTGATCTTCCAATGGAGCTCTTCCTCAGGCAGTGGGAGGTGAATAAAAAGTCTGTTTCGGTGAATTTCGGACCACTGACATTATCACTGAAAATTGCCGAACGGTACGAAAAACTAGACAGCAAAGCTACGGCGATCGGCGATTCAAAATGGCAGGAGGGAGCCGATGCAACCCAATGGCCTACCTTTGAGATCTATCCCGAATCACCCTGGAATTATGCGCTCCATTTAACCAGGCAAAACCCACTTCAAAACCTTAAAGTGGTTAAGAAAAGCTGGCCACGGGATAATTTCCCTTTTACTGCCGGCTCGGTTCCGATCGAAGTGCATGCCAAAGGACAGCGCGTTCCATCCTGGAAAATCGACCGGTATGGTTTATGCGGTGTTTTGCCGGAGGAGAATGCCCTAAAGGATAATAAAGTTGAAGATATAGTTTTAATCCCAATGGGTGCAGCACGATTAAGGATTTCGGCTTTCCCTGTTGTTGCTCAAAAATTAACCATTAACCATTAACCATTAAAACAAATGATATTCAGGTATCTATTGGCTATTTTATTCGTTAGCAGTGGTTTAATATCCAATTCACAAACAATACACGTTGCTCCGGCACCGCTTTACAGGTGTCCAATTTATGACGGGGCTGCTGATCCTACGGTGATCTATAACCGAGCAGAAAAAACGTGGTGGATGCTCTATACCCAGCGCCGGGCAAATCAGGATGGGGCTGATGTAGCCTATTGTTATGGTTCGAAAATTGGGATTGCGTCTACCTCCGATCATGGTCAAACCTGGGTTTACCGCGGTGCACTCGACCTTGCGATTGAAAAAGGAGATAACACATTTTGGGCGCCGGAGGTGGTTTATGACAACGGAATATATCATATGTATGTTGCCTATATCCAGGGTGTTCGTAACCATTGGGGTGGAGATAAACATATTCTGCATTACACAAGCAAGGATTTGTGGGATTGGAAATTTGAAAGTCAGCTCCCCCTTTCCTCGAATTCAGTAATCGATGCCTGTGTTTTTCATTTGCCAGACGGGAAGTGGCGGATGTGGTATAAGGATGAAAATCAGGGAAGCGTCAGTATGACAGCCGAAAGTCCCGACCTTTACACCTGGACCATGCAAAAGAATCCGGCAGTTGCTGACCGTACTCACGAAGGACCCAAAGTGTTTCGTTTTAAAGACAAATACTGGATGGTGGTCGACCAATGGGCAGGTTTGGCCGTTTATGTTTCAGACGATTGCAACTCCTGGACGTTTAACAGTGTAATCCTGGATAAATCAAGTCCCCGAAATGAAGATACCCCATCCGGAGCGCATGCCGATGTGATTGTGGTAAATGATCAGGCTTATATCTTCTATTTTACCCACCCGGGGCGCAAAACCCATATGGACTCTCCAATGGAATCTAATGGTGTGGTTCCATACAATCTGCGACGGTCATCAATCCAGGTTGCTGAATTAAAAGTCATTGATAATAAGATGTATTAATCTAAAGTGTATTTTCATTGGAAAAATAGGAACCATTTAAATTAAAATAATGAGAAAATTAAAATTAGCAATTGTAATTCTTTTAGCTTCAGTATTTTATGCGCAATCTTCTTTCGCACAGGACTGGCCTAACCTAAACCGTTTTAGAGCTGAAAATGCAAACCAGGTATTACCTACACCGAATGAAAAGCGCGTTGTGTTTTTGGGGAACTCAATTACCGAAGGCTGGGTCAATATTCATCCTCAGTTTTTCGCAGGTAAATTTTATCTTAACCGTGGGATTAGCGGACAAACCACACCTCAAATGTTGGTTCGGTTCAGAGCAGATGTGATTAAACTTAAGCCTAGAGTAGTTGTTATTTTGGCCGGCACAAATGATATTGCTGGTAACACAGGTCCCTCAACACTGGAGATGATCGAAGATAATATCATTTCGATGGCTCAGTTGGCAAAAGCCAATGATATTAAGGTTATTCTGTGTTCCGTTCTGCCTGTTTACGATTATCCGTGGAAACCAGGACTTAAACCGGCAGAGAAGATAATCGCACTAAATAAAATGATAAAAACTTATGCCGAGAAAAGTGCATGTATATACCTTGATTTTTTTTCAGCAATGGTAGATGAACGAAATGGCTTGAAGGCGGAATACTCAAAAGATGGCGTTCATCCGAATGAAGAGGGGTATAACGTAATGGAACCACTTACAGAGGTGGCCATTGAAAAGGCTTTTGGGACCACTACTCCCGTCCACCACACATACACAAAGAAACCTGTCAGTCCTAAAAAGCATAAATAGCCAAAAATAAGAAAACCCGTTGAATTTCAACGGGTTTTCTTATTTTTGGTGCCCAGAACAAGACTCGAACTTGCACAACCTTGCGGTCACTAGTCCCTGAAACTAGCGTGTCTACCAATTTCACCATCTGGGCTTGGAGGGTGCAAATATAGACCGAATTTCAGAATAGCCAAAGGGATTACAGAAAAAAATAAAAGTAAAAAACAAGCAATGAAAATTATAAAGTCTAAAGTGAAAAATTCAAAGCAAAAAGACTACAACATTCAATTTGCACATTAACACATTAACACATTGGCACATTTTCAAATTACCACATTTTCACATTTTCAAATTCTTTCATTACCTTACTTCAGGTTCTCTTTCAGAAAATTATCAAACATCGTGTAAAGGTGCATTGTTGTATTTCCACCCCTGATACCATGATTCCTGTTCACATACGACATCATCTGGAATTGAACACCTGCCTGAACCATCGCCTCTGCAAATTCGAGAGTATTCTGATAATGCACATTATCATCAGCAGTTCCGTGCACAAGGAGCAGCTTCCCTTTGATTCCTTTGGCCAGTGTAATGGGCGAATTTTCATCATAACCTTCGGGATTCTGGCTTGGCAACCCCATATACCGTTCACTGTAGACGGTATCATAGAAACGTTGGTTAGTTACGGGTGCAACTGAAATTCCCGCCTTAAAAACGACACCACCTTTGGCAAGGCACATGGCAGACATAAAACCTCCGTAGCTCCAACCCCAGATGGCAATATTTTTACCATCAGCATAAGGAAGTGTAGCAATGTATTTTGCTGCTTCAATCTGATCATCAGACTCAAACTTTCCTAACTGGCCATAGGTGCATTTGCGAAAATCTTCACCGCGGGCGCCTGTTCCCCTAGGGTCGACACAAACTGCCAGATAACCTTTTGTTGCAAGATAGTTTTCCCATCCAATCTTAAAATCATCCAGCACCTGCTGGGAGTTTGGTCCGCTGTATTGGGTCATAACAACCGGATATTTCAAGTTTGGATTGAAATCCGAAGGTTTGATCATCCATCCGTTCAACTCGGTTCCATCAGAATTTTTAAAGGTAAAGAACTCTTTTTGCGGAATTTTTCTCTCAGTTATAGTTGACTTTAGTTCTTCGTTTTCTTTTAGTATCCTGATTTGTTTTCCGGAGATCTCATGTAAGGTAACAACCAGTGGAGTCGTTAAGTTTGAATACTGATTAACGTAATATTTGAATCCGTTGCTAAAATCGGCATTGTTGGTGCCATTCTGTGCCGTGAGTTTCTGTGTGGAGAGGGATATTTTTTTCTTCGGATCGAAAGTGACACCGTAAACCTCGCGTTGCATTGGCGAAACTGCCGCAGCCTGATAATAAAATGTCTTTGTGACCGGATCATACCCGTAATATTTGATGACATCAAATTTTCCGGAAGTGAGTTGCCGCACGACAACACCGCTGTTGTCATAGAGATAGAGGTGTTTGTATCCATCCTTCTCACTTAGTATCACAAAACTTTTATCATCGGGTAAAAACTGGAAATTATCCAGAAAATCGGTCTCTATATATCTTTTATTCTTTTCAGTGTAGATCAGGCGCGTGTCACCCGAATGGGAATTGGCATAAAGCAGATCCAGCTTGTTTTGTAAGCGATTCATTTTAAGTATTCCAAGATTATTCCCGCTGTAAGTCCACTTGATTTGAGGAATATAGATATCTGTCTCAGCACCAAAATCCATCTGGATATTCTGTCCCGCCTTTATGTCGTATACCCATACGCTGACAACAGAATTCTTCTCCCCGGCCTTGGGATATTTATATCGGTATTCACCTGGATATACACTATTTTCCTTATGCTCGGGGTTTTGTCCCTTGTACATCGGAATCCCAAAGGTTGGAACAGCCTCCTCATTGAACTTGATGTAAGCCAGCTGTTTACTGTCAGGTGACCATTCGAAGGCCCTGTTGAATTCAAACTCCTCCTCGTAAACCCAGTCGGGGACTCCGTTGATAATTTTATTGAATTCCCCGTCAAAAGTGATCTGACGTTCTGTGCCAAACCGAAGACTTTTCATAAAAAGATTATTTTTTCTCACAAAGGCAACACGCTCACCGTCGGGAGAAAAAGTTGCCACCTGCTGCCTTCCCGGTGCCAGCCGGATCAGCTCTTTGGTCAGGAAGTTGTACACAAAATAAACTGCAGTAAACGACCTTCTGTAAATGGATTGCCTGTCGGTCATCAATAGAACCTTGTTTTCGTCGTTACTGAAAACATAATCGCTGATATAGGAGAGTGAATCATTTTTAAGCGTTTGAATATCAAGCATCAAATCTGATTTCACACCTGTTTTGTAGCTGTATTTCACGATTTGCCTCCCTCCGTTCTCGAGTGCAGTATAATTCACTCCATCTTTCATCGATGCTAATCCGGTCACCGACTGTTGCTGGAAGCTTCTTTTGGTAAAAAGATCCTCAAGAGTGATTTGCTGTGCCTGGATTGTGGTGTAACAGGCTGAAATTAAAAACAAAACTGAAATAATCCTGCGCATGATAGTTGATATTTAATCTGTTTTAGCCTCAAAAATATTAAAAAATAGGGAGTTGGACGAAAAATTATAGCATCATTCCAAAAATAGCTGTATTAAACTTGAGTATATTTTTGAAGAACAACTGTAGAATCACTAATTTTGCACCTTCGAAAAAAATAATAAGTGATGATAAAAATTACACTTCCTGATAATTCAGTACGGGAATTCGATCAGGGAATTACGGGTCTTGGAATAGCAGAAGCGATCAGCAGCCGTCTCGCGAAAGAGGTACTCTCTATTTCGGTCAACGGTGAAGTAAGGGACCTTACTCGTTCCATCGATTCAGATGCAGCCATCAAACTTCATTTGTGGGATGATATCCAGGGACGCGAAACTTTCTGGCACTCTTCGGCGCATATTATGGCTGAGGCAATTGAATTTTTCTATCCGGGAACCAAGTTCGGTATCGGGCCGACTGTCGACAATGGTTTTTATTATGACATCGATCTTCCGGAAGGCAAAGTGCTGACAGATAAAGATCTGGCCCCAATTGAGCAGAAAATACTTGAATTGGCCCGCACAAAATCGGATATCGTAAGAAGTGAAATATCAAAAGCAGATGCGCTAAAGTTGTTTACCGAAAAGGGTGACCAATACAAACTTGAACTGATCACCGATCTTCAGGATGGTACCATAACCTTATACAAACAGGGAAACTTTACAGATCTTTGCCGTGGTCCCCATTTACCAAATACAGGATTTATAAAAGCCATTAAACTGACTAATATTGCAGGAGCTTACTGGCGCGGCAACGAGAAGAACAAAATGCTCACCCGTGTTTACGGAATCACTTTCCCAAAGCAAAAATTGCTTGAAGAGTATTTGGTATTGTTGGAAGAGGCAAAAAAACGCGATCATCGGAAGATAGGCAAGGAGATGGAGTTGTTCCATTTTTCACCAAATGTGGGGATGGGTTTACCACTCTGGCTGCCAAAAGGGACGATGCTCCGCGACAATCTTGAGAAATTTTTGAAGAAGGTGCAGAAGAAATTTGGTTACGAGCAGGTGATCACTCCGCATATAGGTGATGTGATGCTTTATAAAACTTCGGGTCACTTTCAGAAATACGGGAAAGATTCATTTCAGCCGATCCGCACCCCAAATGAGGGTGAGGAGTACATGCTTAAACCGATGAACTGTCCGCACCACTGCGAGATCTATAAGTTCAAACCTCGTTCATACAAAGATTTACCTGTTCGCATGGCTGAATTCGGAACGGTTTACCGTTACGAACAGAGCGGTGAGCTGCATGGACTGACGCGCGTCCGAAGCTTTACACAGGATGATGCGCATATCTTCTGCCGTCCCGATCAGTTAAAAGAGGAGTTCCTGAAAGTGATTGATATCATTTTCATCATCTTTAAAGCGCTCGATTTTAAAGATTATTCAGCGCAGATATCATTGCGTGATCCGAATAACAAGGAAAAATACATCGGCTCTGACGAAAATTGGGAAAAGGCTGAAAATGCAATCATTGAGGCTTGCACTGAAAAAGGGCTAAAGACGGTGACCGAATTGGGTGAAGCCGCTTTCTACGGACCAAAACTTGACTTTATGATCAAGGATGCACTTGGTCGTAAATGGCAGCTCGGAACGATCCAGGTGGATTATAATCTACCGGAACGTTTTGGTCTTGAATATATTGGAGCTGACGACAAACGCCATCGTCCTGTGATGATTCACCGAGCACCATTTGGATCGATGGAACGTTTTTGTGCGGTCCTGATAGAGCATACTGCAGGAAAATTTCCTTTGTGGCTGACCCCTGAACAGGTTGTTGTGTTACCAATCAGTGAAAAGTACAATGATTATGCTCAAAAAGTTTCAAATCAATTAAATATTTCCGATATTCGCGCCGGAATTGACGACCGCAATGAAAAAATCGGCAGGAAAATCAGAGATAATGAGATGAAACATATTCCTTATCTGTTGATTGTAGGTGAAAAAGAATGTGAAAGCAACTCTGTATCAGTGCGACGTCAGGGAGAAGGAGATCAGGGATCAATGACAATTGATGCTTTTGCAGCATTCATTGGCAACGAGGTCTCAGTACAGTTGGCAGACGCCTGGAAATAGTTGAAAATTAATTAAATAATAAGGAGGATTAGCCATAGCAGTTATCAGAGGCAATGGGCCAAGAGCCCCTAAAGAAGAAGAGAAATCGCAATTTCGGATTAATCATCAGATTCGTGTCCCTGAGGTCCGGTTGGTAGGAGAGAATATTGAAACCCCCGGGGTATTCAGGATTCAGGATGCCCTGCGGAAAGCTGACGAACTGGAGCTCGACCTGGTGGAGATTTCACCAAATGCCGAACCACCCGTTTGCAGAATTACTGATTTTCAGAAATTTCTTTATGAACAGAAGAAGAAGCAGAAGGAGTTAAAAGCCAAAGCTTCCAAAATCATTGTTAAGGAGATTCGTTTTGGTCCAAATACGGATGACCACGATTACAACTTTAAGTTGAAACACGCCGAGAAATTTCTTCAGGAAGGCGCTAAAGTTAAAGCTTACGTGTTTTTTAAAGGAAGGTCGATATTATACAACGAGCAAGGAGAAATTTTACTGCTCCGCTTCGCCAATGCGTTGGAAGAGGTGGGAAAAGTGGAACAGCTTCCAAAACTCGAAGGAAAGAGAATGACAATATTTATTTCGCCTAAAAAGAAAAAATAATTTAATACTTTGGACAGAGATGCCTAAAATGAAATCGAATGCCGGGGCTAAGAAACGTTTCATTCTGACCGGTTCAGGAAAAATCAAAAGGAAACATGC
>Ga0118677_10009918_pt1 | contig 14719 bp, 13 predicted proteins | sample AliMusrvi5mmetaG_FD_86154 | JGI IMG/M metagenome (GOLD analysis project Ga0118677, IMG submission 86154)
GTCTGTAGGCGCCTGGCCTCAATCCTTGTATCGCGTAACTCGATGTGCCATAGTAGCGCACCGCAGTGGCGCGCACGTCTGGCTTATCTACGGAATAGGCTGAGGCGCTGTAAGTGGTGAGTCCCGCCCCGGTGTCGGCTGCTAACACATCCCCTTCAATCGTGGCTCCTGGCGACAGCAGCATATTGGCCGTGATCGTGGTCGGCGTGGTGACGGAGATGACCGCCCCCGACGCTGCATCACCTGCGCCGCCATACCAGGTGGGCATGTATTTGTTCAGCGTAATCACAAACGTGTTGCCAAGCGTGGGATCAAAATACAACTTATAGCCGCCCGGTGCGATCCCTTGAAACTGATAATACCCATTCACGTCCGTGCTCGCGAACTGGACGCTGCCTGGTGTATAGGCGGGGGCAGTCGTCGATAACAGCTCAACACTCACATTCTGCAGCGGTGAGACCACATCGGTCGCGTGGACAATGCCGGTGATGACGGCGCCTACGGTCAGCGTGAAGTTCATTGTTGACACTGTGCCGCTCACTACACTGAACAGGTTGGTGATTGCGCCGACATAGCGCCCTGTTTGAGCCACCTCTGTTGAAACGCTGGTGGGGCCATTCGCAGTCTGATATTGGAACGCGTAGCGGCCGTTGACATCAGTGTACGTCGTCCTGTAGCTATACCCGGCCTGAGTCACGAGTACGTTCGGCAGTGGAAGTCCCGTGTCCGCCGCCCTGATGATGCCGCTCGATTCGCCATAGCCACAACCTAAAAGTGTAGTAGTGCCTGATGGGGTTAAAAGTGTTTCAGCACATGACGCCGCCCGCACGCCTGACACAAAAGGGCTCATACAAAGCGACACAACACAGAGTAAACTGCGAACCAGGTGCTTTTTCATACATCCCTCATCTTCAAATATTACACAGTCCAACTGTCAAACCAACCCGCTGTTTCTATCCCGGTCTAGTGTATCAGTCTTAATATCCTTCAGTCCACTGACTGTAACTGCTGTCGCGTGGCGCATCCTGCAAGTTGACACTGGCCTGCAAAAAACTTACCAACGCTCAGCAATCCCCTTCTAAGTGTAAACAACCGGTCACTATTTTGGATCTGACCATGAGCGCCGACGTCGATTACATTGCCCGGTGCGGGACCCGTGTGTTCGCCCGGCGTAGGGTGCGGGGCCCGTGTGTTCGCCCGGCGGAGTGCGGGGCCCGTGTGTCCGCCCGTAACCCCACCGATTGAAATCGGCGTCTGACTCAAGCAAAACCGGCTGAAAGCCGGTTAAGAACGGTCACGCCACGCTCTGAGTTCGATACAAATATTGCTGGAACCCCGCGAAGACCTGGCTGATCTGGTCGGGTCGTCCCAGGTCCGCCACAGCGTCGGCGATGGCATTGTGGTACTTCAGCTTCAGTAACGGCGTGAGCTTGTCCGGCGCGAGTTCCTCCACCCCCACCTGCACGTATTGCGCCAGCACGAAATCAATGAAGGCCTGCTGTTTGACGGTAAAGCGCGCGCTGATCGCCGTTTTGGCCGACGCGGCGCGCGCGGCACGGCTGACGGCGGGGAGCGCATACGCCACATAGGCCAGCACGTCGAACAGGTCGCTGTTCTCCGCATCGATGATGCGCTGCATCTCGCCCAACTGCTCAGCGCCGAAACCCTTGTCGGCCAATCGATGGAGCAAATCGGCGCGGGTGGCCGGGGCGCACCACAGGTCGCGCAATTCGGCTTCACTCTTGAAGAACTCGGGCAGCTTGCCGAAAAGCAGTTCCATGAATTGCTGCGCCGTCATCGGCGTGCCATCGGGATGCCAGAAGGTCGTAACTACGATGATCGGAGGATGTCCCGTGATGTAAACTCTCAGGAAAGGCAACAAATATGAAATACACCAAACTCGGTAAATCCAACCTCACCGTCAGCCGCATCTGCCTGGGCACGATGCACTTTGGCGGGTCGACCTCGGAAGAGGAGGCGTTCAGGATCATGGATCGCGCCCTCGAACTGGGCATCAATTTCTTCGACACAGCCAATGTCTATGGCAATCGCGGTGGGTCCGAGATGATCATTGGGCGCTGGTTCCAGCATCGCCCCGGCAGCCGCGATCAGGTCGTCCTCGCGACTAAGGTATATGGGCTGATGGGCGATCCCAACAAGCCCAACGAGGAGCGCGGCATCTCGACGTATAAGGTGCGCAAGCACGCCGCCGACTCCCTTCGGCGTCTGCAGACCGACCACATCGATCTGTACCAGGTGCATCACTACGACCGCCGCATCACGCCTGAGGAATTCTGGGGCACGTTCGAGCGGCTAATTGACGCCGGCGACGTGCTGTACATGGGTTCGAGCAACTACCCCGGCTGGGGGCTGGTCAAGTTCCAGATGCACGCGACGCAACGAGGCTCACTTGGTCTGGTCTCAGAGCAGACGATGTACAACTTGCTCTGCCGCATCCCCGAACTTGAGGTGTTCCCGGCGGCGCGCGACATGGGCATCGGGATCATCCCCTATATGCCGATGGCGGGTGGGTTGCTCACCGGCAAGACGCAGGCCGTTGAGGGGTCGCGCACCCACTCGGTCGAGAACGAGTACGGCATCCAGTTGGGCGACCAGAACAAACAACTGGCTGAGTTCTCGACGCTGTGCCGCGAGTTGGGCGAGAAGGAGCATATCGTCGCGATCGCGTGGACGCTGGCTCATCCGGCCGTCACGTCGCCGATCGTAGGCATCCGCAAGCTCGAGCACCTGGAGGGAATCGAGCGCGCCGTGGAGCTGACTTTCGACGCGAAGACGCTGGAGCGCCTGAACGACATCTTCAACCTCAACCGCGGCCGGCCATTGCGCGCGGCTGAGGCGCCGGAAGCGTATGCCTGGTAAACATTGACATCGTTGGCGTTCATGGTAGATTTACGGCATAATCAATTGTCTGCATTCCAAGGTTGAATGCAGCTATATTCCGGCCTGGAGGCCTGTAGAGCACGAAAGTGTCTCCACGGGCTTTTTCTTTTCTGTTGACATGTCAGGAGACAAAGTAGATGACAGCTATTAACTCTGGAGACACGGCCTGGGTACTGATCGCTACTGCCCTGGTGCTGATGATGACCCCCGCATTGGCGTTCTTTTACGGCGGAATGGTTCGCAAGAAGAACATCCTCTCAACCCTGAACCTCAGCTTTATTGTGATGGCAGTCATCAGCCTTCAGTGGGTGGTGATTGGATATAGCCTCGTGTTCGGACCCTCCATCGGCGGGTTGATTGGAAACTTGAATTATCTCGGGTTCACCGGCGTGGGAGTGGCGCCCAATGCGACGTACGCGCCCACCATTCCTCATGTTGCATACGCCGCTTACCAGATGACGTTTGCAATCATCACGCCAGCCCTGATCTCCGGCGCGTTTGTGGAACGCGTGCGTTTCAAGACGTTTCTGGTGTTCATCGTGTTGTGGGCCACTTTCGTTTATGGGCCGGTGGCGCACTGGGTGTGGGGTGAAGGCGGCCTGTTCCACTCCCTCGGCGTTCTCGACTTTGCCGGCGGCACAGTTGTGCATGTGACGGCCGGTTTTTCTGCGCTGATGTTTGCGAAAGTGATCGGCCCGCGCCGAGGGTTCGGCAAAGTAACGATGGAGCCGTCCAACATTCCGTTCACCGTCTTAGGCGCGGGGCTGCTGTGGATGGGCTGGTTTGGGTTTAACGGCGGAAGTGCGCTGGCTGCTAACGGAATCGCGGCGAATGCCATTGTCACGACCAACACTGCGGCAGCCGCCTCAGGGTTGATGTGGATGTTTCTCAGTTGGCGCGACAGTAAACCGAGTGTATTGGGCATCGTCACCGGCGCCGTGGTCGGGTTGGTGGCCATCACCCCAGCCGCCGGCTACGTCACGCCTATGGCGGCTATTTTGATCGGGATGGTTGCGGCGTCGATCAGTTATTACGCCATCAAGTTCCGACAGGCGCGTCAATTGGACGAATCGCTGGACGTCTGGGCCTGTCATGGCATGGGCGGCTTGTGGGGCTGTCTGGCTACCGGCTTGTTCGCAAGCAAGGCCGTCAACCCCGCGGGCGCCGATGGATTGCTTTATGGCAATCCATCCCAGTTTCTCGTGCAGGCATTGACGGTAGTCATTGTGATTGCTTTTGCGATGACCATGACTTTCATCATCACAAAGGCGCTGCACAAGGTGATGGGGTTGCGCGTTTCCCCGAATGCCGAGGAAGTCGGACTCGACATCAGTGAGCACGGTGAACGCGCTTACAGTTAAATAGCGTTTGCCTGGCGTTGCAAGCTCATGACATCCAGGTGTGTTTGTGCCGGAAGCGGCGAATGGAATATACGATTGAGAGGTCTGATATGACTAAAAAGATAGAAGCGATCATACGCGAAGAAACACTCAACGATGTCAAGGATGCGCTGAAAAAAATTGGCATCGTCGGCATGAATGTGATCGATGTGCGAGGACACGGAAGACAGGGCGGCATTACACTCGTCGGGCGCACGGGAACCTACCAGGTAGACATGCTGCCGCGCGTGCAGGTCAATATCGTGCTGAGTGACAATAATGTCGAACGGACAGTGAATACCATCTGCTCCGCCGCAAAGACGGGCAACATTGGAGACGGCATCATCTTCATCTATCCTGTCGAGGAAGTGATCCGTATTCGCACAGGCGAGCGCGGGCACGCGGCGCTGATGTATGAGGGCGATATCGATACGCTGCCGGTCGCGGGCGGGTAGTGCGCCCAACCATGAACCCAGTGTTTTTACATCTCATCCATCCGTATATTCTGCGCGGCGAAGTACAGGCGCGCCGCGTCTGTCGTGAGTGTGGCGGGATCGGCGAAGAATGCTCGAAACGGGGCGTTGTATGATCGATAGTCATACTCTGACCCGGCACTGATTTCCGCATACTTATCATCATCCCACGAGCCTCCCTCATCATTGGCATAAAACTCGTTCAGGCGCAAGATCAGCGGGATCCACTCACGCAACGGGGTCGCGGCCAGCAAGTCGGGTAAAGTCGCTAGCGAACAGGGTATATTTTCGTGAAAGATCAGATCGATAAACGCTATGTAGAAGTCGCCGCCAGCGCCAAATGCTATTGTGTGGTGTTGCTCGTGCTCTGCTTCGCGCGCGAGCACATCCGCGATGCGCGCATCCAGATCACAATTAACCAGCAGCAGGCAGATTGCAACGAAGTCGGAAGAGGGTATGGAATGTGCCATGTGTTTACTTCACCGCGATGCGCGCCAGCGCCAGCGCGCTCGCGAGGATGCATACCGTTCCAACGACAGTGAACTGATTAATCAGCAGCAGCGTGCCGGCGATCACCAGTGCGGCGAACACGAATGCCCATGACAGCCGCGCCACGCTGCCCTCCAGCTTGCGCAGATCCTGTGTCGAGGACTGGCTCAGTTGCGCCTTGACTTCGAGTTGGCCGTTGAGCGTCTGAGACAACAGCGCGTCGATTTGCCCAGGCAACTGGATCGTGATGCGGGCGATTTTCAGCGCCTCCTGCAACACATCCTGCACCGTCTTCGCCGCACCACCCCCGGCGATGTCCTTGGCGAATGGCTGGATCTCCTTCCACGCGTTGAACTTCGGATCGAGCGCGGTGCTCATTCCGCTCAGGATATTGACCGCGCGCCCCAGATACAGAATATTCTGCGGAATCTGGAACGGCAGTGTAGAGAGCAGGTCGCGGAACTGCACCGCGAAGCTGTACATCTCGGTGAAGTCCACGTCGGACAGGTCGCTGACCGTCATGCCCCAGAAGCGTTCGAACAGCAACCCGATGGCCTGCTCGATGCGGCGCACGTCGGCGTCTGGCAGGAAGAAGCCCATCCGTTGCGCGGCAGCGGTCAGGCGGCGCGGGTCTTTGAGGCTCACGGCGATGATGAACTCTTTCAGTTCCTTCATGTAGGCCGGCGTCACCTTGCCCACCATGCCGAAATCAACATAGATGAGCAGGAAGGGCGTCTCCGCGAGTCCGGGAGTGTCTGCGGCCACGCCGAGCGCCTTTGCCCGTTGCGCATCCAATGGTTGCACGAACAGATTGCCCGGGTGCGGGTCGGCGTGAAAGAAGCCGTCGATGAATATCTGCTTCAGGTATGTCTGGAACAGTTTGCGCGCCACTGCTTCACGCGAAACGCCGGCGCTAGCCAGCCCTTCGTAATCGGTGATCTTGATCTCTTCGACATTCTCAAGCACCAGGACACGGCGCGTCGACAATTCGCGATACGTTTTCGGGATGCGCACCGCCGGGTCTGCGGCGAAGTTGGCGGCGAAGCGGTCGGCGTTGTCGCACTCCTGCTCGTAGTCCAGTTCGGCCAGCACGCCGTCGGCAAACTCTTTGATCAACAAGAAGAGATTAACCCGGCGACTGAGCGGTCGGTACAGCCGCGCCCAGCGGCCGATCGTCTTCAGCGAAGCCAGGTCGACGTCGACGATCTCATCCATGAACGGGCGCTGCACCTTCACCACCACGCGTTGTCCGCTGCGCAAGGTGGCCAGGTGCGCCTGCCCGAAGGATGCCGCGGCGACAGGCTCTGTCTCGAACTCTGCGAATAGCTCGCCCACCGGCGCCTTGAGCTCGGCCTCAATCAACGCCTGCATTTTCGCGTTGTCTTCGGGCGGCACCGCGTCTTGCAGGTCGGCCAACTCGGCAATGATCTCCTGCGGCAGCATGTCCACGCGCGTGCTGATGTATTGCCCCAGCTTGATCCATACGCCGCCGAGTTTCACTGCCAGTTTGCGGAAGTTGCGCGCCAGCATGATCAGCCGGTTCATCCGCCCGGCGTCGACGCGCTTGCGCCCGATGATGCGCGCGAGGATCAGCTCCCACCAGATCAACCCGCCGATCATGCGCGCTCCGAACCACAACGCCTGGCGCGAGCGGTTGCGCAACATGCCGCGACTTGCGCCTTGAAAACTGACGGTCTGTTTTGGATTCATCATGTAAATATTGTTTCTGCCTGCGCCCCGACTGCGGGGACTGTTTGTCATTCAATGCTATATTAACTGAACGCAATTATGGATATCAGTTACGACATTCTCGAGATGGGCGCGCGCTTCTTCGCGATTGACGCCGCCGACCTCACCCTGATCGGTGGGATGGATGGCGTCGTCTACTCCTACACCCGCAACGGCGCGCCTTACGTCCTTAAGTTCACCCCGTTCCCCTCTGGTCTCGCGCCCATAGAAGGGGAGCGCATTCCAGCTTTACGCGCCAAGCTTGATTTTGTCAACTACCTGAGTGCGCATGGCGTGAGCGTGGCGAAACCGGTCGCCTCGGTCAACGGCGAGTTGATCGAGACAATACCGGCGCCGGCATCGGATGCGCTGGTGAGTCAGGTGTGCGCCGTCACTTCCAGCGAACGCGCGCCTGGCAAGCAGGTGTTCGTGGCCGGCGAGTGGAACAGTGAGATGTTCGAGGAATGGGGTCGCATCATCGGGCAGATGCACCGGCTGACTGCTGGCTACGACGCGCAGCGACCGTGGCCGGATGGGGTGATCGGCGACTGGGAAGGCGAGCACTATGCATTTGCTCTCGCCTGCAAGGACAACGAGGTGCGCGCGCGCTGGTTTGCGCTGGGCGACACGTTGCGCGCATTCACGAAGGATCCAGCGTGCTATGGGTTGATCCACAATGATCCGCACCAATTCAACTTCATGGTGCAGCGCCAGAATGACACGCTGAAGCTCACGCTGTTCGACTTCGACGTGTGCGCCTATCACTGGTTCATGACCGATATCGGCATCGCGCTGTACCACGCGTTGTTTGCCCATCGCCCGGCCGGCCAGACCGCCGAGGCGTTCGCAGTTTATTTCATCACACACTTCATGCGCGGCTACAACCGCGAGAACGTTATCGACGTCGCATGGTTCCGCCGGTTGCCGTTGTTCCTCAGCTACCGGCGCATGCTGCTGTACATGGTGTTTTCGCACGAATGGCAGGATCCGACGCCCGAGCAGAAGGAAGAGTTGCGCGTGTGGCGTCACAACATTGTGACGGATGCCCCGGTCGTGGATGTGGACTGGATGTGATGGGCGTCACTTTACTCGCGCCGCACCCGTCCCCCGCCGCGTTGCTCATCCCAGCGTTGACGGAACTCATCCCCGCATTGATGAAGGCGGCCGATGTTCCGTGCGCCTCAGTAGCCGTGATCGACGCAGGCCGCCTGCTGTGGGCCAAGGCGTTCGGCGTCAAGCACGCCGAACTGCGCCATCCTGCCAGCATGGGGACAGTGTTTGAGGCAGCCTCGTTGAGCAAGCCTGTCGTCGCCTATGCTGTGTTGACATTGTGCGATCGCGGCCTACTGACGCTCGATACGCCGCTGTCAGATATCCTGCCGCAGCCGTACATCCCGAATGAACCGCGCCTGCGGTTGATCAACGCTCGAACCGTGCTCAGCCACAGCAGCGGCCTGCAGCACTGGATTCACGACGAGGGCGAGACACCAGCGATTCACTTCGAGCCCGGTTCGCGCTTCAGCTATTCCAGCCTCGGCTATGTCTACCTGCAACAAGCCATCGAGCATCTCACCGGCGAACCGCTCGCAGCAACGATCCAGCGCGTGGTGCTTGACCCGCTCGGCATGACGCATAGCAGCTTTGCCTGGCGCGCCGACTACGACATCGATGCGGCAACGGGTCATGATGGTGATGGCAAGCCGGTTGCGAAGTACAAACCAGAGCAAGCGTTTGCGCCGGCGTCATTGCACACCACGCCGCTGGATTATGCGCGCTTCATGATCGCGATGATGCAGCCCGAAACCCAGTCCATCGCCCTGCGTATGCTCCAGCCGCACATCTCGATCAACGAATCGGTTGCGTGGGGGCTGGGTTGGGGGTTGGATTTTGGCGCCGGTCACGTTGGCTTCTGGCACTGGGGCGACAACGGCGCGTTCAAGGCGTTCTGCCTCGGTTATCCCGCGACCGGGTCAGGCGTGGTGATCATGACGAACGGGTTCAATGGTCTGCGGCTGGCTGCGCCGGTGGTTCAGAGTATCTACGGGTTCGACGAACCCGGCCGTGCCGCCTTCAAATGGCTGGCAGAGTTTTACAGGTAGTCGTTCGGATCTGCGACCACGAAACCTTCTGTTTTGCCTGCGCGCAGAAGTTCTGCGTCGGATGCCGCCAACGTCACAGCGCGCGGCGCCGCCAGTTCGAGCAGCGCCATCGCCGCGGCGAGTTGGAGCGCGTCATATCCGCGCAGCTTGTGCTTCATAGCCATCGTCATGGCGCGTTCGACGACGTCATCGGTCATGCGAATGACCGCGAAGCCCGTTATAAAATCGGCGCGAAACGCGGCAATTGCCGTGTGCGCCTGGCGTTCAGGTAGACGTCGCGCCATGGCGGCAACCACCTCGACGCCGGTTACTTGCGCGATATAAAGTTCAGTCACCGGCGCCGTAGTCAGCGCATTTACCCAGGCCGTTCCACGCTCGGACACATAGCGTTTGACAAGGGCGCTGCTGTCCAGAAAGTAAATCTCTGTCACTAACGACGTTCCTCAGTGATCCATTCCGATAACGTCCGATCGCCAGCGTAGTTCACGGGCTGCACCTTTGCGAATACGCGGGGCGTGTGTGTTTGCGCCTCGTCCAGCAGCCCATTCGCCTTAAGCCGGTTCGCCAATGCGAGTGACGAATCGAGGTTGTCCTGGCTGAGGTAAGCTTGCACCGCCGATATCCGCACCAGCCAGCGCTGTTTCTGCACGCGCAGCGCCGGGATGCGCTGATGGCGCACCGCGTCTGCCAGCGTCGCTAAATGAACGCCCGTCTGCCGCGCTGCTTCAGCAAGTGAGACGAATGGCCCATACTGCGCCAGCGCCTGTTCAACCCGATGCACGGCTTCTTTTTCGTCTTGTACTGGATATGTCATACTAACTATGATAACACCATAGTTACTAAAGCACAAGCGACTTCGTCTCTCACGGCTGCAGCGTCAGCGTCGCCTCGGCGTTGCGCAGGACTTCGTCTTTGTTGTACAGGAAGGGGTTGTACTGGATCTCGATCCATGGGCGGATCATGTCGTCGTAGTGCGGGTTGAACGCGTGGCCGCTCTGGCCGGTCGCGTGGATGGCCTGCGACTGGCTGAAGTCGTTCATGTCCACGATCATGCGCCAGGACGGCGCAGACACTACCGCAAGAGTGCGGTCTCCCGCCGCGGCGTTGATCGAGGCGCCGGCGCCGTCGTCAGGATACGGCCCGCGGTTAAAGATGCTCTCGATCGGGGCAATGCCGCTCTTGCCCAGCGTCTGGTTGACAAACGTGATCGTGTGCAGCTGGCCGTACTGCCAGTTCTTGACATCGGCGCCGAGCCTGGCCTTGAGCGTGTCGACGGTGTCGCGCATCGTCTGGATCAAAATGTGGTCGCGCGGGTTGGTGACGCCCTTGGCTGCGTCGCTCCACCAGTGCGAGCCGGGCTCGGCCAGAAGCTTGCGCAACGCGGTTCGAATCGAGGTGTTGTCGTTGACATCGAGCGCGCTTTCTGCCAACTCAGGGCCGATGGCGCCATCGAACAGGTTGTGCGCAAGTTGGCGATAATACACCTCAAAGATGGCCGCGCCAATTGAGTTGCGCGTGGCGCGTTTATCCCACATCTTCAACTCGGCGAGCGCGTCGTGCGCAGTCAGGTCATCGGGGATATTCAACGTGCTCAGATAGGGCAGCATCTCGACCGCGAATCCGCTGGCATTGTCACCCTGAATCGCCTTTACGTCATCGAGGGACAGCTTATCTTTGGCGCTAATCAGTTGCTTGATCCGCCGGATGCGGTAGCCGTGATCCCAATCCTCGCCAAGGTAATAGGGGTACTGCGCGTCGACAACCGCGTTGTTGGCGGTGGCGATAAACCCTTCAGGCGGGTTATACAGCGTCGGCAGCGCGTCGAACGGAACGTAACCAATCCACTCGCTATCTCCCGTCCATCCTGGCACAGGCACGACGCCAGTGCCTTTTGCGCGGATCGGCACACGCCCTGGCATCTGGTAGCCAATGTTGCCGTCGATGTCGCCATACACGAAGTTCTGCGAGGGCGCATCCCACTCGCGCAGGGCGTTGCGGAAATCGTCCCAGTTCTGCGCGCGGTCTATTTTGAGCACGCTGTTGAACAGGGTGCCTGGCTGTGACCCGGTCCATTGGACGGCAATCGCGTCCTTAATCGCGTCCTTACCGGCGACTGCGTCCTTGACGACCAGGTCGCTGCTTACGTCGCTCATGATTGGCCCATGTCGCGTGATGCGCACCCGCAGAGAGACAGGCGTCGGGTCGCCGGCGACATTGATCTTCTCCTCGACGATCTGCGCGTCTTCCCACTTGCCCATGTAGTCAAACTGGTCGGGGTTAGCGGGGTTGGCGTGCTCGACATACAGGTCTTCCACGGCCGCTTTGAGGTTGGTTACGCCCCACGCGATGCGGTTGTTGTGGCCGATGATCACGCCGGGCGCGCCGGCAAACGATACCCCGACGACATCATACGGGCAGGCCGGGCTGACGACGCGGCAGTGCAATCCCACCTGATACCAGATCGACGGCATCTGGACGCTGAGGTGCGGGTCGTTCGCAACGATCGGCTTGCCAGTCGTCGTGCGCGCGCCGCCGATCACCCAGTCGTTGCTCCCGATCTCAGAAGTATTGATCAGCCCGGTGGCTTGCTCGAAGTCCTTCGTGGCAGAGAGAAGAGAGAAGAGATATCCGAGATTGGAGATTGGGGATTGCGTGATGAGATCAGGTTTCAGCGCAGCGGTTCCCGTAATCTCTAATCTCGAATCTCCAATCCCTCTTGAAGGGACGGTCACTGGCGCGTCACTGGGGTAAGGAGGCATGACGGCGTTGAGCAGGTCAGCGCCGCCTTTATCCAGCAGTGCCGCGCGAAGGATCTGGTCGCTGATATTCTCACCCAACTGCCAGCCCATCACTTTGCCCCACGTCAGCGTGTTCTCGACTTTCCACGGTTCGGGCTGCCAGTTGCGCCCAATCAGCCCCAGCACACGGAACTCAAAACCGAGTTTATCGGGGTTGGCCAGCGCATACGCGTTCACGCCGGAGGCATAGGCCTCAAGCAGGTCGCGAGTCTCTGGCGGGAGCAAGGTTGCTTCCTGTGCGGCGACGCGGTTCCAGCCCAACGTGCGAATGTACTTGTCCTGCCCGAGTGCGCTCTTGCCAAACAATTCAGCCAGTCGCCCCTGCCCCACGCGTCGCCAGAATTCCATCTGGAAGTAGCGATCCTGCGCATGCACGAAGCCCTGCGCGCGGAACAGGTCTTGCGGGGTGTCGGCATAAATGTGCGGAACGCCGAAGCGGTCGCGGATCACTGTCACTTCACCGCTCAAGCCCGGCAAGTGCAACGCGCCATCGGTTTGCGGGAACGGTTGCCGGATGAAGTAGACCAGCGCGCCGCCCGACCCAATGACGACCAGCAGCACGAGAATCACAAACACCATCAGAACTCGTCCGACAACACGACGCATAAGCAGGATCACTCCAGTACTAAATTTTTAATTGAAGGCTTTAAGCGAAAGGATTATACATAACGTCGCGCAGGCGGCGTGTCAGCGCGAAACGACAAGCCGTGCCAAAATACCACCAGGAGAAATCAACCTGTGAAACGAGAATACTTTGCCCTGTCTGAAGATGGCCGCGTGAACCTGACCGCCTATCTTCATAATCCCTCACCCGAATTGGCGAACTTGAGCCAGCGCCCGGCGGTATTGGTCTTGCCCGGCGGCGGTTACGCCTTTACCAGCGACCGCGAAGCCGATCCGATTGCGCTGGCCTTTCTGGCGCAGGGATTTCACGCCTTTGTGTTGCGCTATTCGATCGTGCCCTATGCCGCATTCCCCAATTCCTTGTGCGATACCTCGCGCGCGATGGAACTGATCCGCGATCACGCTGCGGATTGGGGTCTTGATCCGAACAAGATTGCGGTGTGCGGATTCTCTGCAGGCGGACACCTGACCGCAAGCCTTGGCACGCTGTGGAACGACCCCGAAGTCGTGCAGCAGTCCGGCGTCAAACCCGGTTCCAATCAGCCCAATGCCTTGATCCTGATGTACCCGGTCATCACCGCCGGACCGAACGCACACGTCGGATCGATCCAGAACCTCGCCGCCGGTCGCGATGTCGAGAGCCTGCGCGCCAGGCTGTCCTGTGAACGGAACGTCGGCCCGCATACGCCGCCGTCGTTCATCTTCCATACCTACATGGATCAGGTCGTGCCGGTGGAGAATGCATTACTTTTTGCCGGCGCGCTCGGACAGGCCGATGTGCCGTTTGAACTGCACATCTTCCAGAACGGCGTACATGGGCTTTCATTGTCGAACCCGCTCACCTCGAATGGATTCGCTGAAATGACCGACGTTGACGCCGCACAGTGGTTTGATTTGAGCGTCAACTGGCTGTGGCGTCTGTTTGGCCGTCCCGCGTCAGAGACGCCTATGCCGGGTTATGTGCCGGGTGTGCGCGCGAAACTAATTACACCGTAATCCCATTCACCACGTGGTCGCCGCCCTTGCCGTCAAAGAAGTCGGCGACATTGGCGGCCACGTATTGGCGCATGCGCACCTGCGATTCCGGCGAGTACCACGCGATGTGCGGGGTAAGGATCAGATTCGGCGTGGTGAACAGCGGTGAATCCGCCGGGATCGGCTCGATGGTGTGCACGTCGGCGGCCGCGCCGCTGATCAGGCCGCGCTGCAGCGCATCGACCAGCGCTGCCGGATCGACCACCGCACCGCGCGCGGTGTTGACCAGGATGGCGTCGGGTTTCATCAGCGCAAACTCGGCCGCGCCGATCAGCCCACGCGTGTTGGCGTTGAGCGGCACATGGAGTGTGAGCACATCAACCTGTGGCAGCAGTTCATGCAGGCTCCTGACAAACGTCGCGCGCAACCCCGGCAGCGGCACTGGCTTGGGGTCGTAAATCAACACGTTCATGCCCAGCCCGGCGGCCCGCCATGCGGCGGCCTTGCCGATTCGCCCGAAGCCCACGACGCCGATGGTGCGCCCGGCCAACACGCGCACGCCCGCGCGCGAGGTCAGCCAGCCGCCCTGATGCAAGACGTTATCGTGCGTCACGACACCGCGTGAGAGCGCGAACATCAGCGCAATGGCGTGCTCTGCCACCTCGTCCATGCAGTAGTCGGGCACGTTCATGACAGCCACGCCGCGCGCAGTGGCCGCAGCGACATCGATGGTGTCGTAGCCCACGCCGTAGCGGCTGACCACGCGCACCTCAGGCAGCGCATCGTAAATGCGCGGCGTTATTTGCGCCGTTTCAAGCAACAACCCGACCGCGCCGCGACCGGCCGCGATCACCTCGTCCTCGCTGTGCGCGTTGTGATAACTGACCTCATACCCGCGCGGTTCCAGCACCGCGCGCTCAAAATCGGCATTGCCGAAAATGCTCTCCAGAATGGCGACCCGTTTGCTCATGGTTTATTCCTTTTATGTGAATGGCGATTATGCAGTGGTTGTTGCCGCCGCGTAACCGCGACCGCGTGATGCGTTTTTAGTGCAACTGAGCGCTCAGGCTATCGGCCAGCGACCTGGATACGCGCGCCGCCAGTTCAACTTGCGTCTTTTGCTTGCGCACATCGTCGGGCATGGCGCTATCTGCAATTGCGCCGTCCAGCGCTGCCGCCGCCTGTTCGAACCGCGCCGCCGCAAAAAGCGCGCGCATTGCGACATCCTCACGCAGCCATGGGTGCTGTTTGGG
>Ga0118677_10009919_pt1 | contig 14719 bp, 12 predicted proteins | sample AliMusrvi5mmetaG_FD_86154 | JGI IMG/M metagenome (GOLD analysis project Ga0118677, IMG submission 86154)
TTGCAGGTGGTGCCACATTCCCGGCATTCCCTGAATGGTATGCAACGCTCTTCAGTGGCTTTTATCTACCGCTCTTCCTCATTCTCGTCTCGCTCATCGTTCGCGGTGTGGCATTTGAATATCGCAGCAAGTACGGAAGCGAGAAATGGCGTGCGCGTTGGGATCTAGCGATCACGATCTCCAGTTTCTTGCCGGCTCTGCTCTGGGGTGTTGCATTTGCGAACATTGTTCGCGGAGTACCGCTTGAGAAGGTATCTGCTGGATATATTCAATATAGCGGCGGATTCTGGAACCTTCTCAATCCATATGCACTCCTCGGCGGACTCACCACACTTTCACTCTTCGTCTCCCACGGTGCCTTCTTCTTAGCACTTAAGACCGATGGTGAAATTCGAGTACGTGCCAACAAACTCGGCCAACGCGTTGGGCTATTTACAGCTCTTCTTGCTGTGCTCTTCCTTGGATGGACAATGTTGGGACTCACCTCTAAGGGTGGCGTCATCGCAGGATCTGTCGTCGTGGTGGTTGCTTGGTTGACCGCTCTAGCTGCAAATGCGAAGGGTCGCGAAGGTTATGCCTTCCTATTCTCTGCCATTGCGACAGCTGCGGTTGTCATCACTCTCTTCACTGGTCTCTATCCAAATGTGATGCCAAACATCACTGCGGGTGGCCCAGGACTCACCATCTTCAACGCTTCAAGTACTCACTACACCTTGGGCGTAATGACCTGGGTTGCAGTGGTCTTAACCCCAATCGTCTTGCTCTACCAGGGCTGGTCTTATTGGGTCTTCCGCAAGCGGATCAATCCAAGCCAGATTTCTACCCCAGAAGTTGGAGTATTGGATACCGTCCACTAGTGAAACCATTTGATCCACGGCTGCTTCGGTACTCTCGAAGCAGCCGTGGTTTTATTTTCACCCTGGTACTTATTGCGGTCCTAGGCGCCGTTGCAACTATTGGACAGGCGCTTCTACTCGTTGATTTAATCTGCAAATTCTTCCAACAGAAGCGTTCATTCTCCTCACTCACTCATGAGGTTATCGCTCTCGTTGGAGTCTTTGTCAGCCGAGCTCTTCTCGCCTATTTGAACGATCGTTTGGGAGCTCGCGCTAGTAGCAAGATGCGAAATGAACTGCGCACCGAGGTCATGCAGAAATCTCTCTCCAATGGCGGAAGTGATACCCAAAACTTAGGCACAGCAGGCTTGGCAGTACTCGTGACAAAGGGAATCAATAACCTCGACGGATACTTCGCCAAGTTCTTGCCTCAACTATTTATCGCAGTAGTCGTGCCGATTTCGGTCGGAGTAACTATTGCCTTTCGCGATTGGAAATCAGGAGCAATCATTTTGTTCACGCTCCCATTGATACCAATCTTCGGAATTCTGATTGGAAGATTTACCGCCAGCGCAACAGAGAAGAAATGGAAGACACTTGGCTTACTCGGTGGCTATTTTCTAGATCTCTTAAGTGGACTGACCACTCTTAAAGTTTATGGGCGTGAGAAATTACAATCACAAAAGCTTCGCGAGGTAGGAGAGAAATATCGTAAGGAGACGATGCAGGTTCTTCGCGTCTCTTTTCTCACATCACTCGCACTGGAATTGGTCGCAACTCTCTCCGTCGCACTCCTAGCGGTAACAATTGGTTTGCGGTTAGTGAACGGCTCAATACCGCTGAGTGTTGGACTATTCGTGCTTGTGCTCGCGCCGGAGGTTTACTGGCCGATTCGACAGGTTTCCGCATATTTCCACTCGGCAACAGATGGGTTGGCTGCCTTCGAGCAGCTCTTTACTATCCTTGAAAAGCCGGAATCAAATGGCGAAGTGCTGATTAACTCGTTCTCATTTATTTCGTGGAGTGATTTGAAAGTAACCTTCCCGGGACGAAGCGATCTTCTTATTCCACGCGGCACCATCGAATCTGGCCGAATTCACGCATTGATTGGAGCCTCGGGTTCTGGAAAATCAACGCTCGCCTCGATATTACTCGGCTTCATTTCGCCAACCGTAGGTGAGGTAAGTATCACCACAGAATCTGGAATATATTCTTTGCAAGATTTAGATATCAAAGCATGGCGCGAATTAATTTCTTGGCAACCTCAGGAGCCAAAATTTCCAATCGGTAGCGTTGCGGAGATATTAAGACATGCTTCGCCGAACGCTTCAGAGAAGGAACTCATTGCCTCTTTACGCGAAGTGGATCTCATGGTCGGAGATCTGCCAGATGGCCTAGATACCTCGCTTGGAACAGTTCGCCAGAAACTTTCAATTGGTCAGATGCGAAAGATTGCACTTGCCAGAGCGCTTCTCAAGGAATCAGCGCTCGTAATCCTTGATGAACCGACTGCTTCAGTTGACGACATTTCCGAGGAAACTATCGCGCGAGTGCTTCAAGAGCGCGCGGCATCGGGCACCACCATCCTTCTTATTTCACACCGTGAATTTCTGATTGGGGCTTCAGCGTCGGTAACCCTCTTAGGAGCGCAACGATGAGAAACCTCGTTCGCCTCTTTAAAGCTCAGCGCGGAGAGATGTTCGCCGCCGTATTTCTCGGTGGTGCCTCACTCGGAGCTGCGGTGGGATTGCTTGCCACAAGCGCTTGGCTCATCTCAATGGCATCCACCAAGCCTCCCGTTCTAGTGCTGGAAGTCGCCATTGTGAGCGTGCGCTTCTTCGGTCTTTCTCGTGGTGCGCTGAAATATGCCAGCAGAATCTTGGAACATAACAGTGCTCTCAAAATTCAAACCGCTTTACGCGTGAGGATCTATGAAAGATTCAGCCGTCTTCTTCCATCCGATTTTGCCGATCTACACCGCGGCAAGGTCCTCTCGCAGATTATGAATGATGTCGAATTGGCTCAGGATCTCTGGCTTCGTATCGCCTCGCCTTGGTTTGCTGCGCTCATCTCGGGAGTATCTGGAATCACGATTATCCACTGGCTACTTCCAAGCTGCGGGAAGGTAGTAGGGCTGCTCTTCCTTCTTGCTATGTTCTTAATTCCATTCTTGGCAACGCTCTCATCTAGCAAATCGAATACCCGAAAATTTGAGGGGGAACTCTTCGATCAAATTATGCAAATTTCGGAGTCAGCTCCAGAGTCACTGATATTCAATTATGGTGATGAACTCATGAATCAGATCGAATCAGCTCAAGCGAAAATTGCGAAGGTCGAAGGAAAGAACGCAGAGCGGTCCGGTTTAGCTTCTGGCGCCTATTTTCTAATCCTTGGAACAACCGTCTCCATCTCGCTCTGGTTTGCGGCACGTGGAGTCTTTACGCACCACCTTGCAGGAATCAATGTTGCTGTGATTGCACTTGTTCCACTAGCGATCTTCGATGGTATGACTCCACTTCCCGCTGCATTCTCGCAATTGCGTCAGGTGCTGGGTGCTATCAGTAACTTAGAGCCAATGTTAGTTGAGACGACTGAATCAGAGGTTGTAGATTCACCAACACCTTCGGCTATCTCTCTGGAGTTGATTGATCTTCATCCGTTTATCCAAGGCGCACAAACCCGAAGCATAAATGCGCTTATTGCACCCGGTGATGTGCTTTTAATAACCGGTAGATCTGGAGCGGGTAAATCCTCGATCATCAATGCAATTCTTGGCTTCCTTCCATTTAAGGGAAAGGTTCTGCTTAACGGAAGAGATCTAGAGCCTGGAGATCAGCATCTCTTTACAACTCTCTTGCAAGATGATTACCTCTTTGGGACCTCGATCCGTGAAAACTTAAAGATTGGTAATCCCGAGGCAAGTGATGAGATTTTGTTTGAAGCGCTTAAACTTGTTGAGCTCGATAGTTTTGTGCGCGAACTTCCTGATGGCCTAGACACCATGGTCGGCCCACTTGGTTTGAACTTCTCCGGTGGGGAGAAGCAACGTTTGAAGTTAGCAAGAGTTCTCTTGCGTGAAACTCCTATAGTCATCCTCGATGAACCTTTCGAATTCTTAGATGCGCAGATGGTTGAACGGATTTCTCTCAACGTTCTCGGGGCTCTGCGCGATAAAGCTGTACTTGTAGTGAGTCATCTGAGCCTTCCAATTGCTGCGAAAGCCATAACTCTCTAATTCAGGCTAAAGTTTGTCGCATGACATCCAAGCGCACACTAGGTCCCTTTGAAATTACACCCGTTGGTTTAGGTTGCATGCCACTTTCAATGGCAACTGACCGAAATAAATGGATACTTGATGACCGCGAGCATGCAATTGGAGTAATCCATGCAGCTTTGGATGCTGGCGTTCAACTCTTAGATACAGCTGATATTTACGCCCCAGCATGGAATGCGATGGGCCATAACGAGCGAATTGTTGGAGAAGCTTTTAGAACATGGGGTGGCACCAAAGAGGCTAAAGCCAAGGTAGTCATTGCCACCAAGGGTGGAATCACCAGAGCTCCGGGAGATAACTGGTGGGGTGTACCAGGCAGAAACGCCTCTCAGCACTACCTCTATCGCGCAGTTGAAGCCTCGGCTGCCAAGATGGGATTGTCAAAGATTCCACTCTGGCAACATCACCGCCTTGATACCTCTATTACATTTGAAGAGCAGTTTGAGAACGTTCTCTCACTCAAAGAGCATGGTTATGTTGAGACAATCGGCCTTAGCAATGTGAATGCGGAGCAGTTGCGTAGAGCGATAAAGATTGGTGGAACACCTGAACAAGGTGGAGTCATCTCAGTACAGAACGAATTTAGTCCTCGCTACCGATTGTCCGCCGATGTCATTGATATCTGCACGCAATACGGCATTGCCTTCTTGCCTTGGTCTCCACTTGGTGGAGGTTCTAATTTTGAAAAGATCGCGACTGGTGAATTTGGTGCATTTGATCGTATCGCAGCAGAAAAGGGTGTCTCCGCATACGCGATAACAATCGCTTGGCATCTCAATCAATTCCCAACATCGATTCCAATTCCTGGCGCATCAAAGGCCGCATCAATCTTAGATTCGCTAAGTGGCGCCTCAATTGAATTAAGCGCGCAAGAAATTGCAGAACTTAACGCTAGTTGTCCTACAGATGGTCCTATTCAGAGTGAATTGGTAGATCAGCCACCGTTCCGAAATTAATTACTCGGTTGGGTATTTAACGCCAATCTGTGCGCGGAGCCCATCCATAACCTCCATGATACGAACTGATTCGCTTACGCTGAGTACTGGACTCTCCGCTAAACCTTCGGCGACACATTTTTCAAGATGTAGTCCTTGGTATTGACGACCAATTCCAGCAATCTTCTCGTTGTAACTCTGGATTATTTCTCCACCCTGGTTGTAAACCCGGAATGAAGTCTGGTTGTAGAAGGATTTATCAATTTCAATACGTCCGAATGTTCCAACAACTGTCGCGGTGACAGGACCTGCGGCTGACATTGTGGTCGTAAGCGTCGCTTGCGCTCCACTCGCATATTCAAAGATGATGGATGTTGTCTCATCAACCTTGTCACTTGTCAGTGTTGCCTTTGCTGTTGCTCTTTCAGGGAACCCTAAAACGCGAATCGCAAAGGAGACCGGATAAATTCCTAGATCAAGCAGCGCTCCTCCGCCGAGCTCAGGTTCCCATAAGCGAGGAACATGAGGTAGATACTGACTGTGGTCTGCGGTAACTAATTTAATCTCACCGAGTACTCCGGAGCGAATAACCTCAAATATTGCATCCATAGAAGGCAGGAACCGGGTCCACATCGCTTCTAAGACGAAGAGTTTTTTGCTTTCAGCGAGCTCTTTAATCTCTTGAGCTTCACGGGCATTGATGGTAAATGGCTTCTCAAGGAGCACGTGTTTACCTGCGTTAAGGGCAAGCAAAGTATGTTGGTGGTGCCAAGGGTGTGGGGTTGAAACATAAACAACATCCACCTCTGGGTCATTTACAAGTGCTTCATAACCTTGATGGCGATTGGGAATTCCAAATTTGTCTGCGAAGGCGTTTGCCTTTGCCAGATCGCGCGCACCAACCGCTTGGATGGTGATACCCGCAATACGAAAATCATCTGCCACAGCCGTCGCAATGCCGCCAGCACTCAAGAAACCCCAACGTAGTCCGCTCATATTCCTAGCGCCTTCTTTCCTAAATCGATTGCTGCTGATTGGGCGATCTCAGGAGAAACACCAAACTCCTTTACTAGACGATTGTAAGCCAGATCCATAGTTAGAGTGCTGCCTGCTAGTGAACCAGTTGAAGCCAGGGTCGCAATTCCACTAGAAACTAAGACGTCCAACTCGCCAATTTTGTACTTTCCGTCGCTCGCCCCGGCTGCAGCCATGGCATCAGTAACCAGAATGATTCGATCTGATGCAATAGAGAGTAGAAGTTGCATCGCGGAATGATTGACGTGCACTCCATCCAGTATCACTTCAAAGTAGATGTCGGGATTTACCAATAGTGCATTTGTAATGGTTCCCTCACGATGGTCGAGCCCCGGAAGCCCGTTAAACATATGTGTTACTACGGTTGCACCTGAATCGATTCCGCGAAGAGCTTCTGCCTCAGAGGCATTGCTATGCCCGAGGGCAACCGTCACACCCATTGAGGTGAGAAATTTGATCACCTCAACCGCACCAAACAATTCTGGCGCAATAGTTACCATCCGAATATGACCCTCGCCTACCTCAATTAATTCTCTTATTTCATCCAATTTAGGTTCGCGCAATAACTTGGGGTCATGCGCGCCGCACTTAGCACTTGAAAGATATGGACCTTCGAGGTGAATTCCAGCAATGGATTTATCAGCCACAAATGGAAGTAAATTCTTAATCTGTGCCTTTAAAACTTCGATGGGTTCTGTTACCAAACTCGCTATTTGAGTCGCGGTGCCGTGTTCTCGGTGCATCGCTAGAGCAAGTGCAATATTTTCAGGACGCTGATCGCTAAAACTGTAACCGCCGCCGCCATGTGAATGAATATCCGTGAAGCCAGAGATCATTCCGAACCACCTTCTAGTAGATCTAGCGCCATGATTGCGCAACCAACGGTCCCAGCATTTGCACCATGATGTGCAATCAGGAACTCTGGCTGTCTCTGAAATGTAAGGCGATCTAAGACGATTGCTTTTAAGGGTTCTATGAGCGCTGCTCCTGCTTGCGATAGACCGCCTCCAAAGATGAGCGCTTCAGGAGCCAAGATAGTGATGAGATCTTCCAAAGCCACCGCGAGATAAGCGATCGCCTGCTCCCAGACCTGCCAGGCATGATCATCACTTCTAATGCGGTTCAAGATCTCTTTCGCAGAAATCAAATATCCGGTTCGCTTTTGATATTCCCGAGAGATAGCCGCCGCAGATGAAATGGTTTCCAAACATCCTTCTAAGCCGCAGACACAAGGAATGTCATGTCCGACATTGAGGTGTCCAATCTCGCCAGCAAATCCATTGCTGCTTCGGATTTCTCCATCTATAACGAGAGCTGCAGCGATTCCAGTTCCGATAGGAATAAATATAGATTGTTGAAAGTTCTTAGCAACTCCACTGCGAAGTTCGGCAAGTGCACCCGCGCGCACATCGTGACCGAAGGCAACGGGGAGTTGCACTGCATCGCGAACAATGTCACGAATGGGAAGATCCTTCCATCCAAGATTTCCCGTCCAATGAGCTATCCCCCGCACCTCATCAAGGGCACCAGGTACTGCAAATCCAATTGCATCCACTTTTTCTTTGTGTGAGAGCTCTTCAACAATCGTGGCGATTATGAGCGCCGTTGACTTTCCGGTCGGGTCTTCTTTAGGAGTGGGAGCAGTAGCCGTCGTAATCACTTCTAAATCTTGCGAGATCAGCGCAGCCTTAATGGAAGTGCCGCCAACATCAAGAGCGGCTACGTATTTCATCTGCACACTTTAGTTGAGTTCGACTTTTAACTCATTACTTCAAGATAATGGAGCGAGATAAGTTTCGAGGATAGTCGGGGTTCATTCCCTTGACCCGAGCAAGTGCAATAGCCAAGCGTTGTGCTTTAATGAGATGCGCCATTGGGTCCAAGGTGCTTGATTCATATGTTGCACCTGTTTGAGCAATATCTGACACCAACTCAGGCTCAATCTCACCAAAAGCCCAAACAGCTCGTCCAGGTTGTGAAATTGAAAGTGGTCCATGGCGATAATCCATTGCTGGATAGGCCTCTGCCCAGAACTGCGCAGCCTCACGAGTTTTAAGTGCAGCCTCAGAGGCGAGACCTATCGTCCAGCCCGTTCCGATATATGTAATTTCATCCATTGATGCCAGATCGCCAAGATCCTCGGCGAGCGCAATTTCAGCCTCTTCGGCGAGCGCGTTGAGATCCGTTCCGAATTGGGTGCGAAGAAGTCCAAGAGCAGCAGTGGCCCAGCGGGTCTGAACAACCGATTGCTCATCAGCGAAATCCATGACGATTGACTCGGTGGCCAGCTCGGTTACAGGAGATCCGTGAACTGCGGTCAAGACCACGGTCGGAACCTTCCCCTTGAGATTCTTTAGCAATTCGATGGTTTCGGTGGTCGTTCCACTTCGAGTGATAGCCAGCACCCGATCGTAATTTCGGGTGTAGATGTACTCAGAGGCGGTGAAATAGTGAGATTCGCCGTGGCCCGCTGCCTCTCGGAGGCTGGCATAGGCCTGGGACATGAACCAGGAGCTACCGCAGCCCACAACAGCAATTCGCTCACCCGGTTGAGGGAGTAGATGGGCGACAGTTGGGGCAAAAACCGCCGTTTGACGCCAAATTTCGGGTTGGCTTGCGATTTCTCTATCTGCGTGGAACTCGATATCAGTACTCATGTCCGCACGGTAAAGGTTGGGATGGTCTGAAGTCAAGAAAATATGAGCAATTTTGACTATTTTCGCCAAATAACAACAAATTTATACAAAAACGCTTGACTTCTCCTCCAGAAGGTAGTGAAGTGTGTCCACCGTTAGGTCGGAGTCCTCCATGGACAAAGTTGTCGCTCCGATTTAACCAGCACCCGGATACCGCCGGGCCTACAGGCAAAGGACGTACTACATGAAGAGAATGACGCGCGGAGCGGCAGTTGTATCTGCCCTTGCTCTCGCTGTAACCATGGCTGTTGGGATTACCCCCTCACATGCCGCAACCACCCTCACCATGATCGCCGCTGACTACCCTGGCGACGGACATACCCAGCAGGCTCAATGGAACGACTTTGCTACCCGTTTCCACGCCGCTAACCCAGATATCACAGTCACTGTGACTGTTAAAAGCTGGAACGATATTGATCAGTATGTTGCTACACAGATTGCAAGTGGACAGACACCTGACGTAGTAAACAAAGGTGACTACTCCGCTCCTGCAGCTGCAGGCTTGCTCTATCCTGCTTCAAAGATCGTTTCACCTTCTACTCTCGCAGATATTCTTCCTGCATTCCTTAACAACTCAAAGTACAACGGAGTTGTTTATGCACTTCCTGATCTCGCATCTGCGCGTGCCTTGTTCTACAACAAGGATCTCCTCGCAAAGGCTGGAATCACCAAACTTCCAACATCTTGGTTGTCACTCACAACTGACCTCGGAATCATCCATCGTAAGTTGAAGGGCATCTACGGATACGCAATTCCACTTGGACCAGAGGAAGCACAGGCAGAGTTCAACATTTGGGCTGGCGGCAACGGCGGTTCATATTATGACTATGCAACTTCAAAGTGGGTTCTTAACTCACCAGCAAACATTGCAACGGCAACTTACCTGCAGGGTCTCACCACTAAGGGATACACCGAGCCAAACCCAGAGAAGTGTGATCGCACCGCTTGCGCTCAAGCACTCTTTGCAGCAGGCAAGGCAGTATTCATTAATGGTTCTGTCTTCTTGGGTAGCTGGTTGAAGGCTAATGGCGGCGCCAATATCAATTACGGCACCGGTTCATTTGTCTCAAACACAGGCCACAAGCCAGTAACACTTGGAGTGCAGGACTACTTCACCGCATATAGCAAGAATGGCAACCAAGCAGCGATTCAAAAGTGGATGGACTTCATCTACCAGCCTGCTAACTATGCTCAATTCTTAGTTGCAGCCGGTGGCTTTATCCCAGCAACAAAGTCTGCTGGTGCAAAGGCTGCATCAGATCCAGCACTTGCTCCATTCATCAAGTTGCTTCCAAATGCTGTCTTCTACCCAGGCGACATCGCATCATGGAACTCTGTAAAGGGTCAGATCCAACAAGGTATCGGCCAAGCAGTTTCGAAAGATCCTGCAACGATTCTCGGACAGCTACAAACAGCTGCCGCAGCTGCAAAGTAATACATAAGTAATCAGATATAGGTAATGGGGGTTCGCAGTGCGGACCCCCATTACTATTTAATAATTCAACCAATAATCAGTTCCAGCCAGAGGGAGTAGGGATCCGTTGAATACCGTTCGCAAGCGTTACCGGATTGGCGCTCTTCCTTGGATTGGACCGGCCATGGCCGTCATCTTCATCATGGTCCTCTACCCAGCTTATGAGATGGTTAAAACATCCTTTATGAGCATTGATGGGACAGGTACCTCCCACGGTTTCACCGGACTTAATAATTATCGAACTCTCTTTAGAAATCCTGATCTTGCAGCGGTGATGGAGCGGACAGTCATCTGGACAATCACAGTTGTCGTTGCGACGGTCCTGATCTCACTGCCGGTTGCACAGATTTTGCATGCAAAGTTCCCTGGTCGACGTTTCGTGCGCTACGCGCTCATCGTCCCTTGGGCGGCATCGGTTGTTATGACCTCTACCTCGTGGCTCTGGATCCTTAACGGATACTATGGAATTCTAAATCGAATTCTTATTAGCCTTGGCTTAATTCAAGATCAAGTCCAATTCTTAGGAAGTCCAACTCAATCATTTGCCTGGCTGATTGTGGTTGCGGTCTTCGTCTCGGTTCCATTTACTACATACGTAATTCTGGCAGGACTCACCACAATTGGTGAAGATATCCTCGAGGCTTCTACCGTGGATGGCGCATCCGGCTGGCAGCGCTACAAGAACATCATCTTTCCATTGCTCAGACCGGCGCTACTTATCGGTATGGTCATCAATCTCATCAACGTTTTCAACTCGTTCCCCATTATCTGGGTGATGACGACTGGTGGGCCTGGTAACTCCACAGATACGACAACAACTCTCGCATACAAGATCTCATTTAGAAATGCAGATATCGCGCAATCTGCTGCGATGGCGACGATCAACTTCGGAATTATTCTTCTCTTCATTGTCTTATTCCTCAAAGTATCGCGTTGGAGGGATGATTCGTGATGACTACTCTTCTTAAACCTAAGCCAAAGAGGAAACTCACTGGTCGCAAAATCACCTTGACTATCTCGGGTTGGACCATCGGGTTAATATTCCTTGCGCCTTACATCGAGATGATGATTACTTCCATCAAATCAAAATCTGAAATCTTGGCAATTCCGACCACTTATTTGCCACAACATTGGACCTGGTCAAATTACATAACTATTTGGAAGCAATTACCTCTTGCTCAATATTTAAGAACTAGCATTGTGGTTTCACTCTCCGCCACGATTCTTGTGCTGCTGCTAGCGGTTCCTGCTGCTTACTATGTAGGCCGCAACAAATTCAAAGGGCGTACCGCCTTCTTGCTATTAGTTCTTGTCACACAGATGTTCTCGCCGACATCCCTGGTCATAGGTATCTTCCGTGAGGTAATTAAGTTCCACCTAGTTAACACCTGGATGGCGCTGATCCTCGTCTATGCCGCATTTAATATGGCATTTTCGATCTGGATTCTCTCCAGTTTCTTTGCGAGCATTCCCGTTGAAATTGAGGAGGCCGCTTGGATTGATGGGGCATCTCGCATCCAGGCCTTGCGCAGAATCATTCTTCCAATCGCTCTGCCTGGGCTAGTAACCGCCTTTATCTTCACCTTTATCTCGGCGTGGAATGAATTCGTTATTGCCTTGACGATCGAGAGCTCTCCGGCGCACCAACCGCTTACCGTTGGACTTGAATCCCTTATCGGTCAGTATCAAGTGCAATGGCAATATCTCTTCGCTGGCTCTCTTATCGCCATCGTTCCCGTCGTAATACTCTTTGCCATGATCGAGAAGTACCTTGTTAGTGGACTCACAGCAGGTAGCGTGAAGTGAATCGCCAATCCAGGCTTAACGCCATCCTCGAACTTCTCGTTCGACATGGCAGCCTGGAAGTGGATGAGGCCGCGCTCTCACTCCATGTCTCCTCTGCCACGATCCGCCGAGATTTCGATACCTTAGCTGAGCAACAACTGCTCAACAGAACTCACGGTGGGGCGGTTGCCACAGGCGGTTCATTTAAATTGCCACTTACATACAAGATTGCTCGCCAAGAGGATGCGAAAAAGCGGATTGCGACGGTGGCCGCCGAGATGGTGGAGCGTCATCAGATTGTCGGCTTAAATGGTGGAACAACGACGACTGAAATCGCGCGAATGCTAGCCATGTCACCCAAATTCGCTCCCGGCTCCGTTGGGGATCCTCCAGCGCTAACAGTTGTAACAAATGCCCTCAACATCGCAACTGAATTAACTGTGCGTCATCAAATTAAGATCGTTGTAACCGGCGGAGTGGCCCGATCACAATCTTATGAATTAACAGGACCATATGCCGAACAGGTACTAAATGATGTAGTTATTGATATCGCCTTCATAGGAGTTGAAGGTCTAGATCCACATGTCGGCGCTACTGCCCGTCACGAGGACGAAGCGAGAATTAATCAGCAGATAGCAGCTCGGGCAGCACGAGCGGTAATTGTTACAGATTCTTCTAAATTTGAACGAAGAGCATTTGCAATGATTCGTACCCCAGAGCAGATTGACACCATCATCACCGATGATGGTATTTCCGAAAAGGCAACCGCTATTTTAGAAAGTGCTGGTGTAAAAATTGTCATCGCTTGATATTGTTAAAATGGCTCAGGCAAATGGAAAGGCAGTTGGGGCATTCAATGTAATTCTGCTGGAACATGCTGAAGCCATCATTCATGGAGCCGAAAATGCAGAGCTACCTGTAATTCTCCAAATTAGTCAGAACGCCATTAAGTATCATGGAGCGCTAGAACCCATTTCGCTCGCCACTTTGGCTTGCGCAACAGCCGCGAAGGTGCCGAGCTCTGTTCACCTAGATCATGCAGAAGATACTGAGTTAATTCGAAAAGCTTTAGATATTGGCTACGACAGCATTATGTTCGATGGTTCTAAGTTGGAATTTAAAGAGAATTTGCGGGTTTCCAAGGAGATGGTCGAGCTGGCTCATTCCTATGGCGCGACTATTGAGGTAGAACTTGGTGAAATCGGCGGAAAAGATGGGGTGCACGCTCCTGGAGTTCGTACAGATCCACGAGAGGCGCGTGCCTTTGCTGATGAGACGGGCGTTGATTTATTGGCCGTTGCTGTTGGCTCATCCCACGCAATGACAAGCAGAGATGCGAAATTGGATTTTGAATTAATAAAAGAGATCCAACTGGCCGTTCCAATTCCCCTGGTGCTACATGGTTCTTCGGGAGTCAGTGATCCTGATTTACAGAGCGCAGTTCGAGCTGGGATGCGTAAGATAAATATCGCAACTCATCTCAATCACGTCTTCTCTGATTCAATCCGATCAACCCTCGAAAGCGATCCAAAGATGGTTGATCCTAGGAAATATATCGGCGGAGCCAGAACTGAAGTGGCTAACGAAATTTCTAGACTGCTGAAACTCCTTAACTTGGAATAGTCTTACCGACGTGAATAACAACCCAGATGCCATTGTTATCGGCGCGGGTATTGTTGGAGCCACAACGGCATACGCTCTTACTGAAGCGGGCCTGAAAGTTTTAGTTATCGATCGTGGATCGCTGGCGAGCGGTACGACCAGCGCAGGTGAGGGAAATATTCTCGTAAGCGACAAAGAGCCAGGTCCTGAGTTAGACCTCGCGCTTCGTTCCAGGGATAGATGGTTTGAGTTAGCAGAAGGAATTGGAGACTCATTCGAACTAGAAGCTAAGGGCGGAATTGTTGTCGCTAGAAGTGAAGTTGGTGTCTCCGGCTTGCGTGAACTCACACAACGCCAACGAAGCGCTGGTGTCGATGCGCAAGATATCTCTGCTGGAGATTTACGGAAATTAGAACCCAACCTCTCACATTCAATTACGGAGGGTGCTTTCTATCCGCAAGATGCTCAGTGCCAACCCATGCTCGCAACAGCTCAGACTCTCAAGCACGTCACGGATAGAGGAGGGCGATTTCTTCCTGGAGTGACAGTAACAAGCATCAAGAGTTCGGCGGGAAAAGTTACCGGTGTGGAGACAACGTCAGGTTTTGTTAGCAGTCCTATTGTGATTAATGCAGCAGGAACATGGGCTGGTGAGATAGCAGACCGTGCAAACTCTTATCTTCCAATCGCTCCAAGACGTGGCTTTATTCTGGTCACAGTTCCTGCACCTAAATTGATTTTCCATAAGGTTTACGACGCTGAATATGTTGCAAATGTCGCAAGTGGAGCCGCAGATTTGCAATCAAGCGCGGTCGTTGAGGGTACACAAAGTGGCACGATCTTGATCGGCGCATCACGAGAGCGGGTAGGTTTTAAAGAGGGAATTGAATATCCAATCCTGCGCCAACTTGCACGTCAGGCAATAGCTCTCTTCCCAATCCTTTCTGAAGTACAACTTCTACGAGCCTATAGAGGCTTTAGACCTTATGCACCCGACCATTTACCTGTGATTGGCGAAGATGCGCAGATAAAGGGTCTCTGGCATAACGCCGGTCATGAAGGTGCAGGTATTGGTCTAGCAC
>Ga0118677_10009921_pt1 | contig 14717 bp, 9 predicted proteins | sample AliMusrvi5mmetaG_FD_86154 | JGI IMG/M metagenome (GOLD analysis project Ga0118677, IMG submission 86154)
CCTCGACAGCCTCGACCGCGACCTGTCTCGGCGTGCCGCGATCTCCTGGCCGCACCCGCGCTGGTTCACCTTGCCGCTGGGCGCGCTGTCGCTGACCGCCAACTACGGCATCCTCTGGTACGGGCTCTCGGCCCTTCCCTGGCTGACCGGCCAGCCGCGGCCGCTGGCCAAGGCGCTGTTCGTGGCGGTGCCGGTGACGGCCGTCGAGGCCACCGGCTTCGCGATCAAGCGCTGGGTGGCGCGGCCGCGGCCGCCGGTCGCCGACCCGTCGCAGCCGCGGCAGATCCCCCTGCCGCTCAGCAAGTCGTTCCCGTCGTCCCACGCCAGCATGGCGATGGTCGGCGTCTTCACCATCGGCGCCTTGTACCCATCCGCGGTCCCGGCACTGGTCCTGCTGGCGCTGGTCCTCTGCTTCAGCCGCGTCTACCTCGGCGTGCACTACCTCGGCGACGTCCTCGGCGGACTGGTGTACGGCCTCGCCTGGGGCGCCGCGTGGATCCTGCTCGTCCCGGCGCCTCACTGACGTGCCCGCCCTGCGCACACGCGGCGGGCGCCTGGCGATCATCGTCGCGGCCGTCCTGGTGCTCGTCATCGGAGTGGCCGCGGCCGGCATCTTCGGCAGCCGCGGCGGATCCCACTCGCGGCCCGTGCGGGCTTCGCGAGCCGCGGCCGCGACGCGGCACGGCGCCCTCGCCCTCGTCACCGCCCAGACCTTCGCGCGCACCATTCACCCCCGCGTGGCGAACACCTGGGGCGAGATCGGCGCGCGTACGTTCGTGAACGGCGTGTTCCAGCAGTACGCCTACACGCCGCGCACCCAGGAGTTCATCGCCGGCGCGGCCGGACGGCGCGTCCACTCGGCCAACATCATCGCCGTCAAGCAAGGCGACTCCGCCCTCCAGCTCGTCGTCGGAGCGCACTACGATTCGGCCGCCCTCGGCGAGGGTTACCTCGACAACGCCACCGGCATCGGGCTGCTGCTCGAGATGGCCGCCCGCCTCAAGACGCGCCCGACACCCTACACGCTCGCGTTCGTCGCCTTTGGGGCCGAGGAGAAGGGGACGCTCGGCTCCCGCTACTACGTACGCTCGCTGCCCGACGGGGAGCTCCGCAGGACCATCGGCATGATCGACCTCGACGCGGTCGCCGGCGGCGACCAGCTCTCGGTGACGAGCCGCTTCGGCGGCCCCACCTGGCTGCGTGACGACGCGCTCAGCGCCGCCAAGGGACTCGGCGTGCCACTGCAGAGCAGCCCGGCGGTCGCCGGTCGTCCGGCCGGCATCACTCTCGATCCCAGCGACGACGACTCTTTTGCGGCTGCCGGCGTCGCCACTGCCTCCTTCACGTCGCTCAATTGGAGTCTCAGCGGCAAGTACGGCACGGTCGTGACCGCCGAGGACGGCCGCCTCTGGCACAGCCGCAAAGACACCGTCGCCTACGTCGAGAAGAAGTACCCGGGACGCGTCGCCGGCCAGCTCCACGACCTCTCGCGCGTGCTCGACGTCCTGCTCACCAGCAAACTCGGGAGAAACCCGTGAAGCTCGGCATCGTCGGTCTGCCCAACGTCGGCAAGACCACCCTGTTCAACGCGCTGACCCACGCCAACGCAGCGGCGACCGCCTACGCGTTCACCTCTGCCGAATCCAACCTGGGCGTCGTCGCCGTGCCCGACTCGCGGCTCGACCGGCTCGACGAGGCGCTCGAGACGCCGAAGAAGGTCAACGCGACCATCGACGTGGTCGACATCGCCGGCCTGGCCGAGGGCGCGAGCCGCGGCGAGGGGCTCGGCAACCGCTTCCTCGCCGACATCCGCGGGGTCGACGCTGTAGCGCACGTGATCCGCGCCTTCACGAACCCCGAAGTCGCGCACGTGAGTGAAAGGCTCGACCCACGGGCGGACGTGGACCTGGTGGAGACCGAGCTCGTGCTCAGCGACGTCGAGCTGGTGGAACGCCGCCTGGACAAGACCAGAAAGGCGGCGCGCAGCGGCGACAAGGCGGCGAAGCACGAGCTGGAGGTGCTCGAGGCGCTGAACGAGGCGCTGCTCGGCGGACGGCTGGCGAAGCGCATCGAGCGCACCGCCGATGACGCGCCGCTGTTCCGTGAACTCGCGCTCGTGAGCGACCGGCCGGTCTTGTTCGTCCTGAACATCGACGACGACCAGAGCGCCGCGGGTGCACTCGAGCAGCACGCCGACTTCGTGGAGTGGGCGCGCGGCCGGGGCGACCAGGTGGTCGCCGTCGCCGCGCGCCTCGAGGCCGAGCTCGCCGACCTCGAGCCCGAGGACGCCGCCGAGTTCCGCGCCGAGCTCGGCGCCGATGAGGCCGGCACGCTCGCTGTCGTCCTCCGCGCCGCCTACGAGGTGCTCGGCTACATCACGTTCTTCACCAGCAGCGAGTCGCGCGCCTGGCAGTTGCCGCGCGGCTGGACCGCCAAGCAGGCCGCCGGACGCATCCACAGCGACATCGAGCACGGCTTCGTGCGCGCCAAGGTCGTCGGCATCGCCGACCTCATCGAACTCAAGTCATTCCACGCCGCGGGCGAGAAGGCGCTGCAGCGCACCGAGGGCAAGGACTACGTCGTCCAGGACGGCGACGTGATCAACTTCATGCACACCGGCTGACGCCCGGCTCGCGGGGCGCGGCGCCACGACCCGATGGTCGCGCGCGCCGCGGCGACGGCCCGCGCCGGCGTCAACCGTCGAGAGCCTCCGCCGCCACGACCCGGTCGCGGCCGAGTCGCTTGGCGAGGTACATGGCGCGGTCGGCCGCCTCGAGCAGGGCTTCCTTGGAGCGCGCCGCCGCGGGGAACGCGGCGACGCCGATGCTGATCGTGAGGCCGCCCTGGGCCAGGTGGTGCGCGGCGACGGCGCTGCGGATGCGGCCCGCGACCTCGAGTGCCCGTGCCTCGTCGACGCCGGGCAGCAGGACGACGAACTCCTCGCCGCCGTAGCGCGCCGCCACGTCGTCACGGCGCGTGCACTGCTCGATCATCCGCGCCGTGGCGCGCAGCGCCTCATCGCCGGCGGCGTGGCCGTAGCGGTCGTTGTAGTCCTTGAAGAAGTCGAGGTCGCAGAACAGCAACGACAGGGCGCGGCCGCCCTGGCCCGGCTCCCCGACCTCCGCGGCGAGACGTTCGTGCAGATGGCGGTGGTTGTACAGCCCGGTGAGGCCGTCGGTGATCGCGTCGATCTCCGCCCGGCTCAGGCGCACCGCCGCCCTCTGCAGCGTGGAGACCGGCGTCTCGGCGCCCCGGGCCGCAAAGCCCCCGCCGCCCTCCCGACCCAGAGCAGATGTGTCGGCGACCACGGCCGCGACGATCTCCCCGTCGCCCCCGATGACCGGGACGATGGCATTGACCCACGCGCCGTGGTCGTCCACGAACAGGACGTTCGAGACTATGGGCTGGCCGGCGAGCACCTGGCGGGCCGCGTCGTCCACCATGACGTCCTCGCCCGGCGGGGAGAAGCTGTCCGAGTCGCTGTCCTCGCCGTCCACGACCACGACGCAGCGGCCGTCCACGTAGGCCTCGGTGGTCATGAAGCGGACCCGCGGATGAGCGTCGCGGACCTCGCGCAGGACTTGCTGGATGTGAGCGTACTCCGGCCGCTCCACGGACGCGTCGGCGAGGAGAGCCTTGTGCTCGGACGGATCGATGCGCGCCGCGGCCTCCTCGGCCGCGCGGCGCGACGTCTCGCGCAGGCGCGCGAGCCCGTCGAGCACGCGCAGGAACGCGTCCGTCATGGCGGGGTCGAACTGCTCGCCGCGGCAGCGCCGGAGTTCGGCCACGCAGTCCTCGTAGGAGCGGGCGGCCCGGTACGGGCGGTGCAGGGACATGGCGTCGTAGGAGTCCACCACGCACATCGCGCGCGCGATCTCCGGGATGTCGTCGCCGCCGAGACCGTCCGGATACCCCGCGCCGTCCCAGCGCTCGTGGTGGTGGCGCACGGCGGCCACGAGCTCCTCCGGGAAGAGCGGCCCGATGATGTCGGCGCTCACCGCGGGATGCTGGCGCATGAGCTCCCACTCTTCGGCGTTGAGCGGGCCCTGCTTGAGGAGCACCCGGTCGGACACGCCGATCTTGCCGATGTCGTGCAGGTAGGCGGCTTCGCGCACCTGCTCGATCTCTTCGCCGTCCCAGCCGAGCTCGCGGCCCAGCAGGACCATGTACGCGGCCACGCGGGCGGCGTGGCCGAGCGTGTAGTAGTCCTTGGCGTTGAGCGCCGTCGAGAGCCCCTTGAGGTTGCCGAGGTGCAGGCTCTTGATCTCCTGGTAGAGGCGGGCGTTGTGGGCCGCCAGCGAGAGGTGCACGCCGACCCGCTCGAGCAGCGAACGGCCCACGGACCCGAACGCTTCGGGACTCTCGCTGCCCAGCACGAGCGCTCCGACGAGCCGCTCGCGGTCGAACAGCCCGATGGCGGCTTGGGACCACTCGACGTCTTTGCCGGGGTGGCCTCCGATGGCGGCGCCGGCGCCGGCGCCGGTCGTGATCACGACGGCGTCGTGCTCGAGCTGCGCGAGCGTGCCGCCGGCCGGGTCACCCGGCACGGGCAGATGCATCCGCATCCAGTCGGGCTCCGAGGCATAGACGACGCGCCACTCATCCCCCTGGAGCAGCGACAGCCCAAAGCCCGAGACGGCCACCAAAGGCCGGAGACCGGCGACGGCGGCTTCGGCGATCTGGGCCATGTCCAGGCTCGCCGACGTGCGCGCCGCGATCTCGTTGAGCAGCTCCGCCTCGCGATTGCGGCGCTCGAGGCCGGCGAAGAGCACGGCGTTGTCCATCGCCAGCCCCGCGACGCGGCAGACCGCCTCGACGAGGTCGATCTCGTCGCGGGAGAATGCGCGCTCGCGGGCCGTGTCCGACAGCTCGATCGCGCCGTAGACAGTTCCCTGGACGACCAGCGGCGCGACGAGGAAGCCGCGCACGCCGCGCCGCCGCAGGGCCGCGCGGCCGCGCTCGCTGAGGCGCGGATCGGCGGCGCCGGCCGCCGCGATCGCGCGCCGGCTGGCCATGGCGAGGCGGCTGATCGGGACGTCGGCAAGCCTGTGGCTTTGGCCCGGCGCCAGTGGTTCGGGCAGCCCTGCCGCCGCCGACGCGGCGACGCACACGAGAACGCCGCCGTCGGCGCTGCGGAACGCGGCGCACTCGCTCACGCCGGCGGCGTCGCGCAGGCGCTCGACGACGGTCTTCAGCAGCGCGCCGACGTCGAGCTTCCCCGAGAGCTCGGCGCTGAGCGTGTTAAGCAGCGCCGCCCGCCGCGCGCTCCGGTCAAGCCTCTCATAGAGGCGCGCGTTGGCGATCGCCTGACCGGCGACCTGCCCGAGGCCGCGGAGCAGGTCGAGACCACCCAGCGTCCCCGGCTCGCGGCCGAACACGCTCGCGATCCCCACGACCCGTGCGCCGTGGATCAACGGGATGATCACTCCCGAGCGTAGACCGTAGGCCGACCACAACTGGCGCTCCCGCTCGCTGGCCCGCACGTCCGCGGTCAGGTCCATCACGACGACTGGTTGCCGGCTGCGCAGCGCCAGGCTGCTCAAAGGGAAGGCGGCGAGCGGGAGCTCCGTTCCGGGCCAGGCCGCGTCGAGCACGTCCTTCTCATTGACCGCGAGCAGGGCCCTCAGAACGTCTCCCTCCACTGAATAGATGTCGCACTCGGCCGCGCCGACCATGGCGCGCATCCTCCGGGCGATCGAGATGAGGACGCGGTCCATGTCGAGCGTGGAGCCGAACTCGAGGCTGTTGTCGGCCAGCGTCCGCAGCTCGCGGTTGCTGCTTTCGAGCCGGTCGAGCAACTCGGCCTTCTCGAGAGCACCGGCGACGAGCTGCCCGACGCCCTCGACGAAGTCGGCGACCTCTTTCCAGTCCCGCGCCTTGGAATCGTGGACGTCGACGAGGCCGAGCATCGTGTCGCCTGCTAGCAGAGGGATGACGATCTCGCTCCGCCAGCCCCAGTCGGTGAACTCGGCCGCCTCCTGACCGGAGACATGCGCGGTCTCAACATCGGAGATGAGCACGGGTTTGCGGCGCGACAGCGCGCGTGCCACCGCGCCCTCCGGCAGAGCCGCCAGGTCGAATGCCCTGCCCTCGAACCCGGCCGTCAAGCCGTCCCTGCCGACGCAGACGACGCAGAGGTACTGCTCCCCGTCCCGGCGGTAGACGTCGCAGTGGTCTCCGTCCACGGCGCGCAGCAGGCGCTCGGAGACCGTGCGCAGGAGCTGCTCCACGTCGCGGGCCCGGGAGAGCAGGCCGGCGAGCTCGAGCAGCTCGCGCAAGACCGACTCGCGCTCCTCGAGGGCCTCCATGAGAACGGCCTTGTCGAACGCGCCGGCGACGATGTGGGCGGCGGCTCGCACGTAGTCAAGCGACGCCGCAAAGGTGCCCGGCTGATCGGAGTACAGGTCGACGAGCCCGACGACCCGGCCCTTGGCGAGGAGGGGGACCAGCGCTTCGGACTCGAAGCCGTGCTCCCGGTAGACCTCGAGGTCGGTCGCGCTCAAGCGGCGGTCTGACCGGTCCTCGACGACCTTGACGTCACGGTCCCTGATGGCCTCCGTGGCGACCGGGTACAGGTTCAGGCGCAAGATACTGCCGGCTGCCTCGTCGTCGGGTCCATCCCGGTCCTGGCTGACGAGACAGCGGAACGAGCCCTCGCGCTCCACCCTGAAGATGTCGCAGGAGGCGGCCGCCGTCACGGAGAGGAGGTGGTCGGCGATGGTGTGAAGCAGCTCGTGCAGGTCGGTCCACTGGTTCACCGCTTCGCCCAGACCGGCAAGGGCCTCGAAAGCGTCGTGGTCGAGCTCATGACCGGCGCGCCCGGCGCTCAGGAGATGGTCTCGCGAGCGTCCGGCGAGGTCCGAACGCAGGAAGCGGCGGTGACCGCCGGGGCTCCTGCGGCACGGCAGGACGCCGGCGTCGCTCGCGCGGCGTACGGTCGCCGGGCTGACGCCCAGGATCGCCGCCGCCTGCGACACGCTCAGGAGTTCCGTTGTCAGAGTCGTCCTCGTCACCGTGGCCCACTGCTTCGCAAGGGAGGTATCGGCAGCGAATGACGCAAACTTAGGCAAATCTGTCTGAAACGAAACCCTTGGGAGTCCTACGAGCCGCCGGGCCATCGAGTGTCGAGCGCGTGGGCGACGAGCGGCAGCGCCAGGAGGCGGCCGGAGCCGCGAGCGCCGTTCCCGTGTGCCTCTGTGGCGCTCTGGTCCCCGGGCGCTGCCGGCGCCTCGTCGACCGCTCTGGAGACGGCCGCACGCGCCCGTGGGTTCACGGGCCGGGCTCAGCCCGCGGGAATCGGCTTGCGCATCTGATCGGTGAAGCGGAAGCCGAGCGCCCAGGCGCACCACCAGAGGTCCTCGCGACGTACGTCCCGGTAGCCGTGCCGCTCGTAGAGGGCGTGCGCGCGCACATTGGCGCTGATGCAATACAGGCTCACCGTGCGGCGCCCGCGACGCCGCGCCTCGCCGTCCGCGAAGCGCAGGAGCGCGCCACCCACGCCCCGGGAGCGAGCGCGCGGGTGCACCGCCATCGTCTCCAGGTACAGCTCGTGCGCGGGAAAGTCGACGGCGTGGAACATCGTGAGGAACAGGGCCGCGCGGAGCGCTGCGGCAAGCGGGACCTGCCGCCGCACCAGCCGCCACTGCGCGTGCCCGTACCACGGGCGCTTGCGGTCCTGGAACGTCACGAGACCTTCGACCGAGCCATCGCCCGCCTCGTTGCCGATGACCCAGGCGTCGGCGGATCCGAGGGCCGCGTGCGCAAGCAGCCGCGCACCCGCGACCGTCCTCCCGGGCAGCATGCCCGCGAGCTTGTCGGGAAAGGAAAGCGCGAGCACCTCGGCGACGGCCGCGAGATCGGCGGCCGTCATGGGGCGCACATGCGGCCCCGGCGCCGCGCTCACGTCCGCGAGGAGGGCCTGGCGGCGACCGCCAGGCGGCGCATGCGCTCCGCCACGAGCACGAGCAGGGCGCCGTACGCCATGCCGAAGAGGCCGATCGCCCAGGCGATCTCCACCGGGTCGTCATTGGGCACGGCGATCAGGACGATGCCGACGGCCACCGAGAGGACGCCGGCCAGCAGCAGTGAGATCTCGCCGGTGGCGAGGCGGCGGAGACGCACGCCTGCCTCGATCTCGAAGACGCCCGTGATGACGGCCCAGGCGGCGAGCAGGGCGAGCAGGCGCAGGCCGTCGATGTCCTGCCATGACAAGGCGAGCACGCCGAGGGCCACGCCGACGCCGCCCTCGGCGAGCACGACCCACCAGTTCTCCAGGACGTCCCGGCCGACGACGGCCAGACCGGCCAGCACCAAGCCGTCAACGACCGCGAACACGCCGAAGGCGAGCGCGAGCACGTGGGCGTCGAGGTCGGGCCAGAGGAGCACCAGCAGACCGAATCCGAGGGCGACGACGCCGCGCACGGCGATCATCCACCACTTTTCACAGAATCCGATCAACAGGCCCATGCTGCCTCGCCTCGCGTCCCGGCGCAACCTCGCCTCGCGGATGCGAGGGGCGTCACGCAGAGGCGGGGCCTGCGCCGTCGCTGCTACAATCGGGCCGCATCGGCGAACGGGAGCGCGTGACGGCGTGATCAGGAAGACCGCGGAGCGACTGACCCGGCACGGCTACGTACTGGCCACGGCGGCCATCGCGGTGTCGACGCTGCTCTTCCTGCCCGGCCGCGGAGACTTCGCGACCGGGCAGTGGGCGCTCTTCTACATCCTCGTGATCCTCCTGGTGGCGAGCGTCGCCGGCCCCGGCCCGTCGGTCCTGGCGGCCGTCCTCGCCTTCTTCACCTGGAACTTCTTCTTCCTGCCGCCGTATCACACCCTCGCGGTCCGCGACCCCAAGGACTGGGTGTCTCTCGGCGCCTTCCTCATCGTCGGCGTGATCGTCGGCATCCTCGCGGGGCGCATGCGTGAGCGCGAGGCGCGCGCCGTGGCGCGCGAGCAGGAGACCGCGGCGCTCAACCGCCTGAGCGCCGAGCTGGTGTCGCAGACGTCCACCGAGGCGCTGGCCGAGACCGCGCTCGCCGAGATCGTCGCGCTTCTCGAGGCGAGCTCGGCGGACCTCTTCGTGGCGCACCGAGGCGGGCTCCACAGCTACCGTGCCGCGCGCCCGGACGAAGCCCCCGACAGCGGCGTCGTCGAGCGCGCCGAATGGGTCTTCCGCCACGAACAGCCGCTGGGGCTCCCGGACGCCGAAGCCGACGGCGAGCCGGCGCCGGCGCCCGCCTTCCGGGCCGTCGGCGACGGCCGCGGTATGTACCTGCCGCTCCGGAGCCCATCGGGAGCATCCGGCGTCCTCACCATCGCCGGCCGCGCCGACGGCGTGAAGTACAGCCCGGCCGACGCGCGCCTCGCCGCCTCGCTCGCCAACCTCGTGGGCGTGTTCCTCGAGCGCCAGAACCTGCAGGCCGCGGCCACCCGAGCGCAGGCCGCGCGCGAGGCCGATCAGCTCAAGTCGAGCCTGCTCTCGTCCGTGTCGCACGAGCTCAAGACGCCGCTCGCGGCGCTGACGGCGACGGTGAGCAACCTGCTTGAGAGCGACGTCGACTGGGACGAGCAGAGCGTGCGCGACGAGCTGCGCGCGATCGTCGGCGACGTCACCCGCCTCAACAACAGCATCGGCGCCCTGCTCGACCTTTCGCGGCTGGAGGCGCACGCCTGGGAGCCTCGGCTCGAGCTCTACGATCTCGAGGACATCGTGGCGGCAGGCGTCGACACCCTGCCGGCCCACGAACGCGCGCGCGTGCTCATCGAGTTGCCCGAGGACCTGCCGGCGGTCGCCCTCGACTTCGCGCAGTGGGCGCGCGTGCTGCAGAACCTCCTCGAGAACGCCTTCCTCTACGCCGGCGCCGGCAGCCCCGTCACCGCCGGCGCCGAGGCGACCGAGCGCGGTCTCAGGATCTGGGTGTCGGACGAAGGGCCCGGCATCCCCGCCGACGAGCAGGAGGCCGTCTTCGACAAGTTCTACCGTGGGCGCAGCTCCGGCGCCAAGGCTCCGTCCGGCACCGGCCTCGGGCTCGCGATCACGCGCGAGATCGTGCGCGCCCACGGCGGCACGATCCACGTCGAGGACGTGCGGCCTCACGGAGCGCGGTTCGTCATCGTGCTGCCGACGCAGGATGCCGGCCCCGGCCCCACGAAGGTGGGAGCATGAGTATCCCCGAACGACCGACGCGCATCCTCGTCGTCGACGACGAGGAGCAGATACGCAGGGCTCTGACGTCGATCCTGCGCTCGCGCGGCTACGTCCTGGATCTGGCGGCGACCGCCGAGGACGCGCTGCTCAAGGCGATCGACGATCCGCCCGACCTCGTCGTCCTCGACCTGATGCTGCCTGACCGGTCCGGCATCGAGGTCTGCCGCGAGTTGCGCACGTGGATGACGGCGCCGATCCTCATCCTGTCGGTGCGGTCCAACGAGGCCGACAAGATCCAGGCGCTCGACGAGGGCGCCGACGACTACCTTACCAAGCCCTTCTCGGCCGGCGAGCTGCTGGCCCGCATCCGCGCCCTGCTGCGGCGGGCGGCGGCGCTCACCTCGCCGCCGCCGGTCGTCGAGGCCGGCGACCTCGTGATCGACATCGCCCGCCGCCGCGTCACGCTCTCCGGCGAGGACGTGGCGCTCACCCCGACCGAGTTCGACATCCTTGCCTTTCTCGCCCGCAACGCCGACCTGGTGGTCACGCAGAAGATGATCCTCGAGAAGGTCTGGGGGCCGGAGTGGGTCGAGGACGCCCAGACCCTGCGCGTGCACGTGAGTCACCTGCGCAAGAAGATCGAGCCGGGCCCGGGCAGCCGGCGCTACATCGTCACCGAGCCCGGCGTCGGCTTCCGCTTCTCCATCCCGGAGGCGCCGGCGGGCTGACCACGGGCGCCCGCGCGGCCGGTCCCGGACCGGCGCGGGGCGGGCGCCGCCGCGCGACTCCCGGCCAGGCGCCCTCGTGCGCGCCGCGCCTTCACAGCTTCTTTATGACCGCGACCCGCTTCTTCACGTCCGCATAACCCCGCACGGCCGATTATTGGGACACGGCAGCCGCCGGATCCACTCGGCGTGCTCGCGGGGCGAGGACTGGAGACGCCATGACGATCGCGGGAATCGAGATAGACGCCATCTACCTGGTGATGATCGCCTGCATCCTTGTGGTCGCGATCTCCCTCGTCGGGCTCTGCCGTGCCAGCTTCATGGAGCATCGCTACTACCGCACGCGCGGACGGTGGCACCAGACCTGATCGCCAGTAGGCGAGACCGGCCTTTACGGGTTCTTAACACCGCCGACGACCGTCTTCACGCGTCCTTTATGCACTGAACTGTAGCCTTCGTTCCAAATGGCACGGTACCGGGTCCGGCGGCACGACCTCCGGGCCCTTTCGTTTGCCGCGAGGACGGATGACCACCGCACCTACCGACATCTGGGCGCTGCCCGAAGAGGCAGTGTATGAAGAGCTGGGCACGTCGCCCAAGGGCCTGGCCGCAGACGAGGCGTTCGCGCGCCTCGAGAAGCACGGCCCCAACACCCTGCCGGCCAAGGTGGGGCGGCCGGTCATCTTCAAGTTCCTCGACCAGTTCACGAGCCTCTTCGCGATCATGCTCGAGGTCGCCGCGCTCCTGACCTTCGTCGCGGCGATGCTCTCCACCGGCGCCGGCCGCCAGGACAACATCAACGTCACCATCGCGATCCTCGGGGTCGTACTGCTCAACGCGACCATCGGCTTCTTCCAGGAGTACCGTGCCGAGAAGGCGACCGAGGCGTTGCAGAAGATGGTGCCGGCCAACGCCAAGGCCGTGCGCGGCGGCGAGGTCGCCATCGTCGCCGCGGCCGACCTGGTGCCCGGCGACATCATCGTGCTCGAAGAAGGCGACAGCATCAGCGCCGACGCGCGCGTGGTCCGCCAGTACGAGATGTCGACCATCAACATCGCGCTCACCGGTGAGTCGGACGCCGTGCGCAAGACGGCGGACCCGATCATCGAGGAGGAACTCGCCGCCATCAACATGCCCAACATGGTGTTCATGGGCACGAGCGTGGCGGCCGGCACGGGACGCGCGGTCGTCTACAACACCGGGCTCAACACCGAGTTCGGGCGCATCTTCTCGCTCACGGCGGGGGTCGCGGAAGAGAAGTCGCCGTTGATGAAAGAGATCGACCGCATGGCGCGCACGGTCTCGCTGATCGCCCTCGGCTGCGGCGTCGTCCTCTTCATCCTGGCCTTGGCCGTGTACAAGTTCCCCCTCGTCGCGGCGCTGCTCTTCGCGCTCGGCGTCATGGTCGCCCTGGTGCCGGAAGGCCTGCCGGCCACCCTCTCTGTGGCGCTCGCGGTCGGCGTGCAGCGCATGGCCAAGGTCCAGGCGCTCATCAAGAAGCTCGCCGGCGTGGAGACGCTGGGCTGCACCAACGTGATCTGCACCGACAAGACCGGCACGCTCACGAAAGCCGAGATGACGGTCAAGGCGATGTACGTCGGCGGCCAGGACTACGAGGTGACCGGCGCCGGCTACGAGCCCGAGGGCGACTTCGTCCTCGACGACGCCACGCTGCCCAAGGACGAGGCGCTGCGGCGGCTCGAGCCGATGATGCGCGCGATGAGCTTCTGCAACGACTCCAAGGTGCTGGCGCCGGCCGACGACAAGGGCTGGCGCGTGATCGGCGACCCGACCGAGGGCTGCCTGCTCGTCGCCGCGCGCAAGGCCGGCTTCGACCTCGACCAGGAGCTCGTCGACCGGCCCAAGATCTACGAGCTGCCGTTCGAGAGCGTGCGCAAGCGCATGAGCGTGGTGCACGTGGAGGGCGACGGCCAGAAGGCGTTCGTCAAGGGCGCGCCGTCGGAGACGATCGGGCGCTGTACGCAGGCACGCCTCGACGGCGAGATCGTCACGATGACCGACGAGCTGCGCGAGCGCATCGTCGAGCAGAACGACGAGATGTCGCGTCAGGCGCTGCGCGTCCTCGCGGTGTGCGAGCGCGAGCTGCCCAACGAGCTCACCACGTACACGGCGGACAGCGTCGAGACGGACCTCACCTTCCTCGGCCTGGTCGGCATGATCGATCCGCCGCGGCCGGAGGTGAGCGAGGCCGTGGAGCACGCGCTCACCGCCGGCATCCGCATCATCATGGTCACCGGCGACTACGGCCTCACGGCGGAGGCGATCGCGCGCCGCATCGGCATCGTCCGCGGCGACCGCGCCGTGCGCGTCATCACCGGCACCGACCTCGAGAAGATGAGCGAGGACGACCTCAAGGCGGAGCTCGCCAAGGACCAGGACGTGATCTTCGCGAGGGTGGCGCCCGAGCACAAGATGGAGGTCGTCAAGGCGCTCAAGGAGATGGGCCTGATCGTCGCCGTCACGGGCGACGGCGTGAACGACGCCCCCGCCCTCAAGGCGGCCGACATCGGCGTCGCCATGGGCCTCAGCGGCACCGACGTCTCGCGCGAGGCGGCCACCATGATCCTGCTTGACGACAGCTTCGCGAGCATCATCAAGGCGGTCGAGCAGGGTCGCGGCGTGTACGCCAACGTCAAGAAGATGGTGACGTACATCTTCTCGCACAACATGGCCGAGCTCTTTCCCTTCGTCTTCGCCGCCCTCACCGGCATGAGGGTCGTCCCTCTCGGCGCCCTCCAGGTGCTCGCCATCGACCTCGGTTCGGACGTGCTGCCGGGCCTCGCGCTGGGCACCGAGAAGCCCGAGCCCGGCGTGATGAACCTGCCGCCGCGCCCGCGCAGCGAGCGCCTTCTGAGCCCGGCCACCCTCCGCCGCGTCGCCTACATCGGCGCCATCCAGTCCGTGTTCGCGATGACGGGCTTCCTCTTCGTGCTTCTCTCGCATGGCTGGAGCTGGGGCGACGCCAGCTGGATGAGCCCGACGAGCCCGCACTACGCGATCTACCGCGAGGCGCTCACGATGACCCAGGCAGCGATCGTGTTCGGCCAGGTCGCCAACGGCCTCGGCTGCCGCACCGAGCGCGAGTCGCTCTTCAAGGTCGGCCTCTTGACCAACCGCTTCCTGCTGCTCGGCGAGGCCATCGGCATCGGCATCATCCTGGTGATCAGCTACGTGCCGTTCGTCGCCGACATCTTCAAGACCGGCCCGCTCACGCTTGTAGACTGGGTCTTCCTCGTGCTCTCGGCCGTCGTCTTGTTCTTCGCCGAAGAAGCGAGAAAATGGTTCCTGCGCCGCAAGGACGCGAAGAAGGCCGCGGCGCTCGCCACTGCCACCACCAACGGAGGGGAGTCAGCCTGATGAAGGTGATCATCGTCGGGTGCGGCCGCGTCGGGGCCTACACTGCGGCTGCGCTGGGCCGCGAGGGTCACGACGTGGTCGTCGTCGACAAGAACGCCGACGCCTTCCGGCGGCTGCCGCCCAACTTCAGCGGGACGACGCTCGTGGGCTACGCCTTCGACCGCGACTCGCTCGAGAAGGCCGGAGTCAAGGATGCCGACGCGCTCGTGGCCTCCTGCGCCGGCGACAATACCAACGCGGTCACGGCGCGCGTCGCCAAAGAGGTCTTCCGCGTGCCGGACGTGGTGGCGCGCATCTACGACCCGCAGCGCGCCGAGATCTACCGGCGTCACGGCATCCAGACCTTCGCGCCCACGGCGTGGAGCGCCGGCAAGATCATCGAGTTCCTCACCAGCGGCAGCCTCGAGCGCGAGATCGCGTTCGGCAACGGCGAGGTCGAGATGATGGCGGCGTTCGTGCCGACGCAC
>Ga0118677_10003227_pt1 | contig 14715 bp, 10 predicted proteins | sample AliMusrvi5mmetaG_FD_86154 | JGI IMG/M metagenome (GOLD analysis project Ga0118677, IMG submission 86154)
GCTGTAAGGCGCTGCTGGCAAGCGGCCTTCTCTCGAACTCCATGGGCGGCCCGCCGGTAATGCCGCCGCAACCGGCCGGCGTCTGGAACTCTGTGTACAACAACGAAAAGTGGACTGACGCCACGGGCCCCAACCGGTATCGCCGCGCCGTCTACACCTATGTCAAGAGGACCAACGGCTATCCCAGCTTTTTGACCTTCGACGCCTCTGACCGCGACACCAGCCTTCCCCGCCGCATCCCCACCAATACGCCTCTGCAGGCCCTGGTCACCTTGAACGATCCGGTTTATCAGGAGGCCGCCCGCGCCTTGGCGCAGCGCGTAGTGAAAGAGACTGCGGGCATGCGGTCCGGTGCCGCTTCCGCCGATGACATGCTTCAGTTCCGAATCCGATACGAAGCCAGGTTGGTGCTTTCCCGCGATCCCTCGCCGCGCGAGTTGCCTGCGATGATGTCGCTCTACAAGCGCGCTCTCGGCGAGCGGCAAGCCAGGCGTGTCGACGCCAGCCTGACAGTCGCAGGAAACGCGCCTGGAAAAACCGTTTTCACATCAGATCGTGATGTCGCCGCGCTGGCCGCCGTAGGCAGCGTGCTTTTCAACCTTGATGCCGCTCTCAACAGGTGATGGCTATGCCCGATTCCGAGAAGATTGACCAGGACGCGCTCACTCACGATTCCGCTCCGATTGAAAATAGTTCTGCCGCCGCGCATCCTGAAGAGATTCTGGCGCGCCTGCAGGCGCAAACCCGCCGTCATTTTCTGCGTAGCCTCAGCGCCGGAGTCGGCAGCATGTTTCTCGGCAGCATGGCGTTGAAGTACGCCTCACCGGTGGAGGCATCGGAGTTGAACATCGACGGCACGCCGCGCCTCGCCTTCAAGCGCGACCCCACGCGTCCGCTTTCGGTTTTGCCCCCCCAGTTTCCCGCGCGCGCCAAGCGCATCATCTATCTGCACATGGCCGGCGCACCCAGCCAATTGGAACTCTTCGAACACAAGCCTGATCTGGCCCGCCTCGATGGCCAGGATTGCCCCGCGTCGTTCCTGCAAGGCAAGCGCTTCGCCTTCATCAGCGGCGTGCCCAAGCTGCTGGGATCACAGTACCCGTTTCACCAGGCAGGACAGAGCGGTGTGTGGCTTTCCGACCGGCTGCCATACTTCGAGAAGCATGCAGACGACGTGTGCTTCATCAAGTCGATGCGCACCGATCAGTTCAATCACGCGCCGGCGCAGTTACTGGTGCATACCGGCAACGCCCGCCTCGGCTATGCTTCGATGGGCTCCTGGGTCACTTACGGATTAGGCTCCGAGAACCAGAATCTTCCTGGCTTCATCGTTCTGATCTCCGGCGGCAAGCAGCCCGATGGCGGCAAGCAGCTTTGGTCTTCAGGCTTCCTGCCCAGCATCTACCAGGGCGTGCAATGCCGCTCGCATGGGGAGCCGGTTCTGTACCTCGAAAATCCGCAAAATGTCAGCCGCTCGCTTCGCCGCAGCGAACTCGATGCTATCGACGAAATCAACCGCCAGCAATACGCCGAGTTCGGCAATCCCGAGACCATCACCCGCATTTCCCAGTACGAGATGGCCTTCCGCATGCAGATGGAAGCCACCGACGCTCTCGACATTCGCAAGGAGTCCGCTGCCACGTTGGCTGCTTATGGCAGCCAGCCCGGAGAAGAGAGCTTTGCCAACAATTGCCTGGTGGCGCGACGCCTCGCCGAGCGCGGCGTGCGCTTTATCCAGCTTTATCACTGGGGCTGGGACTCGCACGGGTCCAACGCCAAAGAGGCTTTGAACCTCGGTTTCATGGACCGCTGCCGCGAAGTCGATCAACCCATGGCCGCGCTTCTCGCTGATCTCAAGCAGCGCGGAATGCTTGAGGACACGCTCGTCGTCTGGGGCGGCGAATTTGGCCGCACCTCCATGCGCGAGAATCGCAACGGGGCGGTGATGCAGTTCGTTGGCCGCGATCACAATCCCGGCGCGTTCACCGTCTGGATGGCCGGCGGAGGAATCGCGCCTGGCATCACCCACGGCGAAACCGACGCGATGGGCTACGAAATCGTCAAAGACCCGGTAGAGATTCGCGACCTGCACGCAACCATCCTCTATGCGATGGGCTTCGATCATCGCAAGCTCAACTACTCGTTCCAGGGACTCGATCAGAAGCTCACCAGCGTTAAGCCGGCGCGCATCGTATCCGAGGTCCTGGCATGACATTGCACGTCATCCGCCGCTTGCCTTGCACGCATTTCGACCACGATAAGGAAATTGATCGCTCATGATAGTGCCGATCCCGCAAAGGCCACTTCGTTATCGGCTAGGGTTGTTCTCGCTGGCGCCGATCCTTCTGCTCCTTGGTCTGCTGCTCTTCTTTCCGCCCGACGGTGCACAGCGCTCTGACTGGGCGCAGTTCATCGGCGGCTTTCATCTGCTCACCATCCACTTCCCCATCGCGCTGATTCTCCTGGTTCCGGTTCTGGAGGTCGCATCAAGATCGCGCCGTTTTCAATATCTGCTTCCTGTCATTGAGCCGCTCTTGGTGCTGGCATTCTTCAGCGTCATTGCTTCCGCTATCCTCGGCTGGTTTCTCGCACGCAGCGGAGGATCAAGCGGCACGTTCGTCGTGCAGCACATGTGGGCCGGCTTCTTCGTCTCCGTTCTATGTTGGTTGGGCTGGATGTTCAGGGGCCGGTTCCCGGGCCTTCGATTCGACATCGCCTATTTCTTCGGCCTCGCCGTCACTGTGCTGCTCATCTCATTCACCGGCTACCGAGGCGGTCAACTTTCGCATGGCGCGAACCATCTCACCGAACACTTGCCAGGCCCGCTGCGAAACTGGCTCGGCGTATCCCAGGAACACGGTCCCACCGCCTCCACGCCCGATTCTTTTTTTGCGGTTCGCGTTGAGCCGGTCCTTCAGCAGAACTGCGTCGCTTGCCACGGGCGTTCAAGCCAGAAAAATGGTCTGCGTCTCGACTCCTATGAAGCCGTGATGCGCGGCGGCAAGAGCGGGCTTGCCATCAAAACAGGAGACTTCAAGAACAGCGGACTCTTTCAGCGCGTCTCCTGCCCGCCCGGCTCAGAAAAGATCATGCCGCCGCAAGGCAAGACGCCGCTCTCGCCCGATCAGATCAAAGTCATCGAACTTTGGATCTCAACTGGAGCGTCGCCCAGTTTAGCTGCTAATGCTGCCAAAGGCGTCTCGGCCCCTGCTCGTCCAGCAGTCGACGTTACCATCACTGAGATTGACGATGCTGCAGTCGCCAAACAGCGCGCCCCATTCGCCAATGCGCTCGCAGAATTCGATAAGCGCTATCCGGGCGCAATCGAATACGAGTCGCGCGACTCTTCCAGGCTGACAATCAACGCATCGCTGATGGGCAGCAATTTTGGCGACAGCGACCTAGCCGACATCAAACCTCTCTATGGCCAGTTTGTTGCCGCTGACTTTTCTAATACTGCCGTCACTGATCGCTCGGCGCTCAATCTTGCCGCGATGAAGCATCTTCGCAAACTCCGGCTCATGCGCACCAAAATCACTGACGCCACTGTTCTCGCACTAAGCGGGCTGAGCGAACTGGAGTCTCTGAACGTCTTCGGCACCGAGGTCACGCCCGCCGCGCTCAAAACTGCTGATCACCTGCCTAGACTGCAGCATCTCTACGCCGGAGAAACCAGGATCTCAGCGAATGGGACTCTGCCGGTTGCATTGAAGGGCAAAGTGCAGTTTTAACTCGATGCGGCAAGAGGAGCTTCGGATTGCACCCGAACCACTTCAACGAGGCTTCAATACTTGCTCTTCAGTTTCTTGTGCCTTCGTTGCATGGGCCAATCCAGCTTGGGCAGTCGCGTTCGCCGGATCGTGCCGCAGCACCTCTTGATAACTGACAATAGCTTTGTCGTATTCGCCGTTCTCTGCCGCTTTGCTCCCAGTTGACATCAGAGTCTCGATAGCCGCTTTGTCCACCTTATGAGTTGCGACCGCGGAATCAGGCTCCCCATTTTTCGAGAGAGCAGGTTTTGGGGTTGCGGGCTTTGCGGCAGAGGCGTTCGAAGGCGCGGCGGAGTCGACCTCAGTCTGATTCCTTACAGTTGTCACGCCGCTCACACGCGAGGCCAGGTTTTCTGCTTCTTTACAGTCAGCCTCTAACTGGCACTTCCCAGTTAACGTCACAATGCCACTCTGGACCGCAATCTGGATCGAGGCACGCTTCTGCAATGTTGCAAGAGTGCCTTCAATTCTGGAATGAATCTCCAGGTCAGGGAGGCCCGACACGATAGCCTTTTCAGAATTCCCTGGCATCGAGGTCGCAACCGGATTCGTCGCCTGGTTCCGATGGTTTGCATCGGAATTGAGGTAGAGATACAGGCCACCCAACCCGCCAGAAACCACGATGGCCGTCGTAATCGCAACCCAGGCTCCGGTGCGCCTTGGGCCAGCGATGGGCTTTGTCAGATCATGCTCGTGCAGCTTGTGGACAAGGGGCTCCGTGGAGGTTGCGATCTTGGTGCTTTCCAGCCGCGGAGTTGGAGTGCGAGCCATTCCCGGCGTGACCGATCCAGCGTGCGAGTTTGCGATCAGTGGCGTTGCTGGGGTCCGTGACGATGAATGTTCAAGAAGTTGACTCTCGTGCAGATACTCTGGCACATTGCGCAGTGCCAGGGCCATTTCGTCTGCTGACTCAAAGCGGCAGTCGCGATCTTTCTCCAACGCCTTCATCAGGATTGCAGACAGTTCAACCGGGATATGCAGATCGGGGCGAGCCAGGTGCGGTGCAATTGGCAGCGTCTGAACATGCTGCACGAGGAATCCCATTGGCGTGTTGGACTCAAACGGTAACTGGCCCGTCAGCATCACGTAGAGCACGACTCCCAGGGAGTAGATGTCCACTCGCCCGTCAATCTCGTCTCCCTGCATCCCGGTGGCCTGTTCCGGTGAGAGGTATTGCGGAGTCCCGATGATCATGCCGGTGCGAGTGGCCGTATACCCGCCTCCTACGTCGATGGCTCCTTCGCGCACTTTCGCAATTCCGAAGTCGACGACCTTTACCAGGTCGCGTCCATCGCTGGTAGTCGTAATCAAGATGTTGTCGGGTTTGATGTCGCGATGAACGATCCCGAGCCTATGAGCCGAGGCCAGCGCTTCAGCGATCTGGATCGCGATGTCGATCGTGCGCCCAAACGGAAACGAGCCGGATTGGGCGATCAGCGCTTTCAGGCTGTCACCTTCCACCATTTCCATTACGATGAAGGGACGGCCGTCTTCAGTCGAATCCAGATCGTCGACGCGCACCGCGTTGGGATGAAGAAGACGGTGTGCCACGATGGCCTCGGTTTTAAAACGCTTGATGAATCCGCGGTCCTCCATCATCGAAGAATGCACTACCTTTATTGCGCGGATTTCATTAAACGCCAGATGCCTGGCGCGAAACACCGCGCCCATTCCTCCTTCGCCCACCTTGTCGAGAATGAGGTACTTATCGCGGATGGTTACGCCAGGGGCGATATCCGAATTCAAATGCAGCGGGGAATTGTCGATCGGGCAGACTTTGAACTCGTTGGGGTAACTGCTGCGGCATTGGTCGCAATGCTTCATGGTTGGGGTTATCGATGCCGCCGTTTTCTTGCAAATGATCTGACCTTGAAAATGTGCAACCAGTGCAGAGAATCCTGAGTACGAAACACCGAAGCACCGCCATATCGAGCAAAGCCAGTCGGTTATTGAAAGGGAATCTTCTTGAACGAGTGCTCGTAAACCTTGTCGGATGGCAGGCCTTTGCTCACAAAATCACCAATGAAAAGGATGTCTCCGTTTTTGGCGTCTACAATCGCAACGCGGGTCCGAAACTCAGCCTCGCCGGACATCGCCATTCCGATAAGTCCGCCGGTCATGAAGGCCTTGCTTTTGGTCTCTTTGGCGCCTACCGAACGAACGATGATGAAGACGTCTATCTTACCTGTGGGATTGAGTACGGTCACAGAATCGCCGAGCGAGAAGCGCCCATTCTTTACATCTTTTTCTTTCCTGAAGAGTTGCCGTTCAGTCTGGTCGAAACGCTGCTGAACATCGGCCATAGCCAACCGCAGGTCTTCGTTGCTTTTGAGCGTTTCTTCCGGAAATGAGTTCTCAATCGTAATGCCGCGGTTTGACAGTGCCTTACCTACTTCAAATGTCACCTGCCGGCCGGCATCGTCGGATGCCTGGCCCATTCCGCTAACGCCCTTTACTCCGTGCTGCTCGATGTCCACGTGAGCTGGAAGAACCGCCGCAACCTTGACAGACACTTCGTGTTCTTTGAGTTTTGGATGAACATACTCAACTGCCGCCGCGGACAGAACACACGAAAAGAACAGTGCAACTGCAAACGTAATCCGAGCATTCATGGAACCATCTCCTTTGAATTGGTTCTTCCTTCGAGCAATGCTATTGCTCGATCGAACGCTTCAGCGCCGCAATACGCTGTGTAACAGAGAAACTTTCTTGCCCATTGGGATTCAGGTCGAGATATTTCTGATAGGCCATCAATGCTTCCTCCTTCTTGCCGTCCAACTCATAGATTCGTCCCAGTCCCAGGTAAGCTTTGGCATGATTAGGATTGACCGCCAGTGCCTTCTCATAGCCTTCCTGTGCCTTTGCCTTGTTTTCCGACCAGGTGGCCTGGCCTTCAGGTTTCTTGAGAAGTACCTTTTCTTCTTCGTCAAGCGTGAATTTACTGCTTAGCGACTCGACTTGCCTCAGTCCGGAGCGCGACATTTCTGTATCGGTGGGATGAGGAGTCCATGGTCCCAGGCCGCGGTATGCTTCTGCCTGGAAGTACAGGTTGTCCGCGGAGTCGGGGTGAAATTGCAGCAGTTTGCTCGCGCGGGCCAGTGCGGTCCGCGGCCTGCCCACCATGATTGAGACTCGAATATCCTCACGCACAATACTTTCAGTGAGGTTCTGGTATCGCGCTCGACGTTCGGCCAGCAGGCTTACGGGAACCAGGGATGGCGCTTTGGAGGCAATCTCGGCGTTGATGTAACTAATCCTGTCCTCCAGCTTGGGATGGTCACTGTAGACCGCTCCCTTTGGGGGAGGCTCCGCTTCATCTCTCTGTTCCAGCAGCCGAAAGGTGTTGGGCATCTCTCGCGGGTCGTAATTGCCTTCGATGATTTTGTTAAACGCGTACATGTCCGCATCGCGTTCCAGTTCGCGGCGGTATCCCATGATGGAGAAATCCATAATTGCCGGCACCATCAAAGCAGCGAGCTGAATAGATGCACCCCAATCCGTATTTCCGGGAGCCATTCTGCCTGCAAATTGGGCGATGCTTATTAGCGTTGACTTTTTGCGGTAGTCCCTGTTCCCAAGATAAGAATGCCGATCGGTGACATGAGTGATTTCGTGCGCCAGCACGCTTGCCAACTGGTCTTCGGAATCGAGAAGCGACAGCAATCCGGTTGTCACATAGATTGAGCCATTCGGCAGAGCAAATGCATTGGCCATGGGATCGCGGATGATCTTGAAAACCCACTTCACGTGCTCTGGCGCGGTACCTGCCGGGAGCATAGACATGCCTATTCGCGTCAAATATGCATTGAGCGCCTCGTCGTGATAGACCATGCCTTCTCTTTCATAGCGCTGGTCCAGCAGTTCCACATCCCTCAGGAACTCGAGGTCGGCCTTGCCGAAGACGAAATTCTCTCCCTTCTCAACAGCGGGAGAACAACGCGCCGGGAGGCACATAATGACTAACAATGCGAAAAGGCGGTACACCTTCACATGTCACCTCTTTCCACCCCTGAGTGATCGGGCCATAGCGAAGTCACTATTCGCTCCCTGCTTGTCGCCAAGAGCCCATCTTGCATTTCCACGATTCTGATACGCTTCCGCATAGTCTGTTTTGAGGCGAAGCGCGACATTGAAATCGGCAATCGCTTCGTTGTTACGGTTCAACTGGTATTTGGCGAACCCGCGAAAATACAGTGCCGTTGCATCGTTTGGACTGAGCCGAAGAGCGTCGCTGCAATCTTCAATCGCGTCAGTAAACCGCCCCAATTTGGTTTCGAGCTTTGCCTTCTCCACCAACGGTTCACTCCATCCCGGCTTCTCGCGGGCAGCCCGGCCGAATAACGTGGCGGCCTCTTCGTAGTTCTTGACATTGAGTTCTGCGAGCGCCTCATCGAATGCTTTCTTTGCCTGTAGATTCGGGCTATCGGATAGCGGAACCGGATTCGGGGTTGAGGCAACAGCCGGGGGTGCAGACGGAGTTTGATCTTTCTCCGGAGTAACCGCGCGGGTTGGCTCGGGCGCGTTTCGTCGAAGCGTCTCAATCAGAGAATCCGTGGCTCCTGCATGCCTCAGCTGCGCTTCGACTTCGCTGTCCAAAACGAAATCGATCTTTCGCTCGTCGGCAAAGCTCGCTACTCTCTTGCATGACACGCCGCCGATCAGAAGCTTGATTACATTGTCTTTTGATAAAGGAGAAGGAGAATTTTGCGCCAAAATACAGGTCGAGGGGGAAAGATAAAGCATCCAGGCAAGTGCAATTATGCAGACGCACCGATTCGCGTAGACGTCGTCCTCGCTGATCTGTTTTTGACCATTGCGACAAGGCATAGTTTTCCCGCAAAAGAATGCAGAGACAGTAACTCAACTTGCAAATGTGGTATTCCGCCGTAACTAAATCGGTCTATAAAAGCCAAAATAATGAGAGCTATGAGACGGGAAAATAATCGCAGCGCATGCAATTCTTGTCAAGCGAAATCTCTTTTCGGCGGGTAACAGTGGAACTGCCAGCGGGCGTCGACTTGCTCGCCTCATCGGATTACGCTTAGGCTTGTTCATCGCCAGAGAACCGCGCGTAGATGAAGGTTTGCTTTGACAGATACGATTCAATGCTGAGTATCGGATAACTTCTTCAGAGCCCCCAAAGGGGAATAGTACCGGCTAGCTGCACTTCACGCGATTATCGTGAGAAGCGATTACTTGCCAAGTGCCGCCGCGCTTGAGCCATGTATCGGTCCAAATCTGGCACACCTTTGCGCCAGGCTGGGACTTGTCTTTGCCCGTTGCATGCTCGCTGCCATAGACGATGGCAAGGCTGTCGCCGAAGAAACGCACTTTCGCGTCATCCAGTCCGCAATCGTGAGCGGTGCGCACGCTCTTTTCATCTTTTAGCTCGTCCGCTTTTGTGAAGCGTGCGCCCCGGGTAGAGGTCCCCTGGAAGTCGTCGGCAAGCAGACTGGCGACGACGCCGTTATCAATGCAGACACCCTCGGCCCACTTGCGTTCCATCTCGACAATGTACTTCGCGGTCTTGTCGCCGGCCGAAGCCCAATAACTCTCTTGTGCGAAGGCTGAACCAAGAAGGAGTGACGCCGCAATTACGCAGGCAACGGCACGTAGATGCATTTGGCACATTGGGGAATCCTGCACCGCAGTCTGTGGCGGCTAGGCGAGATTTCGCTTGTAGAGTGCTAGGAGTTCGGTCCAGGCGCGTTCGGCTCCAGCTTCGTTGTAGACCTGGCTGCCTCGTACCGTCCAGCCGTGATTACAGCCGCCGTAAACTTCGACCGTTGCGGTGAGATGCACCGCGGCAAAGGCGGCTTTCAGTTTGTCCTTGGCGGCGGGATCGCGCTTGTCGTCGTTGTCGGCAACCGCGCAAAGAACTTCGGCTTTCATCTGCGGAATGAGCAGGTGCGGACTGTCGGGCTTGTCGGTTACTAGGCCTCCGCCATGGAAGGTGGCTGCGGCGCCGATGCGCGCGGGAATAGTGGCCGCCGTGCGGAAAGTGAGCGGGCCGCCCATGCAGTAGCCTTGAACGCCCATCTTCTTTTTCTTGTCGGTCTGGGGCTGTGCGTCGAGGAATGTGACGTACGACTTGGCATCGCTGATGTTGGCGTCGGCGGTAAGAGCTGCCGCCATCGGCATTACTTTGGCGCGGTCTTCGGGCTTGCTGAAATCGAACGTGCCATCGACCACGGGAGCCTTCGCATTCCGGTAGAAAGGATTCGGCACCAGGACCACGTAGCCCTGGGCGGCAAGCCGCTGGCCCAACTCGCGAAAGACGGGCCGGAGTCCGAGAATGTCAGTCCACACCAGGACGGCGGGCCATCTGCCTTTGCCCTCGGGATGGAAGAGCGCCGAGTCAGAGACGCCGCTGGCCATGGGCACGTTGACGTCGGTCTCGACCACTTTGGCTTCTCCCACCGCGGCGGGCGCGCGCAGCGCGACGGCGGTTGCCGCCGCTCCCAAGCCGAAGGCGCGGCGCGAAACCGTGGGATCGTGGGTAAGTCCCTGGTGAATGAATTCATCACACATGTTAGGGGAACCTCCTGTTCTCTGCTCCCGACATTATGAAAGAAGAAGAGCGGTTTTGTCGATCCGATGAAGAGGGGCCATGAGTCCGAAAGTGAATCGGCAATTGTGACCGGACAGACCGCATGGCCCAAAGGACTACGGTCTTATGGAATCAATGTAATCGAAGTAGATTCGGTGCTGACGCGTACTCCATGTTGCACGGTGACCCGAGCCACATAGTCGCCGGTAGGGAGCCTTGCGAATTGGAACATTGGGAATGAGTTCACCTCGTCCGGCGATCCCACGTCCGGCTTTGAAATCGCGATCGGCTTGCCATCGTGGAAGAACTCTATCGTCACATTAGGCTTGCCAGGAGTGTCGCGGTCCGGATAAATCACGAAGAACAGGGCCGCGCCCGCCGACGCGCTGGCCCTCTGGTCGAGAGCTGGAGTCACTTTGCCACCTGCGAATTCCAGCGGATAGCCGGGATCGCGCGGCGCACTGAGCGGCTGAATGCTGCGCACCACCACCACATTGCTGATGCTGTATTTGCGGGGCTGCGGAACCGCCAGCGCAATGTGCCTGGTGCTGGCGCGATTCCCTTCCGGATCGATGGCGATAGCGTCGATGGTGTAGTTACCCGGGGAGGCTTCGAACGGCATGGTCACGATCATTTCGCCGCGCCTGAACTGCGCCAGTTCGGCAGCCGGCACGTCGCGGTCAATCTGCCGGCTGACCTTTGCCACCACCTGTCCGCCGGCATCCTTCAGCAGCGCCAGAAACTCCGCATGCACGCGCGCTTTGTGGCTTTTTTGATCCACCGCAGTTGTCAAGCCGGCGACCGGCACGTCGATACTCATTTCGAAGTGGTAGCCGTCATTCAACGGCTTGAATCGCAGGGGCGCCGCATGGAATCCGAAGTCCTGGCGCGGGCCGCCGTCAAGGATATGAAGGGCTGCCATCTCGAACGGCTTCAGTGCTTCGCCGTTCAACTGGGGCAGAGCGAAGTATCCGTCCCGGGTATGAACGGTCAGATGCGGCTGATCCACCACGACCTTGATCTGCCTGTACTTGCCGTCGTAGACGGTGGACTTCGGCACGTACGAAATTTCGTAATGCGTGCGCACCTCTTCCATGATGCGCGCCATACTCTTCTTGAAGTCGTTGGTGTTGAAGACGGCGAAGCCGCCAGTGCCCTGCGAAAGTTCTACCATGTTGAGCTGAACGTTGCCGGCTGCGGCTTGATCCATCTCGTCGAACTCCTGCGCCTGTTTCATGGCGACAGAGGGCGAGGACGACATGGTTCCCTTTGTTTTGCTGGTGGCGGTCGCCGACTCCATCAGTCCCGTGCTTGCGCCATTGGATGTCGTCAGAGTCATGCCGCGGACATCGATGCAATAGAAAGTCACATTGCCGCGATTGGCCGCGCTGACCACCTGCCGCACGATGTCCTGCCGGGCGGGAGGGTCGACGAGTCCATCGGAAAGATAGAGGATCGTCTTGCGGCCAGGCAGGGCTGACTCGTGCTGGACGATCTTTTCAAGCGACTCCCACGTTCTCATGCCGGAGACCAGGTCCACCATCCCGCGTTGGTCCGTGATCATCGCCGCCAATTGCGTCTGTGACTCAGAGAGAGGATTGGCAGACGCGGCGCTGGTTGAGAAGTCCGCCGTTCTCGTCACGTCGATGCCCGGGTGAAGAGTAACTCCGCCCGGCCCGCCGGTGAGAGTGTAATCGGTTTCGTTCAGCACATTCGCTGAGGCGGCAGCGAGTTCGGCAGCATTGCCCTTCAACGCCAGCCGAACAGCTGAGGCAAGTGCAGTGCGATCACTGGTAAACCCATGGAGAACATTGATCCGGAGGTCCAGGCTGAAGATGGCGGCTTCAGTGCTGTTCTGAAATTCAAGGTCGAGGAATTCTGTGGCGGCTTCCAGTGCGTTCCGCCTGGAGTCTGCGCCCATCTGATCAAACACAATGGAAATGAAATTTGGCTCATGGGCGATAACCGGCGTGGCCGCGGTGGCGCCGGTCGACGCGCCTTCCATCGCGACAGGTTGAGCGATGAACCCAGCTTCGCTGCCTCGCGCTAAACGAAACGAATGAATAGTCTGCGGCACGCCGCTTTCAGTGATCGTGAAATCCGAAGCCTTGAGGTTGGTCGCCTGCGACTTGTCCTTGTGACGAACCACCACGTCCAGAACGACTTCCTGAACATTCGTATGGATGACGATGTGGCCGCTATCCGGCGCTGGCGTTTCCTGGGCCCGAAGGACCGCGGCCAGCAGCATGAATCCGGGCAGCGCAAGGTGGCGACAGAATGGACGCATCCGTACCCCCATGTGATTGTATGACGGAATTCTCGCCCCAGGCATTCCGCATGCATTCAAAGAAACTGCCGCATCGTAAATTACAGGTGTGACGGTTGTTGCCCGGGTCCTTCGCGGCTCTGCGCTGCTCGCCTCCGGTTCCCCGGGATCGGTCAAATCGATCGTCGTGAGTCAGTCAATAATTGCCGCCAGTCCGAGCAGCATCAGCCTCCGAACGGACTATGCAGTGATTTCGCCGATAATGATCGTCTTGGTCTTTGTCGGAGCTCGCTTGTATCCTCAGTTGGGAGTTTAGATCACGGTTTGGAAAGGGATTCAACGCGATGGCTGCACCTGGTTCGAATCACCCGGTCGAGGATTCTTCATCAAAGGCGAAGACCGGCGCAACCGGAACTCTTCCCCCTCCGGATGAGTCTCAAATCCCCGCCAAGGCGAAGCAGCATAATATTCGCGTCTCCCCGGCAGTCCTCGATGCGGCGGGAAAGGACGGGGATTCTCTGCTGAACTCGTTGCAGACCTCTCCCGCAGGCCTCACGCAAATCGAGGCCGACTCCAGAGCGCGCGTCGCAGGGCCGAATGAGGTTGCGCAGGAGCGGCAGCGCGGCTGGTTCATCAGTCTTCTGATCATCATTCGAAACCCGCTGGTCATACTGCTCGCTGTTTTGTCGTCGATCTCATTTGCCACGGGCGACCCTAGAGCTGGAAGCGTCATGGCCGGCATGATCGTGCTGAGCGTCACGCTCCGATTCCTGCAGGAAGCGCGCGCCGGTGCCGCCGCGGCAAAGCTCAAGGCCATGATCCACGTAACAGCCACGGTGGTTCGGGATGGCAAGCCGCGCGAAGTTCCGCTCCGCTACCTTGTTCCGGGAGACATCATCAACCTGTCGGCTGGAGACATGATCCCGGGCGATGTACGAATTCTTTCTGCGAAAGATCTCTTCGTCAGCCAGGGCACGCTGACCGGGGAGTCGCTCCCCGTTGAGAAGTTTCACGATGCCGACCCAAACGCCGCAAACTCGCCGGTCGAACTCAAGAATATATGCTTCATGGGCACCAGCGTTCAAAGCGGCACCGCGACAGCCGTTGTGGTTGTCACGGGAGTACGCACATACCTGGGCACAATGGCCAGTTCCATCACGGAGGAAGGAACGCCGACCAGCTTCGACCAGGGCCTAAGCCGCTTCACTTGGCTCATGATTCAGCTCATGGCCATCATGGTGCCTTTGGTTTTCTTCATCAACGGATTCACCAAGCACGATTGGAAGGGAGCCTTCTTTTTTGCGATGGCCGTGGCCGTCGGGTTGACCCCGGAGATGTTGCCCATGATTGTCTCCGTGTGCCTCGCCAAGGGCGCGCTTGCCATGAGCCGCAAGAAGGTCATCGTAAAACGCCTCAATGCCATTCAGAACTTCGGCGGAATGGACGTACTCTGCACCGACAAGACCGGCACGCTCACTGAGGATAGAGTCGTCCTGCAGCGGCACTGTAACGTAGCCGGCCGGGAAACGGATGAAGTGCTCAGGGATGGCTACCTCATCAGTCACTTTCAAACTGGATTAAAGAACCTGCTTGACACGGCAATTCTTAACAGCTCCGACTTTCATGACCAGGCGTTGATTGAGAAGTACAGAAAACTCGATGAAATCCCGTTCGACTTCACTCGGCGCATGATGTCCGTACTTGTCGAAGATCCTGAAGGTAAGGCCATTCTCTTAACCAAAGGCGCCCCGGAAGAAATCTTTCACCAATGCTCTCAATTCGAGCTTGACGGCAAGTTGTCGCCCATGGACCCCGCCCTGATGAAAGGGTTGAAAGATGAATATGCAAATCTGAGTAACGATGGATTCCGGGTCCTGGCCGTCGCGGTAAAAGAGTTGCCAGGCAAGAAGTTTTGCGCAAAAGAAGATGAGCGCGATCTTGTGCTGAAGGGATATGTCGCGTTCCTCGACCCGCCAAAGCCCACTGCTGGACCGGCAATTGAGGCGCTGCACAAACATGGCGTCGTAGTAAAGATTCTCACTGGCGACAACGACTTGATCAGCCGCAAGGTGTGCCGCGACGTTGGCCTTTCCGCCGATCCAATGCTGTTGGGCGATCAGGTAGAGAAG
>Ga0118677_10009922_pt1 | contig 14715 bp, 16 predicted proteins | sample AliMusrvi5mmetaG_FD_86154 | JGI IMG/M metagenome (GOLD analysis project Ga0118677, IMG submission 86154)
GTAAATATATTGTTGTAAGAAAATCATTCTTTTTGTAAAGAAATTAATTAATTATAGAATGACTTTACTGATAAATTAATTTAATCACATAAATTAATTTTAAATATAACAATATCAGTTAATTATTTCAAATCTATGTTAATCTATTATTTTATTAAATTGCGATTATCATAGAGATAATATTTGATGTAGTTCTTATAAAGTTCACTTGCAATCATCCGGGTGGAGGCATATTTTGCTTTAGATGGCCCAAAAATGATTCTAATCCATTGGTTGTTTTTAGGATATCAGGATTTTCGAAGTATCGGAACATGCCTGGTATGGTTTTTTTATATGAATAATTGATTTATGGACACTCGTATGTGCCTAATTTCTGTTTGAATAATTTAAATCACCGACTATAATTGATGCAACTGAAGCTTGTTTTTCTAACTGTCTTCCCAATCTGAGAAACTCTAATCATCGATATGACCAATCGAGACTTTAAGCCGTTTTATTTCTGATTTTTTCATAACAATGCTTTTGTCGAAATTAATTCCGATAAACTTTTAGTTAGATCTTAATCATTGGGCTTTTAAACTATTCTCTGCAATTGAAGGTAAGTTTAAATAAATCAAATGTTTTCTGGTTTAGCTTTTTATCACTAATCCCCGTTTGAAAGAAAATGGTTATAGTTTTTTGGGAAGAATTAAAACAATAGATTATACCTTCAAGTTTTTGGTCTTTTACAAAGGTTATGTAACGGCAGCTTTTAACTTTACGACCAGCAAGATTTGCCTCTTCAAACGAGGTAAATTCAATTCCGGGATTCCGGTATATATTTGCAGATTTCATACTTTGCTGATGAATTTGCATCATTTTTTCAGGATCTTCAATTTTATTGACCCACGTTACTGTAATGAGTCCCGTAGAATGTGCACCTGATCTTTCTGCGGAAAAGTAGTAAGCCCTATCGCCAATAGAATCATTAGCGGTTATTTTCCACCCTGCGGAAAGCGAAAATGATATTCCATCTTTTAAATAAGTAAAATCCTTATCACTGGCTAAAGCGATGTGACCAATTAACAAAAGTATCATAGTCACTTTTACATTTATTATAAATATCCTCGATTTCATATTTTCTAATTTTAAAATAGAAAGATGGGAAAATGCTCTTTTAAAAGCGTGAACTTAGTGATAAATAACCTGAATTAATAATTGTTTTAATATTAAGCCCGATTGAATTTTTAAATTCAACGGGCCTAAATATTAAAGTCGTATAATTAATAGCAGATCTGAATCTGTTAGATATCGTTAAAATTCTGGTTAAAAATTGGCACAAAAATCTATTCAACCTCCTTTAAATGTTCCTTGTTGTTTTCAATAATTTTGCGGTACCACCACTCAGGATAAAATGGTTGGAGAGGTGATACAGGTAATTTTCCTGCCTCATTTCTTTCAAATTGGCCGTTTTTCTCTTTCATTATATTTCCGTCCTTATATTTTATCAGCAGGTAGTGACCAAGATCTTTCCATCTTTTTACGGTATTATCAACCTGATTAACTGAATATTCCGTTAAAAATTGACAAGCCATCTCTTTTTCTCCTTTATTCCATAAGGTTAAGGCACCCTGATCGATAAGAGGCATGTAGCAAAAAAACTTATTTTCAAGTTGTGATTGAACCTTTTGAAGATCTATGATTATGTCACTATACCTAGAATAACAAAAATTCGAGACCTGATTGAAAGTCCAGAAAGCAGAATTATCGGACCATGTAAGCATATCGCCGTCGCCGACTTCTAAGGATAAAGGAACTTTCTTTATTCCACAATATATTGGCATATAACAGGTTAAATAGGTATCATCAACTCCGAACCACATAATTCCACCGATAGGATTTGGGAGGTAGGACCGACACTGAGCAATAAAAGAGAATCCGGTTTGCTGTGTTGAAATGGCCCTTTCATGAACATACTTAACCGAGTCTACCTTCCATTCCATGGGACGCCAACGATAAGGAGCTCTAAATGGCCCCCCGCCTAAATCTTTGGTCATATCAAGTGCAGTTCCTTCATAATGGTCCCGCATTAAATTCATCACATCTTTTAGCGAGAGCAAAGAATCTGGTTTAATCCATAAAGGCATCCGGTTCGTCGCATATTTGTTTTCATCATAGGTCACCTTTCCCAAGACGTAATTTTCATACTGCTTCATCTGTTTGTTGATCTTATTGAAGCCAGACCAGATCCGGGCTTCGCAAAAACGAGCTCCGCCGAAGGTCACCGGAGCATAGGTATCTGAGAAGCTAAAATCATTATTCTTCCCTTCAAACCACCCTTTCTCCCGGGCAAATGAGATAACATCCGTCGAATACAGACAATTTTTGGGATCATTTAATGGAAATCGGGTTATTCTGGCCTGATTCGCATGCCCCGAAATATACCCGTCCGGTACCCGCATAGCAACCCAAACAGCTCCTTTTTGTCCTTCACCTTTTCCAATCATCTCAAGTATCCAAACTTCATTAGGATCTCCGATTGAAAAAGATTCTCCTTCTGATGCATATCCGTAGTTTTTAACCAGATCCGTCATAATAGTAATCGCTTCACGGGCATTTCTTGAGCGCTGCAAGGCAATATATATTAAGCTACCATAATCCACAATCGCCTCTTTTTGTTCCTGAAGTTCCTTTCTCCCACCATAGGTTGTCTCGCCAATAGCAACCTGATTTTCATTCATATTACCAGTCACCTGATAGGTGTGCCTGGCCTGAGGAATCTTTCCCATAAATTTGCCGGTATCCCATTCATAAATATCCAGTTGCGCGCCTTCAGGATAATCAGCAGCAGGCCAATAGTAGAGCTCACCATAAAGGGTGTGAGAATCTGCTGCATAAGTTATCATAGCAGAGCCATCTTTCGTTGCACCCTTTGATATCAGGAAATTAGTACAGGCTTTTACTGGAAAAATCTGTAAAAGAACCAGAATTAGGAATAGAATTAATCTTTTTTCTTTATACATTGTAAATTGTATTATTACCGTTTGGACAAAAATAGAAAAATACTTGATGGTATAAATTTTAAATCCATTCGATTACTTCTTTTTTTAATGAGTTTTGTCAGTTATTCTAAACGTGATAAATTATGCCACCTATGTGGTCCCGGCTAGCTCCGGTTACCGAACTAAGTACATTTATCTTGCCTTTTGAAGCGAGTACTCCAAGAAATGCAAAAATTAAGGCTTCTTTGAAATCAATTAGTTGCTGATCAGGGAGTATGATCTTACATAAAGTTTTAGACCTTAAATTACTGATAAGAAACCTGTTATTAGCACCACCACCTGTTATCAGTAATTTCCCGGGAGATTGAGTTGCACTAGAAATCTGAACTGCAATATGTTCATAGATGGTAGCTGCCTGATCTTCAATTGAGATGTTAGCCTTGGTTAATAATGGAAATATCTGATTATCAGACCATTCTCTTCCTAGTGATTTTGGGGGCACTTGCAAATAGTAATCCAGATTATTTAATCTTCTGAGTAGTGGTTCATTAACAGTTCCAGATGCGCCAAGTAGGCCATCTTTATCATATGGTCTCCCATTTTGTTGAGCCAATTCGTTAAGAATAATATTGGCAGGACATATGTCGAAAGCCAGTCGGGTGTTCTCTTTTTCGAATGAAATATTGGCAAACCCCCCAATGTTCAGGCAATAGTCGAATTCTCTGAAGAGAAATTGATCACCAACCGGCACAAGCGGGGCACCTTTTCCTCCAAGAGAAACATCGAAGTTCCTGAAATTGCTGATAGTGGATATTCCAGTGATAGCTGCAATTGAGGCTCCATTACCAAGCTGGAAAGTTAATTTCTTATTGGGTTGATGAAAAATTGTATGTCCATGAGAAGCAATCAGTTGGGGGATTTCTTTCCCGCGTAGAAACTCCTGGATAAGTTTTCCAATATAATTACCATATTCGTTATGGAGCAGAAGAAATTCATATGCAGCCAGTAAGTGTGCATTCCTAAGTTTTTCAATCCACAGGTTTGAATAGCTGACAGTTTGAGCATCAATTATTTCAAATTTCCAGTTAATTCCGGATTCTGAGAATCTACAAAGTGAGATATCAATTCCATCAAGAGAGGTACCCGACATGATACCAATTGCTAGAGTGCTCATTTATATATTATTGCCTTATATTCTGAACGATTTTCTTTATTGTCAGTAACAACTAATCTAAGCAAATGGGATTTACCCATTTGCATTCTTTTCTGATCAAAACTGTGAGTCAGTGTTCCAGTTTTTTCATCATACTCAAATAGCACCCACTTTCCATCAATCTCTCCCCTGTAGGATTTAATTCCGGATAGGTCATCCGCTATATGAAATTGCACTTGTTTGGGATCAGTTAGCATCTTTTTATCTTTAATGCTCAACGGTGAAATTATGGGAGGTATGTTATCTATAGCCACTGAGAAACTTCCCAAAAGGTAAGTTTCTACAGTAACCCATCCTTTGGAGTATTTACCACCGATTGCGGTTTTTTTCCCCTTAGAAGGGTCAACCACAACAATTAATGCCTTATCCGTTAAATTATTGGGGAGATTAGTGCATTTTATTGACAGGATATAGGGGATATGCAAGGGGACAAATTTATTGTGCACCAGATGAAGTTCGGAATAACAACCTAAAGGTTTAGGTGCTGATTTGTAAATGAATTTTAAATTATCGTATAAAGCTCCTTTGGGAATTTGAATTCTGATTTTATCGTTTTCGAATTCATTCTTATGGTCATAGAAGAACTCTTTTGTGAAGAGCTTACTCTTTATCGGTAGCGGTGATTCCACAGTAACAGATCTAAATTTCAAAACAGCCTTATTTTTAAAGGCATCGGAAACAACAATTTCGAAATCATGTCCCTTTCTGTCGTTAAAATTTAAAATTCCGTTGTTTTTCGCTGGATAGTAAATACTCAAATAATTTCCGGGCAGCTTGAATAAACGTTCAATCCATCGGTTAGAGAGAAGGTGCTCTTCGTAATCCGCCTGAGCATTTGCGTAGCGGGCATCCGCGAGCGAGAAATTGTCCATTTTAAATCCAAAGATTTCCTGGCCATCACAAAACATGGTTGCAGAATAAATGCCACATTTTAAACCTGTTCCATTAAAATAATCTTCAGCCTGAATTCCAAAACCTATTTTGCCATAAACTTGGATTGGGGCATTATTCTTTAATCGGTATCCGCGCGGGGCACTCACCGCTTCAAATCTTTTTTTGACCCGATACTGACCAATATTACTGGTTTCACTCAATGGGTAAACATACAGTGCAATTATTTTAGGGGCACTGTTGTCTTTTATCCCCAAATGATTAAATATAGGGTTAAAAGCTCTTTCAGATTTGGTATCTCTGATTTCGAAATGAAGATGAGGCCCGCCTGAACTCCCTGAATTTCCAGACCATGCTATGATTTCCCCCTTTTTAAAAATAAATTTCTCAGATGAAATGGTTAGATTTATCTGGAAACTTTCGCGATCGTATTGTTTTTCATTAAGGTACTCCTGTATTTTAGGATGAAATTTCAGCAGGTGGCCATAAACGGATGTAGTTCCATCAGGATGATTCATATACAATGCATTACCATATCCAGTAGGTGATATTCCAATTCTTGATATATAACCATTTTTTACTGCATAAACGGGTATTCCGGTTTTGCCCTGAGTCCGGAAGTCGAGACCTGAATGGAAATGGGATGGTCTTAATTCTCCAAAATCTCCCGCAAAAAAGTAAGGAGGTTTAATTGGACTTATAAATGGTTCGTTATCATGGCTATTTTGGGCATATAGTTTAATAATCGAAAAAATAACCAGTACTATAATTGATAAGAAAACTCGCATTGTGGGCCATTTTCAAAGAAATCGCTAAAATAGTAAACTTTTAAATGCTGTAAGATACAAATTAATGACAAGGATGGGTTTACAATATGATTTAAATATTAACTTTGTCTCTGTAAACGATTAAGTATGACAGAGCGTGAAACTGCTTTATTGAGAGAGTTTAAAGGGAAGCTCGATAAGCTGATCGAACTTTATTTGCGGATTAAGAGAGAAAAACAGCTTTTAATAGAAGGACAATCGCAATTAAAGGAACAGATCAGAATACTATCTGTTAAAAATGAGGAGCTTATCAAAAAAAGTGAAGATCTGAAGTTTGCAAAATCGTTACTTGGTTCCGATGATGATTCGCATGGGGCCAAATTAAAACTGAACAGAATCGTGCGGGAAATTGACAATTGTATTGCGCTGTTAAATAAATGATAGACAATGCTATGGATGATAAACTTTCGATAAATATCAATATAGCTGACCGTTTATACCCTTTAAGGGTTGATCGCCTTGATGAGGAGGGTATTCGGAAGGCAGCGAAAATTATCAACGAAAAGGTGGCTCAATATAAGCAAAAGTATGCTTCAAAGGATTTACAGGATTGTCTGGCAATGGCAACATTACAGTTTGTAATTCAGAAGTTTGAGGCTGAAAAACGTATGGATAATTCGCCTTTGGTCGATGAATTGGAAGTGATGAATGATTTTCTTTCTGAGTTTTTTGAAAAGGAAAATTAATTTTTAAATTCTAAATAGACCCGCATATTAAATTTATCATGATTCAGGATATCCTGATCCATGATAAATTTAAGTATGCGGTATTTTTTTATTAAACCTTTAATTATATTTTACACATGGAAATAGTTATCACAGGTATTTTCACCCTAATTATAGGCGGTACAGCGTCCTATTTTATTTGGGATATGATACTGAAAAAGACCAAGCAGAAATTGCTTGCCGATGCAGAGATACAGGCTGAAATGCTCAAGGAGAAAAAGATGCTTCAGTCAAGAGAGAAATTTATACAACTTAAATCGGAGCATGAAAGTTATATTAATGAGCGAAATCTCCGGATTGCCAGCGCTGAGAATAAGCTGAAACAAAAAGAGACTATTTATCTGCAGCGTAAAGAAGAGTTGCAACATAGCATTAAGGAACTGGAATTATCAGAACGCGAAATTGACACTATTCGGGAGAACCTGAATATCCAACTTGAATTAGTCGAGCAAAAAGAGGAAGAGATGCTTAAAATCCGCAAACAGCAAATTCAGCAACTCGAAGCATTGTCAGGAATTTCTGCCGACGAAGCAAAATCGCAACTTATTGATTCACTGAAAAATGAAGCAAAAACAGAAGCGATGTCCTTCATTCAGGAGATCATGGATGAGGCCAAAATGAATGCCAATAAAGAGGCAAAAAAGATTATCGTCAAATCCATTCAGCGTGTGGCTTCTGAAACTGCAATTGAAAATTCAGTAACTGTATTTCATATTGAAAGTGATGAAATAAAGGGACGGATTATTGGACGAGAAGGAAGAAATATCCGGGCACTGGAAGCTGCAACCGGAGTCGAAATTATTGTGGATGACACACCTGAGGCGATTGTTCTTTCAGCATTTGACCCAGTGAGGCGCGAAATTGCCAGACTTGCACTTCACCAACTCGTTACTGACGGACGAATACATCCGGCACGAATCGAAGAGGTTGTCAACAAGGTTAAAAAGCAAGTCGAGGAGGAAATCATTGAAACAGGTAAGCGAACAACCATTGACCTTGGAGTACATGGGTTGCATCCTGAATTGATTCGTATGATAGGGAAAATGAAATATCGTTCATCATACGGACAAAATTTACTGCAACATTCGCGTGAAACTGCCAACCTTTGTGCCATTATGGCTGCAGAGCTTGGACTTAATCCAAAACGAGCCAAACGTGCCGGACTTTTGCATGATATTGGTAAAGTGCCCGATGATGAACCGGAATTACCGCATGCAATCCTTGGGATGAAACTCGCAGAAAAATTCAAGGAGAAACCGGATATTTGCAATGCCATCGGTTCTCATCATGATGAAGTTGAGATGGAAACCCTTATCGCACCCATCGTGCAGGCCTGTGATGCGATTTCAGGGGCCCGACCTGGTGCCAGACGTGAAGCAGTTGAATCTTATATTAAAAGATTGAATGATCTGGAGAATATGGCTCTTTCATATCCCGGCGTCACAAAAACTTATGCCATTCAGGCAGGCAGAGAACTTAGGGTTATTGTTGGTAGCGATAAGATGACCGATGTTGAGGCAGAAAACCTCTCTTATGACATTGCTAAGAAAATTCAGGATGAGATGACCTATCCGGGACAGGTTAAGATTACCGTAATCCGTGAAACACGCGCTGTTAGTTATGCCAAGTAGATAAATCTGACTAATATTTATTCGTTTTAGAGGAGCAATTTGCTCCTCTTTTCGATTCAGTACCTTCGTAATATTTCGATCAATTTATTTACAATCAGTAATTTACCATTATCTCCATTTATTTCATAACACTTTTTGAGGTGACTAAGAAGTATCTTTATGACAGTCCCTTCATTCAATGGTAATCCATACTCGAGACTTTCCTTATTTTCATGGACTACATATTCCAACTCTTTGGCACCTAGTAAGGCACCTTTATGTTCGATATTGATATAAAATAAATAGGGATCTGCGTTCTCTCCATAAACCTCCCTGGAAATTTGGGGTTCATGGTACCCTAAAATAAGGTATTTTCCAATCCCTATGGGATGTATTGGAAGTTCCAGCCGCCGGGCAATAATACAATACAATGCGGAAAGTGAAATAAGATTGCCTTTACGGGAAATTAACAAGTTGTTTATCAGGCAATTTTCCGGAGCAAAGAGGTCTGACGTATTTAACTCAAAATGGAAAATATCGAAGAAATAGTGATTAAACGTTGAGATTTTTTCCAGTGAAGTTAGCGCATCGCTTATTTCTAACAAGATATCTCGTGTTATTTTCTGAATAAGTAGCTCAATCTTATCCGGGAGAATAGCCGGATGATGCACCATGCTTAACAAGATCCAACCATCAAGTAGTTTTTTATCTTCCGAATTGGCCCAGAGTACCATTTTTTCGACCAGTTTTGATGCTTTAAGTTGATTAATAATCTGTTCAAGCCGATCGTGTTGTAATAAACTAATTGAGGAACTAAGAGCGTACTCCAAAACCGGCAATATTGCCGGTCCGGATTCCATTAATTTATCCCTTACGGCCAGGTATACCTCCTCATCACGATCATCAATTAAAGCAAGCAATGTATCTATACTAACGTTATTTTCCATGTTAAAGAATAAGCTTTTCAAGAATTTTATGCACAAGGCACTTCATTGATGGTTTATAATCGATGCTTGCACATAAGTTTATACGATTGTCAATAATGATATAAACAGCAACTGCCTGATGGCCAAGTAATTTACTGAGTCCGTAAATTGCAGAACATTCCATATCATAATTGGTTATCTTCATTTGTTTAAAACGAAAAAATTCGATTTTATTATTAATAGTCTGATCCACAATATGCAGGCGTAATTCTCTACCTTGAGGGCCATAAAAACCGGGAGTAGTGATGGTGATGCCACTTATAAACTCATCATCAACGATCTTGTCATAAAGATTTGCATTGCAGTCTACCACATATGGAGAGGCCAACAATGGGTTCCAATCTGTATAAGTTTTAAAGACATCTTCAAATTCCAGATCAGCAATCTCTTCCCGCCGTGCATAAAAATTCAGTAACCCGTCGAAACCAATCGCTTTTTGGGAAGCTAAATAGGTATTAATTGGGATATCTGGCTGCAATGCACCGGAGGTGCCTATTCTAATTAAATTCAAACTTGTAATAGCAGTTTTGATTTCACGGGTCTCAAGATCGATATTGGCTAATGCATCTAATTCATTAACCACTATATCGATATTGTCTGTCCCAATTCCGGTTGAGATTACAGTTATCCTTTTCTCTTTATATCTGCCTGTAACAGATACAAATTCTCTGTTTTTTGTTCTGAATTCAATTTGGCTAAAGAATTCAGCAATCATATCAACCCTTTCAGGATCACCAACCAGAATAATATCTTTGGCTATCTGATCCGGTTTAAGATGCAGATGAAAGATTGATCCGTCAGGATTAAGCAATAATTCGGAGGAAGCAATTTTATTTTTCATTTATATCAACCATTCTCTAGTATCATTCAAAACTATTGAAAAATCCAGATATTAGCAAAATAAGGTGAAATTAATAGTTTTTGATATTTTTGCACAAAAATTGTAAATTATGATTCAAAGAATTCAAACAGTATACCTGTTAATCGCTGACATTTTAATCGCTATGCTCTTCTTTTTCCGTTTTGCTGAAATTTCCTCATCAAAGGATATATTTAGTGCAGGAATACAAGGTATTTATCTTGACGGGACTCGTCAGTCACAACTAATTTTGCATAATTGGCCTTTGGTAGTACTTTGGATTGTAATTCCAATATTGCTTTTTGTGAGTGTTTTTTTATTCAAAAAAAGGAAACTTCAATTAAAACTATCTTGGATTAATTTGTTGTTCGCTCTTTGCATGGAAGGAGTGATCATTTTAGAGATATGGTTTGGAGCTCAACGGTTGTCCGGACACTCTTCTCTTACCATTTATTTTTTACTCCCGATTTTTGCCATTGTCTTAATATATCTGGCAATCAGGGCAATAAAAAAGGATGAGTTACTGATAAGATCAATTGATCGAATTAGGTAAGGCTGGATCAAAATAGCGGTGAGAGTAGGTCACAAACGGCTGAAAGAAATTTTTCATCGTCTACTGTAAACGGAGCAGTTGAGTGGGAGTCAATATCTATTTCAGCTACGAATTGACTATTTTTAAGTACAGGTACTACAATTTCACTTTGGACGTCCAGGTTGCAGGCAATATAGTTATTTTCCAGAGTAACATCCTGAACTATTTTTAGTTGCAAACTTTGAGCTACCTGACCACATACTCCTTTCCCGACGGGAATAATAGTGTGCTCAGTTGGCTTTCCACAATAGGGTCCAAGAATTAAAAGTGAATTCTGTTTATCAAGAATATAAAAACCAACCCAGTCATAATGGAAAACTTTGTCTTTAAGTAGATTACAAACATCTGACAAAATTTCATGTAAATTTTGTCCCGATGATACACATATTTCAATATCATGAAGAAGATCTTTATAGGTACTTTTCATCCAATTAAATTTTGGTTTGGATTTTTAGTTTACGCATCAGCAAAAAACCATTTCGTTTTCATTGGTAATTTTTTCGCAATAGAAGCATTTCATCGCAATGGGTTTATCAGATAAGACTTCAAATCGGGTTGTGATATTTTCGGCGTTTGTGATGCACTTGGGATTGAAACAATTGATGATTCCTATGATTTCCTTTGGGGTGTCAACTACCCGTTTCTCGATCACCTTGTAATCACGAATAGTATTTAATTTGGCATGGGGAGCAACCAATGCAATTTTATTCACCTCTTCATCAGCAAAGAATCTGTTGGCAATTTTAATGATTGCTTTTGTTCCCATTGCCTTGCTGTCGAGATTATTCCCAAATGTAACCATCTGGCTGCACTCCTCCAGTCGGAGGATTTTAATAACCTTAAAAAGAGACTTTGTTGGGATGTGGTCAATGACAGTGCCATCCTTAATAGCACTCACTTTGAGATGTTTTTCCATAACAAATAGATATAATTATTTAAGGTTTAATAAATGGGCAATAATTGCCATTCGGGCATATACTCCGTTCTTTGCTTGCGTAAAATAATACGCTTTTGGATTGTTGTCAACATCGGTATGAATCTCATTAATCCTTGGTAGGGGATGGAGGATTCGCATATTTTCTTTCGTATTTTTAAGCATTTCATTTCTGAGAATATAAATGTTCTTAACCTTTTCATATTCTACCGGATCTATAAACCGTTCTTTTTGAACCCGAGTCATATATATGATATCAGCAGCATTGATAATATCGGTAAATTCGGTATGTTCAAAGTACCGGATTCCTTTCGATGCAAGATGAATCTTATATTCATTGGGCATTGCAAGCTCCGGAGGAGCAATAAAATTAAAAATAGGGTTTTCAAATTGCAACATTGCCATTAGAAGACTATGAACCGTCCGGCCATATTTTAAATCTCCGACTAGGAACAGATTTACATTATCGAGAGTTCCCTGAGTTTTGATGATAGAATACATATCGAGCAGAGTTTGAGAGGGATGCTGGTTCGCTCCATCGCCTGCATTGATGACAGGTACGCTTGAAACTTCTGAGGCATATCGGGCACTACCTTCCATAGGATGGCGCATGATAATCATATCTGCATAATTGCTGACCATTCTGATTGTATCGTGTAATGTTTCTCCCTTGGAAACACTCGATGAGGAGGAATCAGAAAACCCAATTATTTTTCCTCCCAACCGGTTAATTGCGGTTTCAAAACTTAATCTTGTTCGTGTTGAGGGTTCAAAAAAAAGTGTTGCAATTACTTTGCCTTGTAATAACTTTTGATTGGGATTCGCCTCAAAATCTTCAGCCAATCGCATTATTTTTAGGTACTCCTCTTTAGTGAAGTCTGTGATTGAAATCAGGCTTTTGACTTTCATATGAATAAATTTAGATTAATTTACTTTTAATTATTTTGAGGTCATCACAAAAATACAAAGAATGCCCGACAAGAACTTTAAACTAATTATCTAAAATAATTAGGGCGTCAAGTTTTCCGATTTTATTAAGTTTCTCCAGTATTATTGCTGTTAATTCTTTTCGGACCATAATCTTTATTCTGCATGCAAGATCAAAATGACTTTCGGTTATTTCAATGTCAAACTCTTTTAAAATCAGCATCAGATCGTTCATTGCGAGGTAGTCGAAATTAATCTCAATAAGGTTTTCGATAATTTTTACTACGGTAGTGGAATTTTTAAGGACCTCTGCAGTGGCTTGTTTGTAGGCATTTGTTAATCCGCTGGTTCCTAAAAGTATACCTCCGAAATATCTCACTACAATTACCAAAATATCAGTTAATTCTTGTTGCTGAATTTGTCCCAGAATAGGTCGTCCGGCAGTTCCGGAGGGTTCTCCATCATCATTTAACCGGAATGTATGAAAATCTGCTCCAAGCCGCCAGGCAAAACAATGGTGCCGTGCACTGTGATGCTCTTTCTTTATCCTGTTTGTAATCTCCTTAATTTGCTGTTCGTTGGATACCGGAAAAGCATAAGCCAGGAATTTACTTCCTTTTTCTTTATATAGTCCTTCTGACGGTGCTTTTATTGTTTTAAAGGTATCTGTATATTCCATCTGACAGGTATCATCTTTCCCGGATTTTCAAAAGTAACAAGGTCAACTAATGAAGCTAAAAAAAGCAGACACTTGAGGCCTGCTTTAAAAATTATTGAATCTAATATTTTAATCTGTTTTCTATTTCATCCAGAAACACTTTAAAGTTTTTATCGGTATCTTTTAAATTGGCAACTGTCCTACAAGCATGAAGAACTGTTGCATGATCCTTGCCACCTATTTGGGAACCAATCGTTGCCAGGGATGATTTGGTCATACTTTTGGAGAAATACATTGCAATTTGCCGGGCCTGAACTGTTTCCCTTTTACGCGTCTTAATCCCAAGTGAATCGACCGGGAGATTGAAATAATCACATACTGTTTTGGCTATATAATCAATGGTGATTTCTTTTACCGAACACTTTACCAACTTGTTAATCATTTTTATGGCCAGTTCAACATTGATTTCTTTCTTATTCAGCGTTGCCTGCGCAAGTAATGAAATTAACCCCCCTTCAAGTTCCCGCACATTACTATTGATATGAGATGCAATATATTCAAGAACCTCTTCAGGAATTTCTATCCCGTTCAGAAAACCGGAAAGGATATTTTTCATCTCTTTGATATTATTATAATCTATAATTGTAAGTAGTTCTTTAACACCCGTTTTATCGAGTATGGATATGCCCGGAATTTATAATAACTCGTAAGTTAGTTGGTCAATTCTTTGCTCCTTTCCGCCTATTACCACTAAACAATAAGCAATAATTGCGCAATAAAATAAGTTTTTTACGGAAATCGGTATATGGCCTCAAAAGGTTTTAATCTTTAATTGCCATTTTTAACCACTTTAAAAATTGAGCTTATCCCTTGCCCGAAGAACGAAATAGTATTCCAGTTTATTAATTCTGTAACATCGTTCAAAATCATTCTATCCTCGGTCAAATATGCAGTAACTACCTCTTTCGTATGGAATTTGATCCATTGCCTTGACATCATTGACACTTGCTGGTGTAATGTAAATAAAGCTGGGTATCTGGATTTTAACATCATAAAGCGAATACATCGTGATTCCCCCTTTTGCCTTTCGGAACTCAGCCCACCAAAATACGCTCAAACAGAGATCAATGATTGTGGAATCAAAAGCATAAACATTGCCATCTACGTTTACTTCAAAGTCACTGCAAACACACACTTTTCGAGCATAATCGATCAGATGACAAGCAAATTCTTCGTACAGTTTATAATTTCTACGAATATTAGCCCTGGCAAGTGTTGGGCGGGTAACGTTTAAACCAAATCCCAAATGATATGATTTAGCCTTATGAGCATCAAGGGCAACAATCAAATCCCTCAAACTATCACGAGCAGTAAGTTGTCCGAAAACCATGCAAAGCATCTGATGCCAGCAGGTAAAAGTACGAACATGCTTATTGCCATTATATTTTTCAACAAGGCGATCGAACACCCGACGAGGCAAAAACTCAGTAATCTGAGCGAAAACATATTTCC
>Ga0118677_10009926_pt1 | contig 14712 bp, 12 predicted proteins | sample AliMusrvi5mmetaG_FD_86154 | JGI IMG/M metagenome (GOLD analysis project Ga0118677, IMG submission 86154)
GCCAACCCTTGCGCAAAAGCGCTCTTGCCGCTCCGGCTTCCGCCAGTCACGAGAATCAACTTACTCATTGGAAAATCCAAGAACGCAACGGAATGCGTTCTAATGGGCAACGAAAGTGGCAAATAGCGTCGCAAGCGACGGCTTGCGGCGATGGCTCAACGATAGACTATGATGCGGCATACTGGATTTTCCTTTGTTACGAAGGTTTCACTACTCAAAGCGCATCATTCGGTCTTCTGACTTCCGGCTTCGATCCTACCGCCTCGCCTTCCCCGACCTTTTACAGTCGAGTGGCCCTGAGGTTTCGTATCCGGTTACAGCAGCGACACTGTTGCCGATTTTCACGGCATTCTCGAATCAACGCACTTGGGATTTGCACCCCATTTAAGTGGGTATCATTAACTTAAAAACGCATCGTTTCGCAAGAACTTTCGCCGATAGAACCCAAGCTCATCTCCTTGGAATTGGATAGCCATGCGATCTCTTTTATGGAATTTTCAAAATCGTCCACCATGCCGACAAAACGACCGGAATCAGCAATACCTCCTCTCTCCGACGACGAATCTCTGTCCCTTGCGCAAATTCGGGAGAAACTCGCCTATTATCCGGCGCGCCATTTGGCTGAATCCAACGAACTGGCTCACGCAGCGGTGGCGATGATTCTGCGTGAAAACCCCGCTGGCAAGGAACACGAAATCCTCATCATCCAACGCGCCGAACACCCTCGGGATCCGTGGTCCGGCCATCTCGGTTTCCCCGGCGGACGACTGGAGGCACAAGATGCCTCGCCGGAACGAGCGGCGGTACGTGAAACCCAGGAAGAATTGGGCCTTTTCCTCGATAGCAGCGCGAGATTGCTGGGGGCGCTTTCGGAAATCCGGGCACGTTCGCTCTTTCAACTGTTGCCCCTGACGATCTTCCCCTTCGTTTACGAACTGCTGGAACCAACTCCCCTGCAACAGAATGAAGAAGTGGAAGAGGTCCGATGGGTGCCATTACGGTTCTTTTTGAACAGAGCAAACCGCTCGACCATGCCTCACCCGCGCAGCCCGGAGCACATCCTTCCCTGTTATCCATTGGGGAACCGCGCCATCTGGGGGTTGAGCCTCCGCATGCTGGATGAACTACTGTTTAAAAGTTAGCGCGCCTTTTTACCACTGAACTCGCCCGCTCAACGCGCGACTCAACGTCAATTCATCAGCGTGTTCCAAACCGCCTCCAGCGGGAAGACCTTGGGCAATCCTTGTCACCTGCACCGGAAATTCCTTCAATAACCCGGCAAGATAACTGGCAGTGGCTTCCCCTTCCACGTCTGCGCCAAGAGCCAGAATCACCTCGGTTGGCGGTTGCTGGCGAATTCTCTCCAGCAATTCTCTAATCCGCAAATCGTCAGGACCAACGTGATCCAGTGGCGAAATCCGTCCACCAAGCGCATGGTAGCGACCCCGGAACGCGCCCGTCCGCTCCAGAGGTAAAATGTCTGTCGCTTGTTCCAGCACGCAAAGGATATCTGGAGAGCGCCCTTCGTCTGCGCAAATCCCACACAACGGTTCCGTCGTAAAAAAACCGCACTGAGGGCAGGGGCTGACGGTTTCTGTGACAGCGGAGATCGCTGCAGCGATTTCTCCAGGTCGCGCATTGCGGGCGCTGACCATCCACAGAGCGATGCGCTCGGCGGAGCGCGGACCAATCCCCGGCATACGTTTGAGCTGAGCGACCAGTTCTCCAAGCGGAGCGGGATATTCAGTACGTTTCATAATTTTCAATACTTGCTTCCCTATGTACCTTCCATCCGATTCAGATAAAAGCGAGACAAGGGGTCATCGACTTCTTTGAGGATGGCTTGGAAATGCGCTGCCGCCTCGTTCCAACGTTTGCTACGGTAAAGAATCACGCCGATCCAAAACATCTCACACCGTTTCCGCTCCTCGGAAGAGAGATCTCCCGCGAGGGCAAGCCCTTCGTAAATCTCCTCCCACCACTGTCCATCCGGGTTCCAAATCAAATCGGCGGGCCGCGCCTCCACGGCTCCATGCGCGAACGGCAATGTCTGTGGTCCCAGAAGAAGCCGGGTTCTGTAGGTTAGGTTAGCTTTGCAGAGCCAACGGCAATAATCAAACGCCTCGCCTGCAATGGCAAATCCCCCACCATGCCCCCCTTGCGACGAAGCAACACCAAGACCAGCGATGAGTGCGCCGGTGTGGACAGCAATCCGGTAATCTGCATCCGCGTTCCAGCGTTCAAATGCCTCCATTCGGAACGCTTCGAGCCGATGTGCCAGAGCAAAAGCAGCCCGACAGGCTTTCGCTGCGTGATCGGAAGTGGAGAGTGGCGCTCCAAAAACCGCAGAGAACCGCCCCTCGCCACATTCGGTCAGCACGCCACCGGCATCAATCAAGGCTTGCGAACCAGCTTGGAGAAAACCGTTGGAGAACGCCATGAAATCGGGTGCTGTCAGAGTCGAAGCGAGTTCCTGGCGGTTGAAGATCTGACAAACTACCATAGTCGCCACCCGCTCTTCCCCGGCAAACGCAACCGGCTCATCGGAATCCAAAAGTTGACAGAACGTAGCCCTCGAAATGCGTCCGCCGAATACCGCCTCGATATCCCGTTTACGCCGCCCCGGCTTGCTGAATCCGTAGAGCCCGCCGAATCCGACTGCAAACAGACCCGCCGCAAGCGCAGTGAACGGTGGCCAAATAACTCCGCAGAGATAAAGCACCCAAGCGAGGAGTATCGTCTCAGCCAACGCCACAGCAGCAACGGTGATTTTAAGAGGCACAGCGCAAATATCCACGGTTGTCCACGCTAGTCCGAATGCGAGTAGCAATATTCCCGTCCATTGCCCAAAGAACGAGAGCGGTGCGCTAGCGACACCGGAGCCAAACACCATCCGGATCAACGGGGTGAACACACCAAACGTCCAAAGAAATCCAGCCAAGCTGGCTGCCAAAACGCCACAAATCAAAGCTGCTCTTAAGGTTCGCACGGGCTGTGGGTTGCGCTAAGGCGCGGTTTCAATGAGGGGGATGTCCTTGGCATATTGCTTCCCAAGCTCCGCCCCGCGCATCAGACGCCCTTTGGCTTCCTTGGAAAAACCGGCTACGGAAGCGTACACGCCGCTCAGCCAAATCTTGGATGTGGTTTCCGGACTTCCCGCAACCGAATCGCTCCATACCAGAATGCTCGAAGGCATGATATCCGACCACGGCACGGCTATCACACTACCGCCGGAATCAATTTCGATCTTCCCATCGTCCACTTTGGAAATGCGCCCTGTTAGCACCGGGCCACTGCGCCGGGCCAGCCTTCGGTTGGAATCAAAGCGGGTCAAATCTCCAATAAGCAACTTCTTGAGATCCGCAATGTACGCCGCTTTTTTAATAAGCGAAACTTTCACAACAAGATCGTTCGGAACAAGCTGCGTGGTATTGATTTCCTTTTGTGCCTCGGCGGGTTGCATTGCCTCCAGCATCTGGGTAACGCGCTCACTTAAGATAGCGGGAGAAACCGCGCTGCCATTCTCCACACTCGAAATTGGCTCAGCGCGAAACACGGATTCATAGAGGCTTAACTCATCACACAATCGACCGCGCCGCTTAAGGTGTTCCTTAATCTTTGGAATTTCTTTTAACACCGTGGCTTTCTTTTCCGGCGTATCGGCGATTGCAATCAACGTCTCCAAAACCTGGAACGTCTTGTAATCATCCATACATCCTTGCGCGAGCGGTTTAAAATCCTCGATCCACGCCCAGTCTCCTTTCGGTTTAGTTGCCAGGAATTTTTGGAAGAGCGTGGACGCCTGCTCAAACCGCGAGGCGTCCCATTCCTTCAACCCCGCAATCAGCAATCCGGCGGGCTCGAATTGTTCCGTAGCCCAATTCTTCATTGCCGCATCCGAAACCTCCCCCCGGGTTTGCAGGAGGTAAGTAAGGACTTGCAGGAAACGCCGCCAGGATTCTCCTCCCCCGCTCCGATCATTCGTCCTGGGGTCATAGGAACTACTGAGTTTTGCAATACTATTTCCGGCAAGCCAGAACTGCCCTGCTTCGAGTCGGACGATGCATTCGTGTAAGCCAATGAAGTTTTTAACTGCCTCGGTAAGATTTGGGCGCGATTGCAGCGCCTGCAGCGTCTTCAAAGCCTGCGCGTCCTCCCCTGCGACCGTCTGTTTGCGCATGGCAGTCAGGGCTTGCTCCACGGTATTGTAAGAGTGCTCCATCTGCTGCCGGGCAAGGTCTTCAGCTCCCGTGTTTCGATTGATAATCTTGTCTTTATAAATATAGAGGATCACCCCCAAGATCAATGTGAACGCGATCATTGCCAGAATGATGGAACTCAGCACGCTCTGCTGTTTCTCATCCTCCACCACCACGCGCGCCTTGGGCTGTCGCGCCTTGCCTGCGTTTTCGAGCAGTTGAGAGCGGGCGTATTCCAAATGTTCGATCAACTCGTCGTAAGATTGATAACGGTCGTCCGGGTTCTTGGCCAGGGTTCGATTGATAACGTAAGCGGTGGGGCTGGAAACGTCCGGAGCGAACGCCTGCAAGCTCACCGCCTGGCTTTTAAGATGTTTGAGGGCAACGAGCGAGGCGTTCAGCGCCTCGAACGGCGGACGGCCCGCCACCGCATGAAAGAGCGTGCCGCCGAGGCTGTAAATATCGCTTCGGAAATCCTCGGGCTCGTGGTTGAGCTTCTCGGGCGCCACGTAATAGGGCGTGCCCCAAATTTCTTCCTCCCCTTCCTTGGCCTTTTCCAGCGGCATCGCCAAGCCAAAATCCACGACCTTTGCTGTATGGGAGTCGGCAAAGAGAATGTTCCCCGGCTTCACATCGCGGTGGATCAGCCCGACGCGGTATGCTGCGCGAAGCCCTTGGGCCACTTGAATCCCGATTTCCAGCACCTGCGCTTCCGCAACCCGCCCTTGCAACGTCATCAAATCGTCGAGCGACCCTTTATCCACCAACTCCATCGCAATATAATAGACGCCTTGGTCGCACCCGAACGAAAAAACCTGGACCACAAACGGATGTGCTACCGAAGCCGTGAGTTTCGCCTCGGTTTCGAGCTTTGCAATGTATTCGGCGTCTTCGCTGAATTCCTTGCGCATGAGTTTGAGCGCAATAATTCGGTTCAGATTCAAGTCGCGCGCTTTGTAGACCGTCCCCATGCCGCCCGAGGCAAGGAACTCCAACAACTCGAAATGGTCAAATTGGGTGCGAACCCTCATCGACGTGTTGCACGTAGGGCAGTTGACTTCGGTAAAAGGCTCGATCGCGGAAACATCAAGCAAGGCTCCGCAACTTGGACAAGTGTGAACGAGAGGTTCTGCTTCGGTGGGCATGGGGGTGTTCCTGGGAGATAGGGATTGAACGCCGCTACTTTGGCCGATTATGCTGCAATGCGCAACTCTCTCTGTTCCTCCAACCCCAAAACCTTTCTTGCCATGCCGGAATTCCTCTCCCCCCCTGAAGCTTCCGGCCTTCGCTTGGACCATTTTCTCGCCGTCCAACTCCCTCATCTCTCCCGGTCGCGGCTCCAGGCGCTCATTAAGGAAGGGCATATTCTCGTGGAAGGCAAATCGGTCAAGTCGGGGGATAAACTCCGGCCCGGCCAGCACATCAGCGTCCACGAACCGGAAGCCACGCCCGTCACCAGCGCCGCCCCGGAAGAAATCCCGCTGGAAATCCTCTACGAAGACGACGATCTCGTCGTCCTCAACAAAGCTGCTGGAATGGTTGTCCATCCGGCAGCGGGAAATCCCGCCGGGACGCTTGTCAACGCCCTGCTCCACCATTGCAAAAACCTCTCCGGCATTGGCGGCGAACAGCGCCCCGGCATCGTTCACCGGCTCGACAAGGAAACCAGCGGCTGCATCGTCATCGCCAAGAACGACGCCGCCCACCAGGGGCTTTCCCGGCAATTCGCGGCCCGCAAAACCTTGAAAGTCTATCTCGCGCTGGCCGCTGGGAAGTTTGCAAAAAAATCCGGCACCGTGGAGGCGTCCATTGGGCGGCACCCCGTTCACCGCAAGAAAATGGCCGTTGTGGAAGCAGGCCGGGGGCGGACCGCCACCACCGATTACCGGGTCTTGCGCGAACTGCCCAGCGCAACCCTCGTGGAATGCACATTGCACACGGGCCGCACCCACCAAATCCGCGTCCATCTCAAACACCTGGGACATCCAATCCTGGGTGACGAGGTTTACGGACGCCGTGCCAGCTATCTGCGCCAGATGCTCCACGCCTGGCGGCTCGGGTTCACTCATCCGCGTACCGGCGATTGGATGGAATTCCAAGCCCCCATCCCACAGGATTTCGTTGATGCCGAAGCCGTGCCGTAAGAAATCAGGAAAGGATTGAAGGAATCCACGAACCCATGAATAGTCAGCCCGCTATGAATCCCTTCGATGAAGCTGTTTCCCTCGCCCACCAGGCGCTCGCCGGATTGCGCGAAAACGCCTCCGGGCCGCAGCCCCGCGCCTCGCGTGCCGCGTTGGAACGTCTGGCAACCGCTCCGCTGACCTCTCCGGCCTCCAAAACCGCCACCGTTCCAGAAACATCGAAACCTCTCCCCTCATCCTCCGCTTCGTCGTTGAGCAAAGCCAAACGACTCGATCAATTCCGAGCGCAGGTTCTCCCTTGCGAAAAATGTCCCCAACTCGTCCCCAGCCGCACACATGTCGTTTTCGGCGTCGGCAACCCCGAAGCGAAGCTGATGTTTGTCGGCGAAGCCCCCGGCGCGGACGAAGATTTGCAGGGCGAACCGTTCGTCGGCAAAGCCGGGCAGTTGCTCACGAAAATCATTGAAGCGATGGGATTCAAGCGCAGCGACGTCTATATCGCCAACGTCCTCAAATGCCGCCCGGACATGCCCCCCGGCGAAAACGGAAACCGCAAGCCGCGTCCCGAAGAAATGGCAACCTGCCTCCCCTACCTCATCCAGCAAATTGAGATTATCCAGCCCAAATGCCTCGTCGCCCTGGGAGCCACTGCAATGGAAGGCTTGCTGGGCGCGCCCGTCGTCATGCGGGAAGTCCGGGGCCGCTGGCACACCTTCAAAGGCATTCCCCTGATGGCCACCTACCATCCCGCCTACCTCCTGCGCAATCAGTCGATGAGCGAGAAGCGCAAAGTTTGGGAGGATATGCTGATGGTGATGGAGAAACTGGGCTTCCCGATTTCGGCGAAGCAGCGGGGGTTCTTTTTGAAAAAGGGATAAGAAATCATTCCTTTTACTTGCGGTTGATAATCTTGGCTGTTGCGCTATTTGGGATGTATTGCTGCGGCATGGCGAACTCGCAAGAAACGCTACGCGAAGAGTATGCAGCAAGACTGGTGATAATTTCTTGCTGGGTCAGGCTCAGGTAATACGCTGGAGACACCTTCGTGCCAGAATATGAGTAACCTATGTCAAAACAAAGGGTGAGGGTCAGGGGTTTTGAGGTGTGGTTGCTGACCTCGGAGGTCGCAATCACCCTCCCTTTGGAAAAATCGAGCACTGGCTGGCTAACTTGCACGGCAGGAGGAAAAAGGAAATACAGAGCGGCGGCAATTCCAGCAAGAATCAGCATTGCAGCAAAAAACGGCACAGGCGAATTGGTCTTAGGAAGCGCAGGATTCGCCTTCGGATCATAATCTGCGGGATAAAAGCGCATGCTCATTTGCGTAGTTTAACAATTTCACCGTCCAAACGGAATAGGCAAAAACGCCACCGATTTCCTTTGCGTCCTTCGCGTCCTTTGCGCGAATCTCTTCTGGGTAATCCACAGCCTATGCGCTCCAAATGTTTTTGCATCCTGTCCGGCCTGCTGTTCGCCTGCTGCTTGGGAACGCTGCACGCCCAATCCCCCACTCCTCAACCCTCGCCCACCCCGGCTGCCACTCCCTCAATGCCGGGGGTTCGGCTGTCGCGCGACATTCCGTATGTCCCCGGCGGCCATGAACTGCAGCGGCTCGATCTTTACCTCCCTGAGGCTGACAAATCGGCTCGCCCCTTAGTGATATGGGTCCATGGTGGCGGATGGAATAGCGGCAGTAAAGATGGCTGCACTGCCCGATGGCTGGTGGAGTATGGGTATGCCGTCGCCAGCATCAACTACCGGCTGAGCACACACGCGATCTACCCGGCTCAGATCGAAGACTGCAAATCCGCTATCCGTTTCCTCCGCGCGCATGCTTCGGAATACGGGATCAAGCCCGATCGCATCGGCGCTTGGGGCGCTTCCGCGGGCGGTCATCTGGTGGCGCTGTTGGGAACCACGGGGGATATCCGCGATTTCGATACCGGGACGAACCTCGATCAATCCAGCAAAGTGCAATGCGTCGTGGATTGGTTCGGGCCGACCGATTTTCTGCACTGGGGCAGCGCAATTCCTGACTGGTTGCTCGACAGCCCGACGACCGCTGTTACCAAGCTTCTCGGAGGAAGGGTTCAGGAGAATCAAGAGAACGCCCGGCGGGCAAGCCCTGTCAATTTTGTGAACAAGGACGCGGCACCCTTTCTCATCATGCAGGGGGGCAAAGACACGTCTGTGCCGCTCCAGCAAAGCCAGCTCCTTGACGCCGCTCTTAAAAAAGCCGGGGTAGAGTCCACCCTAACGGTTTTCCCCGGTGATGGACACGGTGGCCCGTCCTTCAACTCGAAGCCAGCTACAACAGCCATCCTCCAATTTCTGGACAGTCATTTAAAGCAATAGGAACGCATAGCATGGCGTTGCCCATCCGGCCCCGCCGCGTGTAAGGTGGGCGGTCTTGCAACCGCTACCCGCCATCACCTATCCGCCCGATCTCCCGATTTGCACCCGGCGCGAGGATATCGTCGCGGCATTGCGCTCGAACCGCGTGCTGATCGTCGCGGGCGAAACCGGCTCGGGCAAGACGACCCAACTCCCCAAGATGTGCCTGGAGGCGGGGCTCGACCTCCGGGGGCGCATCGGCTGCACCCAGCCACGCCGCGTTGCCGCGATGAGCATTTCGCGGCGCGTGGCAGAAGAACTGGGCGTGACGTGGGGACGCGAGGTCGGCTGCAAGATGCGCTTCAACGACGACACCTCGCGCGATACCCGCATCAAGTTCATGACGGACGGCATTCTGCTCGCAGAAATCCAGTCCGACCCGATGCTGCGCGCCTACTCGACGCTCATCCTTGACGAGGCCCACGAACGCTCGCTCAATATTGATTTCCTCCTCGGCCACCTGCAAGGGCTCCTGCGAAAGCGCCCCGATTTAAAGGTGATCGTCACCTCTGCAACCATCGACACCGAGGCGTTTTCCCAGGCGTTCGGTGGCGCGCCGGTCATCGAAGTCTCGGGACGCCTTTTCCCGGTGGATATCCGCTACCAGCCCATCGGCGAAACGAACGAGGAGGGCGAACTGGTCGCCGATGTCAGCTTTGTGGAAGCCGCCGCGCGCGCCACGGAGGACGCCCTTATTGAGACCGATTCCGGCGACATCCTAGTCTTTTTACCCACCGAACGGGACATCCGCGAAGCCCGCGAATTGCTGGAGGAAAAGCTCGGTCCCTCCTTCGAAGTGCTGCCCCTCTTCGGGCGGCTGGCGGGCGGCGACCAGCAGCGGATTTTCACCCCCGGCGGCAAACGGCGCGTGGTGCTGGCGACGAACATCGCCGAAACCTCGCTGACGATCCCGCGCATCGCCGTCGTCATCGACACCGGGCTCGCCCGCATGAGCCGCTACAACCCGCGCACACGCACCAAGCGACTCCCCGTCGAGCCGGTCTCGCAAAGCAGCGCCAACCAGCGAGCGGGCCGGGCAGGGCGCGTCCGCGACGGCCTCTGCATCCGGCTGTACTCGCAGGAGGACTACGAAAAACGCCCCCGGTTCACGCAGCCGGAAATCCAGCGTGCCAACCTGGCCGAGGTTATCCTGCGCATGAAGGCGTTCAAGCTCGGCGACGTGGAGACCTTCCCGTTCCTGAATCCGCCACTCGCCCAAGCTGTCCGAAGTGGCTACCAGCTTTTGCAGGAACTCGGTGCGCTCACCGAAGCCGAAGGAAACACCTGGGAGTTGACGCCGCTGGGCCGCGAACTGGCCCGGTTGCCGCTGGACCCGACGCTGGGCCGGATGCTGCTGGAAGCGCGCACGGAAGGTGCCTTGGATGAAATGCTCGTCATCGCCGCCGGATTGAGCATGCCCGATCCTCGCGAACGCCCTGAAGAAGCCAAGGAAGCCACCGTCGCGGCGCACAAGGTTTTCACGCATCCTGAGTCCGATTTTCTCTCACTTTGGAATCTCTGGAACGCCGCGCCGCCGCTGGAAGGCAAGAGTATTCACACCAGCCGCAACGCCCTGCGCCGGTTCTGCAAGGCGAACTATCTCTCGCTCTCGCGGATGCGCGAGTGGCGGGATATTTACCGGCAGTTGGCAGAGACGATGCGGGAGATGGCGGAGAGAGGAAGCCAGGCTCGCTCCGCTCGCAAGGGGGCGGCAATGGATTTGCCGGGACAAGGACGTTCCCAAATGGAGTTTGGGAACGAGAAAAAACAATCCTCTCTCAACTCTCAACATCCCCCTCTCTCAACTCCTTTTTCAGTGCTTTTGCGCGAGGGTGGGCGTGACGGGGAGTTTGCGCGTTTTGCACCAGGCAACGATGCCGTCGGCGATCCCGGAAGCCAGGCTGTCGGCGTAGTCTGCGTCGTTGAGGAGTTGGGATTCCATGCGGTTGGAGAGGAAGCCCCCCTCCACGAGAATCGCCGGGGTGCGCGTGTGGCGCGTGACGTAGAGGTGGCGGGCGCGGATGCCCCGGTCGCGCGCGCCGGTTTTTAAGACGACGGCGTATTGGACTTCCGCCGCGAGGTTTTCCCCCAAATCGGTCGGTGCGGAACGGGAAAAGAAGCCCACCCAGGTCCAGTCGTCGGGAGGCAAGGCTTTGTTGTCCGCATAGAAGGTTTCGATCCCGGCGGTGTCCCGCCCGTTGCCCTGGTTGAAATGGATGCTGACAAAGAGCGCGGGGCCTTTGACGCGGTTGGCGATGGCGGCGCGCTCCGGGAGCGGCACGAAGACGTCCTCGGTGCGCGTCTGGACAGTGGGGAAGCCCCGGGCGTTGAGGATGTGCTCCAGCCGCAGCGCGACGTCCAGGGTCAGATCTTTCTCCCGCACCCCCCGGCATTTGGCCCCCTCGTCCTTGCCGCCGTGCCCGGCGTCGATGATGACGGCGGGAAATTGGGATAAGGGGAAGGTCCGGTCGTCGTCCTCCTCGGGATCGGGGACGATGACGAGGGCAAAGCTGCCCGCCAGAACGACCAGGCCGACACACGCGACGCAGGGCCTCCATTGGAGGCGGCGCAGGAGGGGCCGCGCCCAGCGGCGGCGCGGGGACCAGCGCGGCTCCAGTGTGCGCCCGAGCGGCAGGCGCCACACCCAGTCGGCGGCCTTTTGCCAAATCGCGCGGAATATACCCATCAAAACGGATTCGGCGTGGGGCGGCAGATGGCCCTTCCCGGGGAGACGAATCGGCCGGGAAGCGAAGAAAACGTCAGCGTTTCCAGTCGAGCACGCCCTTTTTGATGGCGTACACGTATCCCACGGTGATGATGCCGATGAAGCTGAGCATGCTCCAGAGGATGGCGTGCCCGTTGGTGGCGATAAACGTGCGGTAGGCGACGGCCCACGGATACATGAAGACGACTTCCAGATCGAACAGGATGAAGAGCATCGCCACCAGGTAGAACTTCACCGCAAACCGGGGTTGCGGGCCGCCGATGGGGAGCATGCCGCACTCGTAGGGGCTGTCTTTGGTCGGGTTGCGGCGGCCGGTTTTGCCCAAAAGGACGCTAAAAATCAGGGCAATCGAGACGAACCCGATGGCCACGAGGACTTGAATGAGCAACGGTAAATAATCCTGGAGCATGGATGCGGGCGCTGGGAGAAAGGTTACGCTGCGGCGGCGGCGGCCGGGGTGGATGCGGCTGCGGGAACGGGCGGCACGCCTGGCTGCATTGTGGAGAGGGAGGCCAGACCCTTGTATTTTTTACCGGCTTTCTTCACCATCCCGCGCGCGACGAGGTTCTGAAGCTTTTCGTAAGCACGCAGGCGAAGCATCTCCTCGCCTCCGCTGGCGGCATTACGCGCCCGAAGGTTTTCATGCACGATTTCAAAGAGTTGCTTAAATTCGAAAGAGCTTTTCCGCGAAAGGACGCTGACGAGTTCCTCGGTGACCAGGTCCGGAAGTCGACGAGAAAACGCAGTTTTCTTCTGAATAGGCATAGACTACCACTATAGCACGTTTCGCAAGAAGCACGAGGGGAAAAGATCAAAAACGGCCCGAAATTTTGCTCGGATTAGAAATCCGCGTGAAAGGGATGGCTTTTGCCCGGCGGCCTGGCCTTGATCTTTCTGCTTGTCAGCCCCCTGGAAACCCGCGCAGTTTGGCCTCATGTCCACCCCCCTTACCCATTGCATGATCGCTCCCTTTCTCCGGTTGGGAGCCGTCGTTCTGGCGGCAGCCGCATGCCTTACCACCCCGGCTGCCGGGGGGACGAGCCTCGAAACCCGCGCCGCGGCTCCCGCCCCCACGGCCATCCGCGAACTGGAAGCGCCCGCCTTCCCGGGTATCCGCGTGCGCCGCATCGTCTTTACGTCGAGCACGGTGACAACCCCTGCCGGAACGGTGCCCACGGAGGTCTATGCCTACCTGGCCCTCCCCGAAGGCAAAGGCCCCTTCCCCGCGATTGTCGTGATCCATGGCGGCAAGGGCAAAGCGGAGGAGGAGAAAGCCCGGGCCTGGGCCCAGCGCGGGTATGCGGCCATCGCGCCGGAGCTTCCCGATATCGCCGACTCGGCAACCGCGTCGCCCGACTCCGCCGGCGCATGGAAAGCGGCCCCCTACGGGAAAGGAAGCCGCTGGAATCTTCTGCCCGACGTGACCCAGAGCGGCGTCTACGAGGCCGTCACCGCAGGCCTCAACGCGTTTAAGATTTTGCAAAGCCAGCCCGAGGTGGACCGCTCCCGCATCGGGATTGTCGGCATCTCCTGGGGCGGCTACACGACCACCATTCTGACCGGCCTGCTGGGGGACCAGGTCGCCGCGAGTTTCTCCGTCTTCGGCTGCGGCCATTATGAAAAGACCACGTTCGCCGGAGCCTTGAAGAGCCTCCCCGCCGACCTGCGCACAACCTGGATGCGGGAACTCGACGCGGCCACCTACGCGCCGCGTATCACCGCGCCGTACTTCATCACCGCGCCTTGCAACGACACCTTCTTTTTCCCGCCCGCCGTCATGGCGACGCTCGCCGACATCCGCTCGCCGAAGCAATGGGTGTTCATCCCCAACGCCGACCACAAGACGGCGTTCCCCGGCGGCGTGCAGAACGACGGCAAGGCCAACTGGGCTGCCATGGAAGGGGATTACTTCGACTATTACCTGAAACACCAGGGCAAACCGTTGCCCGCCGTCTCGGTGGCACATCCCGCGCCCGACGCCGGGAACACGGTGCGCTTCCAGGTTTCCAGCGCCACGCCCCTCCAAAAAGTGTCGGTGTACACGACCGCCACGGAAGGGCCCTGGAAACAAAAGCTCTGGACTGAAAGCCCCGCCACGGCCCTCGGCGCCGGAGCCTACGAAGCCGTTCTTCCCGGGGATGTCGTGAAACGGGGGTTCTGGTTTGCCATGGCAACGGACGAGCGCCCGGTCTCCGTCTCGAGCCTCATCTACGCCTGCGGCGACGCCGACGTCACCGCCGCGCCCTAACAGGCTTGTTCACGAATTTTTATTCTCACGCAAAGCCGCAAAGTCGCAAAGAGGGAAACAGAATCTGCGCGCATCGTCTCGAACTTGCGAAGAATTCCCCAACGGTCGCGCCTTCTTCAAAAGACAGAATCTGAAATCGATGTGCGGTCGCTCTGTTCGGGTTCGGACAAGCATGGAAGAGTTTCCTCATGCCGCCACAAAATACCGCTCGGCTCATTCTTCTTTGCGCCTTTGCGACTTTGCGACTTTGCGTGAGGCCTATTCCCACTTCGTGCGGTCTTTGCGCGAGAATGTTCAAGGCTAAATTCGTGAACAGTCCCTAGGGGGCCAGCTTGCGGTAGAGCGTGGCCATGCTGATGCCCAGCATCTTGGCCGCACGGTCGCGCGAGCCTTCGTTGAAGCGGATGGTTTCTTCGATGAACCGCCGCTCCAGGTCTTTCTCAAAAGCATCAAGCGTCTGGCCCACGGGCAACTTCCCGCAGTCCACGGCCATCGGCTTTTCCACCGGCCCTGCCACCCCGGCGGGGAGGTCTTCCAGCCGGATGACAAAGTCTTCACAGAGGGCGCAGGCCCGCTCCATGGCGTTCTCCAGCTCGCGGACGTTGCCCGGCCAAGGGTATTTGGAGAGCGCGTCGAGCGCGTCAGCCTCGATCTTGGGCAGAGTGCTCCCGTTCTGGGCGCTAATTTTGTGGAGAAAATGCTGCGCCAAAAGCGGGATGTCTTCGAGCCGTTCGCGCAGCGGCGGGATTTCGATGGGGATGACGGCCAGCCGGTAATAAAGGTCCTCGCGGAAGCCGCCGGTGGCGATCTTCTCGTGCAGCGGCTCGTTGGAGGCGGCCAGGACGCGCACGCTGATGGGGATGCTCTTGGTATCGCCCACGCGCCGGATCACCCGCTCCTGCAACACGCGCAGGAGCTTGGTCTGGAGAGTCGGGTCCATGGAGTTGATCTCGTCCAGGAAGATGGTGCCGTTCTGGGCTTCCTCAAAGAGGCCCATTTTAT
>Ga0118677_10009927_pt1 | contig 14712 bp, 13 predicted proteins | sample AliMusrvi5mmetaG_FD_86154 | JGI IMG/M metagenome (GOLD analysis project Ga0118677, IMG submission 86154)
AACGGCGCCTACAATGCCGAGCGGAGGCTGGCCGCCCTCGCGTGGCCCGTGCTTGCGATCGCTCTGGCGTCCCGGCCCTTGCATGGCACGACCGGAGGCCGCGTCCTCACGGCTGTCGGCTGCACCATGACGGTGATGGCCGCCCTTATGCTGCCAGCAAGCCTGGTGCCGGCGTCGCGGCTGATGGCGAGCCTCGACCATGCCCCGTTGCCGCCTTTCCGTGTCGGGATATTCCTTGAGTCGAATGCAGGGTTGCACTCGACCCCGGAATCCGGATACGGGATCACCTATTGGGCGGGCGCTAGCGGCTTCGCAGTGAGGCATGACATTCTGCTGAACAGCCCCTGGCTCAACGAAACACACATTCCGCTTAGGGAACAGGCCGGCAGCACCTTTCTTGAGGACCGTCTCGACCACAGGACAATCAATACTCCTGTCTGGTTCTATGATGCCCTCACCTCTTCCGACTCGCTGCGTACGGAGATTAGTCGCGGGATCGACTTTGCGGTCTTTGTGGACCCGGGCAATCATGCAGAAGAGGGCTTGCGCGCAGCACTCGATCCACATCTTTCTTGGGCATGCTTCTCTCAAGAGGGGTACGCCATTTGCACAAAAAATCAACCGTTGAGGAGGCAACAAGGGCCCCTATGAACCAGGTCGAAGCAATCAAAGCGGCTCAATCCGCCACCCACATTTCCGCCCAGAGTCCGGTCGCCGACGAAGCGCCCTTCCCAATTGCCGAAATCGAAAGGTTGGCAGGGCAGGAGCCGCCGCAACCGAATGCGGGCGATAGCTACCAGAAGACGCGGGCATCAGAGCTTCATTTGGTACACAGCTCGCCCAATCAACCGGCGAGCGTAGCAGTGGCTGAATTCTGGGGCCATGATCTGCCGGAAGACTTGCTGCAGCTAATGCATCGGGCAAATCAGCATAATCACGTTCGGCTCACATCCGATGAGATTCGTTCACTCGTACTGAGAACAGCGAAGGCGGAGGCAGAGATTGCGGAAAACTTGGGCACAGCAAGCGGTCAATGCGCTCCCTTCCTGCTCTTTACCCGAGAGCAGATGGGCTTGATTGTGGACGGACTGATTGTGCTTCGAGGGGATATGTTGGAGCCGATACCTCAAATCAGGCGATCATCGGCGCACTATTCTGTCGAACAGGTTACCGCAATGCTTCGCATGATAGCCAAGTTCTTTGCCGGTTTCGAAAGCGCCGGCTAGAGTGCAGACTGCAAACATTCTCAGTGTTTTGAAGTCGTGATTCAGAAGGCTGGCTTTAGCGCATAGCGCACGTGTTTGCGCCGCCCGCGCGGATGAGATTGCCCTTTTCTGTAAGGTCGATCCATGCAGAAAAAAGGCGCGAAAGGCCAATCTTCTGTCGAAATCTGGATGCTCCTCAAGGATGAATCCCCGGGGGCCCCGCTTCTCGTTCAAAGCGCAAACTTCCGCGTGAGCGGAAAGGTGCGCATTCGTTCTGTCACGCGCTCTTTCGCATCTTGGTCCATCACCAAATCCCCTCTAATCTCAGGCCAGACACGCATAATCCGTTCGGCTGTTTCCAGAGCCGCTTCAGAGACGACCCGCTGGGGTACCAGAACCTTCACTGCAAACCTGCGCAGAAGGTCCTCATCGAAGTTCCGCACGTCTCGCTCTTTTGCTACCAGCGATAGAGCCATCGTGAAGTCGTCGAGATAGGCGATTGTGGACACCAGATCGTAGGCTGGCGAAAGTCTAGGAGTACGGCCATCCGGGTACAGCAACGTCCAATTCTTTAAGTGCATATCGGCATTGCCGATAGCGGCGCTGAAGACAATGCGGCGAATGAACTCTTGTACGGCCTCAAAGCCAATGATGCGCGCCAAATCTCCAGCCATGTTGCTGTAGCTGAAATTCTTGTATTTCTTATCCGGGAACTGCCCATAGAGCTGATTGAAGTCCTCCATGTGCATTCGCGCTTTCTCTGTGCGATCAAATCGCTTCACCCAAAGTGCGTTGGACTTCGCCTTCTGAAAGACGTGCGGGAGCCCTTCAATTTCTCCGACTGGAACCAGACCGGTATCTGCCGTCTCGATTCCAATTGCACGAGCAAATTGCATCATTGAGTGCTCGTTCTCTGGCACAAGCGGAAATCTCTCGGAAGGCAATTTCAGAATCCAATGGCCGCCCTTGCCCTCGGCTGGAATAGTCAACCCGCGCTGCGGCGAACCTGCGGCAGAAAACTTCATCTGGACACCCGCAAGGGAGAACCGCAGCGGTTGACTCTCATCTGCGAGTTCTGTGGGTGTCCCTTCCTCGTCAAGCACTTCGGGAGGAGGCCCGTCGCTGTCTGCCCGTACGACAACCGCTCCTGGCAGATCCTCCCCGAGAAGCTGCAACAACGGAAGATCTCGGACACTCTTCACTCCGGCGCGTTGAGCCACATACTGCCGCAACTCCGCCTCGGGAAGAAGATTCGAAAAGAACGGCGCCACCTTCATCTGCATGGGAACGGGGTTGGAATCCAATCGGCCCTCCGCATCATAGAAGGAAAGGCTCAGCACCGGTCGATCAGAATCTTCGATATAGCTTTCGTCAAAGGCAAAAATGTTGCGGTCGTTTGGCAGTTCCGTGATGGCGCCCACAAGAGTTTGCCCAAGCCAAACAGAGAGATGAGCCAAATCGCGCCTTTTACTCATCGTCGTCCTCTTCCGCGTCTTCAGGGTTATTCCCAACCAGCTTCGCTGGACGAGGTGGCAAAGAACCTTGTTCCTGCTCTCTGAGCAAATGCGTTACGGCAGGAAGCAGTCGAATTGGGATCGCAACCAGTTCCGTACCCAGGCTTCGCGATACCTGCACTACGCTTGAAATGCGCGGATCACCCAAGCCGCTTTCCAATCGGGCAATTTGAGATTGAGTCTTCCCCGTGAGCGCAGCTACTTGAGATTGGGACATGCCGAGCTTTTTGCGACGAGCTCGCATGGTCCAACCCAGCGATTTAGAGTCAGAGTTCATATCGTATGCGCTATAATTTCTATTACAATATACCGCATACGGTATGAATCTGCAAGGCCCGCGTTGTGCCACAGATGCTATTGAGGCAGATCCACAGTAAACACAACAGTCATTCCAGCTCGGTCACTGGGATTGCCCGAAATCCGTTCTGGAATGGAAAACTGTTCGGCGTGCGGCACACAACCGCACTGGAGCTCCCCCGCGACTTCCCTGCCACGTTGCGCACAAACTCCAGATTAACCGTATCCCCGGCATCCGGCAGTTCCGTCCACTTTGCCTCAAACAGCTCCAGCCGGCCGCCTGCATCCACCACAAAGTCCACTTCCCGCGTTCGGTCGCGCCAAAAGAACAGGCTGCCTGTGCGCCCCGCGCGGCGTTCGCGCGCCCGAAGCTGGGCGAAGACGAATGTCTCCCACACTGCGCCCACCGCCGGCGACTGCCTGAGCGCTTCCTCTGAGCGGATATTCAGCAGCGCGCAAAGCAGCCCCGTGTCGGCAATGTAAAGCTTCGGGCTTTTCACAATGGACTTGGTTCGATTCGAGAACCACGGCTCAAGCAGCACCGCCTGGCCTGATGCTTCCAGCATCGAAAGCCATTGGTTGGCCGTTGAAGGAGCAATGCCAACATCGCGCGCCAGGTCCGCTTTGTTCAGCAGGTTAGCCGAACGGAGGGCGCAGGCGCGCAGGAATCTCTCAAAGTCGCGCAGGCTCCCAACATGCGTCAGGGCCCGCACATCGCGTTCCAGATAAGTCGCAAGGTAGGAATTGTAGAAAGCGGCCGAGTCGATCTCCCGGTTCGCATACAGCTCCGGGAACCCCCCGCGCACAATGGCTGTCTCGATCCCGGTCTTCGGCAGTGCTTCCCGAATCTCAGCAAAGGACAGGGTTTCCAGTTCCACGATGTCAGCCCTGCCTGCCAGCGATTCGGAAACGTTCTTCATCAGGGTGAACTTCTGCGATCCCGTAAGCAGAAACTGCCCGTTGCGGGTTCGATTGGCATCCACGGCCACCTTGAGATGCCGAAACAGCCCGGGCGCATATTGCACCTCGTCGATGAGGACAGGCGGTGGGTGACGCTGAAGAAAACGGCCCGGCTCCTTCTCGGCCTGTTCCGCTTCGGTGGGCAGATCAAGGGACACGAACGCATGATTCGGAAACAAGCGGCGGAAGGTGGAGGTTTTGCCGGTCTGTCTGGCACCGGTCAGCACTACCACTGGCCGCGTCTTCGCAGAGCGTTGCAGCCGAGGTTCAATATCGCGCGGAATCCACATCTGCTAAATATACGATATAATCGCATATTTAGCATAGTCTGGAATGTAGTCTTGTACCAAAGTTGCCGCTGAGGCGGATCAACTGGATCAGCCTCAATGCGCTTCAGACGCCGGCAGGAACACAATGTTGAGGGGCGGCGGTGGTGGAACGTTTTCTGATTCGTCCGGAGCGATGCAGTTGCGCCTCCGGAGTAACGCGCGGGCCTTCACCGGCATAGCACTTTGCTTCGACAATCCAGTTGAGCCCGAGTCTGGTTTCGACAGCGCAAACCCCCTCCTGCAGGTCTCGGTCGGTGAGCAGCCAAGGACGGTTTTCGGGCAGTCCGCGCACGACCATCGCGGCGAAGTCCTTTGCAAGACGGCGGGCGCGAGCCTCGTCTCCGAGGAAATCGCGGAGCAGTACCATCGCCAACTGACGGCATCTCTCAAAAACTCGGGAAGGCCGGATGGTGATCAGAACACCATCGTGTGGGTCGACACTAGGCCGGTGTCGCCACACCTCATTATTCGGCATACCGGCATAGACGACGGGCTCAGATTCGACCAACTCCGGCTCGCGATTGCGGTCCGAAAGCAGCGCTTCCAGCAAATCGGAGGGAACAGCTGCGTACGATGCGGCTTCCTCGAGTATTGTTTCGGGAACACTGACCACGCCACCGGATTCGAAGCCGCCCAGGCCATTGCCACGCCAGAGCTTCAGATGGACCTCACCGTGCGTGTTCAGAACCCGAACTTGCAAAAAATAGCTATCCAGAAGCGGATCGTATCCGACGTCCACCTTCGAACCTTTCTTGATCGGATTGAGGGAGTAACGACTCATCTTTTGCCGGGGGCCTCCTTCCGGCCCCGAACGATTATGACCCGGTCTGAGCGCGCGTGGCGCGTGCAAAAGTCGAAAAAATGCAGTTCGCGCATCAAACTTTGTTCCTTCCTGCTGAAAACTTTGCAATTTGGCCCAGGCCAAGTGCCAGCATATTTCCTTGTGGGGCTTTTTGAGGTCGTGATAAGCATCCACAACAGCTCACCGTGCGAACGGTGAGTAAAAGGGAAGGACGGAACCCGTACCTATGTCGAACTTCGTTCATTCACTACGGAGAAGCGTGAGTCTGCTGTTCGGAATCCTCTCGTTTTTTATGGTTGCGCCGCTTCATGCGCAACGCGCGCTCATCACCCAGCCAGTCGATGAGACTGCCCGGGTCGCTCTCCGCGGCAACATCCACCCACTCGCGCGGATAGAGATTGATCAGGGGAAGGTCTCTGACTCAGACTCCTCCGGCACCCTGATTCTGGTGCTCGGCCGCAGCACCGCGCAGCAGGCAGCGCTCGACAGTTATGTGAAATTGTCCAGCATGCCGGGAGCGCCATCTTATCGCCAGTGGCTTACGCCGGCCGAGTTTGGCAAGCGCTTCGGCGCAAGCCAGGAGGACATCGCGGCGATAACCCAGTGGCTCGAATCCAACGGCTTAACCGTCGAGCAGGTTTCGCCGGCAGGTAACGTGATTCGCTTCTCCGGCAACATGGGGGCGGTGAGCACGGCCTTCCAGACCGAGATTCACCGGTATGGGGCCGGCGGCCAGATGCATATAGCGAACGTGAGCGAGCCGTCAATTCCTGCGGCGCTGGCACCTGTGGTCCGCGGGGTCACTGCGCTCAACGATTTTCACCCGCAACCGCATGTCATCCGCGGCGGACATGCCACATTCAAGAAGGAGCCGGGAGCCGTCCGGCCGGAACTGACCATCTACGGTCCAGGCAACTGGGGACCGGAAGATTACGACGTCTACTTCCTGCCCGTGGCCGGGGACGCGGCGATCATTTACGACATGCCCAACGCCGCCATGAACTCCGCCTACAACGGAACCACCTGGACTGGGGCCGGCGTAACGATCGGAATCGCCAGCGACTCAAACCTGAGCGCCTCGGCAATCGCCGATGTTGCCAACTACCGCTCCCTGTCTTTGAACGAGCCTCTTGCCACGGCCATCACCGACGCACAATTGCCGAAGGTGGTGGTCGACGGAAACGACCCGGGGGTAAACAGCGACGAATTGGAGGCGCTTGAGGATGTGGAGATGGCCGAGGCCTTCGCGCCACAGGCCCTCACTACCCTCTACACCTCGGCCAACACCGACCTGCAGGGCGGGCTGTTTCTCGCCATCCAGCGGGCCGTCGACGACAACGCGGTCGCCATTCTGAATATTAGTTTCGGGAATTGTGAACAGAACCTGGGCGCCGCAACCAACGCTTTCCTCAATGAGATCTACGAGCAGGCCGCAGCTCAGGGCATCTCCATCACCGTCTCGACCGGAGACTCCGGCTCCGCAGGTTGCGATGCCGACACGGTGGGCTTCGGAACAGCAGCTTCGGCAGGCCTGGCCGTCAATGGCCTTGCATCCACCCCTTGGAATGTTGCTGTCGGCGGCACGGACTTCGATGTACTGTTCACAGCGAGTCTTTCGACGCTCGAACAGTACATCCAGGTTCCGTCCACCACCGCGACGATGACTGGCAGGCCTCCCTACTTCGCGACCTCGCTCGGCTACATCCCGGAAGAGCCGTGGAACGACTCGACGAATGTCTTCACCACCTACCAGAACAACGCTCCTTACAGATGGGGCAACGGTCCCGAAAACACGCTTGCCGGAGGAGGAGGCATCAGCAGCGCGGCGGTTTGTTCGGTCGCCATCAGCAGTTCCGGATCCTGCTCTGGGAAGATAAGCGGCTATGCGAAGCCCGCGTTCCAGACTTCCCTCACCCATGCAGACTCGGTGCGGGATGTGCCGGACGTCTCGTTCTTCTCCGGGTCGTTCATGGGCGATGAGGGCTATTCGCAGAACTTCAACGCTGCCTGGTCGATTTGCTCGGACAACACGGTAAACGGAGACAGCTCTACGTATACCGATTGCCTTGTGAAGCCTGGAATAGTTGGATGCGGAGGAACGTGCTCAATAGACGGTACTGTAACGACGACCACCCCGGTGGGTGGCACGTCGACAGCCGCGCCGTCCATGGCCGGCATACTGGCGCTTGTGATTCAGAGTCAGGGCGGCCAGCGTCTTGGGCAGGCCGACTACGCGATCTACAACATTGCTGCCAATCATCCGTCCGACTTTCACGACATCGCCCAAGGCAACAACTCCGTGCTGTGCACTGCGGGCGCCACGAGTTGCGGGTCGAACGACTTCATGAACGGCTACAACGCTGGCACGGGGTACGACTTGGCCACAGGAATCGGCAGCATCGATGTCGCCAAACTCGTCAACGACTGGGCAACCGTCAAATTTGCTCCCACCATCACCAGCCTCACAGCGGGCACGAGCACGAGTTCGCTCAGCTCCAGCCCGCTCACCGTTGTCCACGGCGCCACCGTCTACTTCAAGGTTGCCGTTAGCCCTTCCATGGCCACCGGCAATGTAGTTCTCACGACCAGCAGTTCCGAGGAAAACTCCGACAGCATCATGTCCGCGCCGATTACAAACGGTGTGGCTTCGTTCTCCACCCAAGCTCTGCCCGGCGGCACCTACACCCTCTACGCACACTACGGCGGCGACTCGGCCAGCGCTGGCAGCCAGTCCCAGGGGATTCAGACCACTGTTTTGCCTGAGACCAGCACTATGCAGTTCAACATCAACGTCTATAATCCACAGACCGGAAATCTAACGGCCACCTCGCCAACCGGCGCGGCCTACGGATCTCAGTTCTATGCAGACATCACCCCCTATGGCGGCACGGAGGGCCTTGCCAAGGGCAACCCTGCCACCGGAGCAGTGACCCTGAGCCAGAACGGCACCCAACTGGCAACGGTGAAGCTCGACAGTCAGGGCATAGCGAACTACTTGTTCACTTCCACTACGCTTGCCCCCGGGGCGCAATCCTTCACGGCTGCATACTCGGGCGACGCAAGCTACAAAGCGTCCACCACAACCCAAACACTCACCATTACCAAGGCCATTCCTATTGAGTCGAGTTTTATCCCGGCAAATGGAACGACTTGGCACCTTACAGACGTTAACAAGGCTGTCTCTCTTCAATTCAACGTATCCAGCGTTGGCGCTGAGCCAACCGGCACCATTACCTACAAGATGAACGGCACGTCCCTCGGAACGTTGACAGTAAGTAGCTCGGCACCGCAGCAGGGTCAGATGACGTTCGGCGTGGAAGCCTCTGTTGATGCCACTCAGATCGGCGCGGGCAACACTGCGACGTTCACCGCTTACTACAGCGGGGATGGCAACTATCAGGGTGCTGGACCGTTCACCACAACCGTAGCCGTCTCGGAGCCGGCGAACGCCGGCATCACCCTCACAACCAGTGGAAATATCACCATCAAAACCCCCGGTCAGTCTGGAACATCCACTCTCACCGTGATGCCATCCAACGGATTCGGAGGATCCGTGAGCATCACCTGCGTCCTCTCCAGCGGTGCAAACGGCTCCAACAACCCAACCTGCTCAGTCCCTGCCTCAGTTAGCATCTCCGGGACTGTGGCGCAAACTGCATCCATAACCGTCTCCACGACGGCCGCAACCAGCGCCAGTGCGAAGAGACCGACCAACCTGTTTATCGGGTTGAGCGGCGGGGGAGTTGCATTAGCTGGCGTACTGCTTATAGCCCTGCCCCGCCGGCGCACGCTGTGGCTTTCGATGCTCTGCCTTGTAGTGCTGGGCACCGCATTGCTGCCCACGGGCTGTGGCCGTGGCGGAATTAGCACTCCCTCAGGCGGGTCCCCGGGTACGCCAGCTGGCGCTTACACCTTTACTGTCACAGGTGCCAATGGTTCGATCACCGGCAGCACTACGCTGACGGTAACCGTCCAATAGGCCCGGCCTCCACCCCCAACCCTGTCCGGCAGGTTTCTCATCTGCCGGACAGGCCCTCTCTTTCGCCAGAACGAAGAGAGAATATCCTCAGCGATAAAAAATCTCTCTGTAGACATTGTCTTTCATCGCGACCTAGTGTAAACACTTTGGCAGAGCAGCACACGGCGAGAACAGATTCGCGGTTGAAGCCACCGAAGTGTCTTGCCCACAGACTGCGCCAGACCCCATCACGCTGGCAATAGAGCATGCGGCCCCTGGTTTCTTCGCCGGGAGAATGGTGGTGTATGGTGTTCCAAACAGTTCATCGGACCGATGCAACCTGCAAGAAGACCCAACCTTGGCAAAACAGACAACACAACAGCGCGCCGGACTTGCGCAACCTGCACCGATGTGAGAGCGGCCAGACCATCACGGTATGGCTGGGGGCCATCGTCGTCATGAGCTCGGTGCTCATGGGATCGGCCTACGACATGTCCGTTGCATGGATGCACAAGCAGTGGGCCGACACGGCCGCTCAGGCTGCCTGCACCGCAGGCGCCATGGATATGCTCTATGCGGCGAACAACGGAAGCACCTCAACTCCTGTGACGGCATACAACTTTCTGTCCTCCAGCTCTGGAGATTGCGCAACGAACTCGAGCAACGCAATGTGCTATTACGCCAAGCTCAACGGCTACGCGAGCCACGGACTCACCAGCAACGCGCCTTCGAACGATGTTCAGTGGAGCATGTCCACGACGCAGCCAGCCAACTCGAACAGCAGCCCCACTTTAGCCAAGACATTAAACGGTGTGCCTGCCTACATGAACGTTGCAGTGACCGAGAATGTCCCTGTCACCTTCATGGGAATATTTGCACACTCTCTTGGCATGATGAACTCCTGGAACACAATTCAGGTTGCGGGCCACTGCAACTGCGGCCTGGAGGGCACAACTTCATCCGTGCCTGCCAACACAATATCTTTTGATACTGGGACCACTGGCACTTGGGGCGCCTTCGAACCATTCGCCGCTGTAACCTGCTGGTCTAATTCATCCTGCTTTATGACATCTTCCCCAGTAATTGGGCCGAATAATCCCGTTCCATCAAACACTGTAGTGCCGGTCACTGTCGGTGGCCGCGCCGCTGGACAAGGAAATGAATCAATCAGTGGCAGTGTTGAGGGTGATATAAGCTGCGATGGCGGCAACACATGGAAGAGCTTCGATACCATAACCATAAATGTGCTCGGGAGTAGCCCTCTAATAGGCAACACCAGTTGCACAGTCTCCAATACCAATCAAATCTATCTGCGGGTTGCAGCTAATCTGAGGTTGGGTAGTTCCGGCCCCATATTTCCTGCTGGCAACAGCTATACCGTTCAGATCAATAGCGCCTCCGTTACGATTCCTGGCGGTTCCACAACCAGCCTGCATACCACGAGCTTTCAGAACAACTAGGCCAGAGTAGCGAGCTAGTCGTACCGAGAGGCAGGAGTTATGAGAGCAATTGAGGAGATCGAGATGCGTAGCCTAAGCCGAATCGAACTCACAGAGGGTGGGGCGCAGCTCTCTCGGGATACCTTCGGGCAGGCCCTTATCGAGACCGCGCTCTTCAGTATGGTGCTCGTGCTGATGCTCGCCCTGGCCGCTAATTTCGTTTATGTAGTGTACGTCGGTGCAGGCATTTCCTCGGCAGGCCGCCAGGCAGCAACCTATGCAGCTCAGGGACAGCAGGCGACGGCGGGAAAGGCGCTGCCGGCTGTGAGCGCGGCCTGCCAAATCGCCGCGAATGAGGTCAATGGATGGGCGGGCTTGTCCAGCACAAACTGGGGCGCCTATGCCGCCAGTTCCGCAGTTGGCGGAGGTTCCTGGACGAACACGTCGAGCTGCGCGGGCAATTCTAACTCCACAGCGCCTACCTACAATGCCGATCCGGAGCCGGCCACCTTTACGGTCGAGGCTGTCAAGGTGAGCGCGACTCTGAGTCCACTCGTCAACTTCTCCATCTTGGGGAAGAAGGCGTCGACCATTCTGCCTTCAGCAACCTATGGGCGCACTGTGTATATGCGCCAGTTGAACTAGAGAGGAGTCTCCAATGCGGCATTTGTTCCGAGGCACTCTGCGCGACGACCAGGGTTCCAACGGAGTTGAGACCGCGCTCGCTATGCTGGTCGCGACTCCCATGCTGATCTGCCTGTTTGAGTTATGTATGTTCTGCTACACCACGGCAGTCTTGCAGTATGCTTCGCGCCAAGGGGTGCAGTATGCGATGACGCATGGCACAGACGCACCCAACTGTAGCGGACCGGGCGGCAGTGTGCATAGCGCCTGCCCCGATGTGGCAGGCGTCAATGTGACCGCTGTTGTCATGGCTGTCGCCGGATCCTCCGGCCACATCCTTTCAAGCAGCCAGATTCAGCTGATCTGGGCCAACAACACCAACAATCCAGGCAACCCGGTCACGGTGCAGGTCCAATACCCGTATAGGACCTATTCCCATGTACCGTTCCCATCGCTAACCATCAACGGCACGGCCACGGGTCAGATTGTCTTTTAGGCGGCGTGTTCACTTTGCCTGCCGCTGTTTATCAGGGCTCGGGCGGCTCACCAAGAACATCTCGGGAAAAAGTCTGAACGTAGACTTGCCTTTTTGATTTTGATTTTCTTAGGCTACTCGTGCGGAGGGGACCATCACACCTTTCGACATTTGCAAGGAGCTTAACCTGAATGAGAACCCTACTGCACTCGCTTCACCGCGACGAAAACGGCCAGGACCTGGTCGAGTACGCCCTCGTGGCTGCTCTGATTGGCCTTGGCTCCGTTACGGCCATGAAGACGCTCTCGAACTACATCTCCAACGCATTCACCACCGTAGGTTCCACCCTCGTATCGTCGGTGTAGCCTTCATTCCATCGCGCCCAACTTTCAACCGGAACGGCCGCAGCGTTCCAGGAGCTGCGGCCTGCCTGTCGTTTCAGAACGTTTTCGGGCGCTTGACAATAGTCTGAATTCTCCAGGCGAAACGGAAAATGCCACACAACCGAGAGCTCTTCTCCGCTGCACCCATTCGCACAAGGCGGGGAAAGGAATGATCCCATGGTTGACACCTTCAAGAGACTTTACCGCGATGCCAACGGCCAGGACCTGGTCGAGTACGCTTTGCTTCTCGCTTTGTTTTGCCTGGGGCCGGTCGCAACGATGAAAACACTGGCGAACTATATTGCCAACTCATTCACAACGGTGGGCAGCACGTTGACGTCCTCGGTTTAACCAACGGGGGCTGTGAGGCCGCGCTCACTAGAGTGGGCCGAGAAAGGGATGATTTCATGATTAGCACTTTCAAGAGACTTCATCGTGACACCAATGGACAAGATCTGGTCGAGTACTCTCTGATTCTCGCCTTGCTCGGCTTGGGGCCGGTCGCAACAATGAAAGCGCTAGCGAACCATATTGCCAGCTCATTCACAACGGTAGGCAGCACACTGACGTCTGCGGTGTAACCAGGGGAGACCTTGGCCGCGTTGCACTAACGAACAATTCCTGTCTCTGCGCAGCCGGTCTGCCAAGCGCGGCAGACGGCCACTTCGCGTTGCGGCTCAGCCAATCTATCCTGACATGGCAAGCGGATTACCGTACTTCTCCACGTTCAACTGGCTTCCACAAAATAAATTCAACAAGCGTCATTTTTTGTTTTTCTAGACTTCCATCTAGCCCTCGTCTTGGCCATAGTGCTTGTATGGATTATCGGCCAGACGAAGTATGCCTTGCGCTTGCGGCGATTGTTGGGGTGGCGGGTGGGATCTTCGATCTGCGTTCCTCACACCGAATTCCCAACTACTTCACATACTCCTCCGCCGCTTGTGGCATTGTCCTGCGCGGCGTACTCGGTGGATGGCGCGACCTGCTCTCCGCCATAGCCGCCGCTATGATCACGTTCTTCTTCATGGCGATCTTCTACCGCCTCCACGCAATGGGCGGTGGCGATGTGAAATTGATGACGGCCGTTGCCGCCTTTGCTGCGATGAAGCATGTGTTCTTGGAGATGTTCTGCATAGCGTTGGCCGGCGGCCTGATCGCTCTGGGCATCATCCTCTGGAAGCGTCAGCTTGGAAAGCGGCTCACGAACGTCTTTCTCATCCTGATGCACCACTTCCACGGTGGTATCACCCCGCACCCAGAACTGAGTCTGGATGGCCCTGATGCCCTCACGATGCCTTACGGTACCGCCATTGCGGTAGGCAGTATGGCCGTTCTTGTAATAGCACGAGGTCTCAAGTGAACAACATTCGCAAGCTTCTCATTGGAGCGCTGCTCTCTCTGGCCATTGCCGGGTTGTTTGTTTGTATTGTCTACCAGAAAATGCAGAGGGGAAGAATGAATGCCGCCCGGATATCTCACCAGTGGCACTATGTTGCAGCGACACGCAATATTGCCGCCGGAGAGCGCCTCACTGCCGATATGCTGACCACGGTCGACTGGGCCAGTTCACTGCCGGTAGATGGCGCGATCGTATCGCCGGAGAAAGCGGTGGGACGGCTTGCATCCTTTCCTATTGCCGGCGGCATGGTAGTGACCGAGGCGCTTTTGGCCGCGCCAGATTCTGCCCTTGGTCTTCCCCAAAAAATCCCCGATGGCATGCGCGCGATCGCAATCCAGACCGACGAGGTTGCCGATTTTGGCGGCTTCCTCTTCCCCGGCTCCCAAGTAGACGTGTTGATGACCATCAAGAGCGGCGCAGCGGGTGCCATTATGGTGCCGGTGGCGCGAGATTTCGGCAGAGACCGGACGATCGTGGTGCTGGAAGACATAGCGGTGCTGGCAACCGGTAAGCAGATGGTCCCTGATCCTTCCGGTAAGCCGACAACTGTATCCGTCGTGACCCTCCTCGTTACACCGGACGACGCACGCAAAGTCGCGCTGGCTCAACAGAAGGGCATCGTCCATCTTGCCCTGCGAAACAGCGGTGACCGCGGAATCGCTATACGCAAGGCCACCTACCTCTCAGACCTGATAGGAGGGCCTACGCCCCACTCGTGGGCTTCTGTTCCAAGGAGTTTCGCCCCAACGTCCGTAGAACCCCCGGTTGAGCATCTCGAAATCGTGACTGGCTCGAAGAGCTATACGCAGACATATCACAACAACATTCCAGTTGGGGAGGCTTCTCAACCTTCCCCCTCAGGAGGGAACTCAAAGTGAGCCTCCAAGCCCTGTTTTTCAAGAGCGCCATATTCATAGGAGCACTGGCCGTCTCAGCCTGCTATGCACAGCAGGTTCCGTCCGACCAGTCCATTCGCGTGGAGTCCCCTACGGTTCCCGTCGTTCCCGGAAGCGTAGGCCAAACCCTGCATGTCATGGTGGGCCACTCGCTGTTCTTCGATGCGCAAGCGCCTGTGTTGCGGGTTTACGTCGACAATCCTGCGGTGCTCGAATCCTACGCTGCCACTCCTCGTCAGGTTGTCGTGAGTGGCCTCGTACCCGGCATCGCAACGATTGTGCTTTGGGATGACAAGGGTGCCAACACCGCATACAGCGTTGTCGTCGATGTGGACGTTGCGAGGCTCCAGGAGGCGTACGAGAACCAGTTCCCGATGGACAAGATTCTCGTGACCGCCGACCAGGGCGACATCATTCTTCACGGGTACGTC
>Ga0118677_10009928_pt1 | contig 14711 bp, 18 predicted proteins | sample AliMusrvi5mmetaG_FD_86154 | JGI IMG/M metagenome (GOLD analysis project Ga0118677, IMG submission 86154)
CGATTCAACCGCCGGTTCGACCTGCCAGCCATATTCACCAGACTGGTCTACGCCGCTACTCATACCGGACGTCGGCCAGAATGGTTTTTACGGCAAGCGCTCTATTAGAACGATTCAGGTTCTCCTTTCAGTGTAAAACGCTAGATGTGGTGTTTGTATTGTGACATTTATCAATATATGGTGCGTGAGTTGCTTTGTCAAGTGATTATATAATAAATTATTATGTTATTGACATCACGATATAATATTACTATATTATTTGTTAGCAGAAAGGGGGGCGTTTGATGACGAAAACGGAGTTGGCTGATCGCCTGAGAAAAGCACGAGAGGCCGTCGGGTTGTCAATTGGCGAAGCTGCAACACGTCTTGGTTTCGGTAATTACCAAACGTTGACTAATATTGAAAAAGGAGAGCGAGAGGTCAAGGCGAGTGAGTTGACGCAGTTTGCCAAGACTTATTTCTGCAGTCTGAATAGTCTCCTTATGGGAGAAGATATTCCGCAACCGGCTGTTCATTTTCTCTGGCGAAGGGCGCCATCCGAAAGGAAAGCAGAAATTGAGGCTTCGATAAAGCACAGGTTCGAAGAATATCATCTGCTCGAAAAGCTTCTGGGCTTGGCTGAAGAAGGTTCAGGTGTAATGATTTCCATTTTGCCTGCGGACATTCGCACTGCGTACCAGGTTGATGCATTGGCAACCAAGGTGAGCAACCTTCTCAACCTTGGCAGCAGACCTGCCCTTTCTCTTCAAAAGGTAATGGAGCAGATGCTCCGTACCAAGATACTATTTGTCAAATTATCTGAGTTCGGTTCTGCAGCCTCAACCGTCCATCCTGAATTTGGCGCAGCCATCGTTGTCAATAGTGAAGAAGCTCCGTGGCGAATCAATTTTACCCTTGCCCACGAATTATTCCACATCATTACGTGGAATACGTTCAGCCCTTCGGATCTTGAGCAGAGCGAGGCGCTGTTTAAGGATATCGAGAAAAAGGCCGAGCGCTTTGCTTCGACCCTTCTACTCCCTGAAAGCGTGGTTCGCGAAGAACTGAATGCACGAATAAATGAACATAGGCTCTCCTTCTCCGATATTGTCGATGTTGCCCGCGATTTCGGTGTCTCTACACAGGCATTGCTCTATCGCATGGCAAATATGCACCTGATTGAATGGGATAAGGCGAACGCCCTTGCCAGAAACGATGAGCTGATGATGATTGACCGACGCATCAGAAGGGATGTTGACTACGAAGCCCCCTCATCGGAAAGATTCATGCTGCTTGCAGTGAAATGTCTCCGGAAAGGTCTGATCTCTCGCGGCAAATTCTCTGAACTACTTGATATTGATCGCGCTGATATCGATGAGTTCCTTGAATATCAAGGTTTGAGCGAGGTGGAGGGCGAATCGATTGAAATTATGGCTTCTTGATGCTGACGTCATCATCAAACTGCTTGAGATTGACGTGTTTGACAGGTTGGTCGCCATGCACGACCTGTACGTCACCTCCACTGTTGTTGATGAGGTGAAATACTACCGCAGAGGTGGGCAGAAGTTTCAGGTGGATTTCCGTCAGCAGTATGTTGACTCTGGTCTTATGACCGAAACCACGGCAACCGCCGAAGAGATGCAGGAGGTTCTTCGCCGGTTGCCGGTCTTGCGTCGACAAGGTGTCCATGCAGGAGAGATAGAGTCACTTGCTGTTCTCGTTCGACAGGATGACCTCATTCTATGCACGTTTGATGCGGCGGCAATCAGAGCCTTGCCTTTCCTGGATGTTACCGAACGGGCGGTCTCGGCGGAACGTCTTATGCAAACTTCCGGATTGACCTTGTCGCCGGGATTTAAACTTGATCCAAGATTGAGCGAAAGCTACTTCAGATCAAACATTGAACATGGTTTGCGAGAGTTTGTATGTACGCAAAATATTTTCTAACTGTTGCTAACGGATTATAGGAGTGAAAATGCGTTGTTTTTGTATTTTTGTTTGTTTTGTATTTTCTGCTTGTAGCAGTTCCAAGGTGGATCTCGTTGAAAAGTTTCGAAATTTTGAGAAATTTAACGAGAATTATGCACATTCAGAGTTTTTGGCAGGGCATAATAGCACTGCCCCCGATAAATTCAAGAAAATGGTCATAGATGAAATGCAAAAAAGTCTTCCGACCCATGAAAAAGGTCAATTTGAATTGAAGATGACGGGCAAAGGAGCTGATCTTGTTTTCAGGACTCAAAATGTCGGTCTGTACTCTGAGGCAAAAGAACTGATAAACAAATCAGAGGGAGAGATATACTCGCTTCCGGGAGGGTCCGAAATTAGAAAGCACATTGAATGCAAACAAAATGATTCAGAAAATGTTCTTACGCTGGCTTTGCGAACTAACTTCTGACATCAGGAAGTTAGTTCGCGAAATTACTTTCTAAGCTTTCATCGAATTTGAAACAAACTCCGCAAAAGGTTTTATATCTCCCCGCGAACTCGCCGCTTCAAGGCATGCCATATAATCAGATCGTTGTTCAATCCGGATAACCGTCCATGGATATCCGCCAGACGCCAGCATAACATTCATCAGAAACCGGCCCAATCTACCGTTGCCGTCAAAATATGGATGGATGTACACAAACAGAAAATGTCCCAAGACAGCGCGTACGGCTGCGTTGGGTTCAGCCTCCAACAGGTCGCACAGTTCAGGCATCATGTCACGGACTGCATCCTGAGAAGGGGGGACATGGGATGCGCCCCGGATAAATACCTTGTCAGTTCTATAACCGGCCAAATCCGCCGGTTTGAGGAAACCGGCATCGACATTTGGCGAGAAAAGATTGCGATACCACGCAGCGTGGTCATGGCGAAACGCGGCACCGGGGTTTGCTCCTGTCAAAATGCTTCTGATCGTATTTTTGACCTCATTATGAGCAAGCCAGTACCCGTGTGCCGCCATAGCGTTTTTCATTTCCGCGTCAGAGTCATTACTATCCGGATTCCAGTCTCCGGTGGCGACCTTTTGAATAAGTTCCGGAGTGACACGGTATCCTTCAATGGATAGGGAGTGATAGGCATCGGTTTTATAGTTTTCTTCAACTGTATCCATGAACTTCTCTATGTCGGACGGGATGCCCGGTTCAGTTGGGAAAGAGCTTAAGACGATCTCTCGCATGGCTTGCCACATGAGACGCATCCGCAGGACATAGGGCGATTGCGCTCTGGTGAATGCGAGGGTCGGCGGTGCAACACTGAAAGGATTAGACTCGTTGACCACAAATCCAGCTGCTCTCATGGTTGCCAGTACATTATCCGCAAATTCTCCGCGCCCCGATGCTCGCAAGGCTCCGGCGAGACGCCCGGCAATACTGCTATGGCCTCCTTCAAGCAGTTCCCTGTTGAGATCCGACGCATCTCGCAACTGATGAAGAGCGATATGGGCATCCTGGGCATAGGTGGTGAAAAATGCTTCCGGCACCCTGATAATAGCCACCGGTAGTGTCAGGACGCGGATTCGTTCTACCACCTGAATTTTACCTGCCGGAACAAAATCCTTCACCTTGTAGTCCAGGATCGAGCAATTGTCAGGGAGCTTCAGCAGACCGTTTTGGCCAAGCGGCGAATGAATCACAACCTGCTGTGGCGTTATGGTCTTTCCCGTGTGCAGAAACAATGAATATTCTGCTGACACATGCCATTGATCACCAAACCGCTCAGTGCAATAGCCTCGGATGAAGTCACGCATCGCAGCATACCACGGTGTACTGTCACCGGTCTCTTCGCCAGGCCGACAGGGCATATACCACCCCTTGACAATCGGTCGCAGGAAGCCGTTCTTCACAAGACTTTCTCGCTGCATTCGAGTCAGGTCACCCGATTTAATGGCGGTTTTTCCGTCATCCTGCAATCTCTTCAGTGCACTTAGAGCATCGGCAAGCCTGCGTTGTGCCGGAGTTGTTGCCATTGCGATACCTCGTTCATTGCTAGATTATTGTGAAATACAATAGCTAGGTTATCGTGTGTTGTCAATGCTAGGTTATTCTGTGTTTCGATAGCAAGATTATTATGTCCAACAACGAAAAAAAGGCGACCACAAATGGGCCGCCTCTATCCAGGCCGGACGATGCATCATCCAACCTGAAGACTGTAGCAGGGTCTCATCCCCGTGAAAATGGATATTATCTCGATCGGGCCTCCTGAAAGATCGTTCCTCAGTAAGACCTTCTCGAATTCCTCCCACGAAAGCGAATACTCCCTGCCGTTTATCCGTGCTTTTACCGTCATGACCCTCTCCCCTTTGATTTGTGATAGGCGCCCAAGAGGGCTCCCCGCAACCACCGTGGATACGGAGGCTCCGAGGAACCCTCTTGAGCAAGGGAGAGAGAAAGGGAGGGCGCATCAGCGCCGCTCCCCCTATCTATAGAAAGTGAGGCTAAGCCTCACTTTCAAACGGTTACTCTGTCTCTGTCTTTGGTGGACTCGGCTGCGACTGATCCGGAGATGATTCCTTTTTCCGCTCCTCTTCACGTTGCTGCACCTGTTCCCGCAGCTCATCTTGAGGATCGGTTATGGCCCTGCCGGCGCTGGCGGTCATATGAACAACCGTGGCGACCGGGTTCAACCATGATGCCCCTTGGGTAGCAAGTTCTACGCTGGCCCACTGGCTGTGACTGCAACCGCCCAGAAACGTTGCCGCAACTATTATCAGAATCGTATGTACCTTTGTCATATTCGTGCTCCTCCATAATGGGTTATGATTTTCTCGATGCCCGGAAGAAACTCCGGACTGAACAGCTCTCCCAGATTTCCCCGCCTGGCCAGCAGCCTGGCGACATCGGGAATAGATTTTGCCATGTACGCGACCCCGTTCTCCAACCGCTCAAGACGGTGAAGGTTCTGCATCGTGGCGTTCATTTCAACGCCGGAATGTTTCAGAAAGTCGAAGCCGGACTTAGTAACGATATTCTCCGTTTTGCCGCCGCCCCTGTAGAAAGAATCAGGGTCATGGCCCTCCGGGAAGATGTAAGCCGTTGCCTTCAGCTCTTCCTTTACTGCCAAAAGGATTGCCTTTTGATGAGCTTTTCTGCCGGCGGCATCTCCATCAAACATCAGATTCAGACGCCGGACATAGTGCTTTAGAATAGCGGCATGCTCCCGGGTGAACGCGGTCCCGCAGGTGGCGACGACGTTGTTGATCCCGGCAGCCCACATCTGCATAAGGTCGATGTATCCTTCGACCACATAGACCTCGCCTTTTAATTTCATCGCTTCAATGGCGCCATCCAGTCCGAAGAGGGTTGCCGACTTCCTGAAAAGCGGCGTCTCCGGGCTGTTGATGTATTTGCATCGGGAGTTGGTTGCACTCATAGTTCGACCTGCAAAGGCGATGATGTATCCCGTTTTATCCCTGATGGGGAACATCACGCGCCCCCGGAAAATATCCCGGTAGCCGCCTGCATCTTCTTTCTTTATCAGACCGGCCTTTTCCGCGACATCAAGCGGGAGCCTTTCCTTGTCGAGATACTCCACAAGGGTTTTCCCACCGAGCGGTGCAAAGCCGATCCCGAATTGCCTGACCATTGCATCGGTCATCCGGGAGCCGACGTATGCTTTTGCGCCGTTCTGATTTTGCAGCAAGCTGTTGTGGTAGAACTGTTGAGCCCTTCGCAGGACATTCAGCAGGCATCTCCGTTCGCTTTCCTCTTTGGAACCGTCACTGGGGATGTTGATTCCTCCCTTTCTGGCGATTATTTCAAGAGCGGCCGGGAACGAGATGCCGTCAATTTTCATCAGAAACCTGGCGACATCTCCACCTTCAGAGCAGGCGCCGAAACAACGCCAGGTCTGCCTGCCCGGGTCCACGATAAAAGACGGTGTCTTTTCTACGTGAAAGGGACAGCATGCCACATAGGCCCGAGCTGTTTTTATGAGAGGTACGTATTCCCCAATTATGGAGACGATATTGTCCGCTCCATAGGAAAGGATCTCCTTCTTGATCCGGTCAGGTATCATTTTCATGGGAAACCTACCTCCATGGCGTTCGCGGTGGCAAACTCCTCTTCCTCGATCATGCTGTTCAAGTCCGCACCCGTTTCCAGATGCTTCAATACCAGCCTGATTGCCGATGCTACTTCGTTGAGGCAGGTTCTCGGCCCCTGATGACAGGCAATGCCGGAAAGGGCCTTGACTGCATCTTCAGCCTCCAGTCCGGACCGAAGTCCATAGGAGACCAATCGGGCAATGCCGTCGGCCATTGCCGAACCGCAACCGCCGGCCTTGCCGAAACGGATGAAGACCTCGAAGGGTTTCCCTTCCTGGGTGGTGACGGTCACGAATATCTTGCCGCAGTGTGACCGTCGTTGAATGGTGTAACCCGGCGCGGTGGCCGGGCGTGGTGTTTTTGGGCTCATAGTTGTCCTCCTTTTGATGGACGCTTTCCCCATACGGGGAGCGCAGTTGTCTCTCCCCGTATGGCGATCATCCGGCTATTCCTCCTTGAGCTGCTTGAGAACAGCGTCAAGGTCGATTTCCGCCTGACCAAGTTCCTCTACCCGTGCAAAAGCTTCCGATATTTTTCCATTCCCTTGCGGTACCTTGATCGTTTCTTTCGATTTTGCACCGTCAGTGTCATAGTCAATAACCATGAAAGTAATCGGCGGGACATCGCTAGGACGATCAGAGGTCAGGCACTGCACCAGACCGCCATCCAGAACGACTGCCACCTTGGGTGGCGGTGAGTCGAGATATTCGCGTATCTGGGGAATGAACTGGGAAAGGAAGTTCACGGCCTCACAGCCGTTGATTTCCTCGTTGTAGAATTCGCTTGCGGGGTCGGCTTGGGGAAAGGTTTCAATTATTTCCAGAAGTAGTTCTCTTGACATGTTCTGACTCCTTTGTGTGTTAGGGGGCAGAACTCCCACAGGAGGCTGTTCCGCCCCCAGTTGGGTTGGCATTGTTGGTTAACCTTTTGCCTCGGCTACGACCTCCGCCAAGCGTTTGACCGCTTCGCCAATATCGCCGTGATTAAAGGTTTCGATCAATAGTGCGGCGGCTTCCAGCAGTTTCGGTGAGGTCGCATAAAGCCGTGCGTCTGCTTCAACGGTCTCGTTGATCGGCTGATTATTTGCCCCGCGTGCGTAAACAGAGGCATGGGGCATGAAGCCGACTTGGGCAATGGCAATAAAGCCTGCGCCATCAACCCTTCTTATTTCCAATGGTCCTTTGGTGTACATAGTTCTCCTCCTGTTGGTCTGGAGACGAGTCTCTGGATGGGGACTCGTCCTCCTGTCGGGTTGATTTGGTATCAGGCTCGCAACCGTTCATCCCAACAGCACTCACCGATAAAATGGGCGAAGTCGTTGTTCTGGTAGAAGATGCGGGCGCTGCTTTGGATAATCAGGTTGCCGCAGCCGACGCATTTGACTGCTCTCTCGATTGGGCTGTCCGCTTCCATCAGTTCCCGAATGTAACTCTCTTCACATTCCGTGCACTGATAGATTTCCCTGTCGATGCCGAACAGAGTGTCGGTGCGGTCCAATTCCAGATTGCCGTCACATGCCCGGCAATGTGGCCCATCCTGCTCTTTGACCCTGTCTGAGCCGATTACCCGATGGATCTTCCAGGCAATGCGGGCGAGCTTTCCGGAAGGAGTTGTGTCGGTCGCACAGCGGCGCAGGGTCTCAATGTCGAGCGTATGCCCGGCGTCGTCAGTCGTGAGCGCCTGGAATACCTCCTTAAGCAGAGGAAGGTACGAATCATCCGTTTCCGGGCCGATATCCCCGGTTTCGGCCTCATGTTTCCTTTGCTCCAGCCAGGATGACGTGCTGCAAAATTGTACGTCATCAACGGTAATGAAAACCGCGCTGCCGCCGAAACCGTCCGGCCGCATCCTGGAACACGAATAGGAGCTTTCCTTGAGAATCCAGGGTAGTTCGCCGTTGGAGCGGCGGATGATTTCCTGGAATCTGTCGTAAAGATCATCCTCACTGAGTTCGATGTCATCCTTGGGATCTTCGCCAGGGAGAACACCGGCAGTGCACCAGTCTTCCGCATAGAGATAGACCTTGTCGTCTCCATCGGGGTCGATGCTGATGCTGAAGGCATCGAAGAATAGCCTGTCCTCATCGGTTATCAACTGCTTGGGAATGGAGGGTTGGAAAATTGATTGGCTCAGGTAGTCTGTCATTGGTCTGTCTCCTTGTTTGCCACGGGGAGACAGACACCCTTGTCGGGGAGTTGGTCTCCCCGTTGGGATTGAATCTGTTTAGAGGTGGGTGTCCAGGCCGGTGAGGCTGGTGAAAATGTCTTCCAGGTCATCGGCGAAGACGTATTCCAGTTTCTGGATGGTGTCGAATTTCAGTTCAGGTCCGGGAAAGACTTTCAGGGCCTCAAAGATATAGGTATCGGTCCAGTCCAGGGTAATCCTGATCTTGTTGATACCCTCCTTGGCAAACCCTTTCGGCAGGCTGAACATGAGGTGGTTGTCGCCGCCGATGAAATCCCTGGCGCCGGTCATGGCAATGAAACGCCTGCCACCCAGCTGGGCAAGTATGGTATTTGCGACTTGCAGGTCGGCCATCAGAGCGCCCCCTGTATATCGCCTACCACTTCCCGCTGGTCAAAATCACCGGCTTCATCAAGGGCAGTCAGCGGTACCGTGTCGGTGGACCACCGGACATCGGTATGTTTGTAGAGACCGGACCAGTAGAAACTGGTATCGGTGACATTGAGAGTGTTGCATTCCATCCGACCCTCGAACTCCTTCAAGGCAACCTTCCCGTTTTCCGGGTCGGTATCGTAATCAGCGACCATGAATTCGGCTTCGTAGTTGAATTCGGAGATTCGATACGCCTTCATCTGACGGACAACTATTGAGAGCTTTTTGATCCGTTCGATGCTCGCTGCGGTCAGCACAATTACAGCGTAGTCGGCCGCATGAAGGAAATCGCTGCTGTCGGATATGGTAATAATCAGTTTTGGACACGGCATGTGGGGCTCCTTTTGTTGTTTGTAGACCGAGGAGACGCACCAATCCCTTTCCGGGGATAGTGCGAACCGGTCGGGGTATCGTGTTTGTTCAGAACAATGCCATTTGTGTCGGCTGTGCAGTTGCAGGTTTGCTTCGGTCAGGGCCAAATTCAATCCGTTGTCCCGATAGAACAAATACTTCGCCTTTGCATTTCACCTTGACCCCCTCATAGAACCGCAGCCGGTCTTCATCCGTTACTATCTGCTTCTCGTGATAGCAGCAGACGGTACCATGCCATTGCTTCAAGGGGACGGCTTCGGTGGCGTTGGCAACCTGCAATCCGTCAGACCAGAATAAACCGGTAATGACGTAATTCTTTCCGCCATGCATAAACAACCCTCTGACCTTGCCATTGGGGATTATGTCCGCGGAATACAGCCCTGCCAGCTTTCGTTCAAATTGCGATAATGCCAGGGTTATTGTCATAACAAGCCCCGCTCAACAAAACTCAGGTAACTGTCACCGATGATGATGTGATCGAGCAGCTTGATGCCGAGGAGATCGCCCGATTCCTTGATACGTCGGGTAATATCCAGATCCTCGCGGGACGGAGTAGGGTCACCGGTGGGGTGATTATGTAATGTGAAGCTGCGAGTAATGTGAAGTCATCCTTCTTGTATGCCCACGCTACGCTCGCCCGCCTTTGTCCCACCATGTATTTACTTCACATAATTTGTACGGCTTATATCCTCCTCCATCAGGTAGTTCATTACAGAATGGAGGTAGGATTATGCTTGAGTACTGGTACAAAGAACGGCGGACGTTGGCAGATTTTCGGCGGGGGCCACTCGGCCCATACATGGACGGGCTGGCGGCCCGCCTTAAGGAAAGGGGGTATTCAAAAAGTTATGCTTGCTATGTTCTTGGCCATTGCTGCCTGTTCAACAGTTTTCTTATCGACCAAGGGATCAGTCGAGGGAAAGAGGTTACCCAGGCACACCTTGGGTCATTCGTCGATGCCTACCTGGCAGACTTCCGAACCACAAGCAACCTCTATGTCGGACGTGGCGCAGTTCGAGGCCATCTGAAACATTTGCTGTCTTACCTGGTTGACGAGGGGGTTATGAAGCCGCCCACCCCTAAACCGCTACCGCCGCAATATCGTTGGGTACTCGAACCGTATTTGAACCATTTACGTGAGGACCGCCAACTTGACGAGACTACAATCCAGAACTACCGGTTAGCTCTATGCAGGTTTCTCGATGGCTTAGGAGAAAGAGCTAAACGTAATGGCATGAAGTCATTGAAAGCTGATGATGTTGAAACGTACATCAAACAGCACATCAAGGAGAGTCCTGTAAATCTGAGGAGTTTAGCGTCATATCTCCGTAGTTTTCTTCGGTTCTGTGCATATACGGGATATGTCGCCAAGGATTTTTCCAGTGTGATTCCCTCCGTACCGGCGTATCGACTGGCATCTCTGCCCAAGGGGATGGAAGATACCGACTTGCAGCGTATCCTGAACTCCATCCCCAAGGGAACCGCTGTCGGAGTAAGAGACGCCGCCATCATGCTGCTTATGATGGCCTATGGCATTCGCGGTATGAGCGTGGTTGAGCTGCGTCTTGAGGATATTGACTGGCAACGCTCGACCATTCTGATTCGAGCAAAAAAGGGTGGCAAAGAAGTCGTGCTCCCTTTGCTGGAGGCTGTCGGTGAAGCTATTATCCAATACCTACATCATCGCCCGGAAACACGGCTCCGAGAAGTTTTCCTCGGTGTGAAGGCTCCCTACTTCCCGCTCACCGGCCAAGACATATCCAACATCGTCCGTAATCACATGACTAACGCTGGAGTGAAGAAACCCAAGAACGGATCGAATACATTGCGACATTCGTGGGCAATCCGGGCATTGGCACAGGATTCACCGATCAAAGCCATTGCCGATGTCTTGGGTCATCGTTGTCTGAACACCACCTTCATCTATGCCAAGGCCGACCTCAAGATGCTTCGTCAGGTAGCCATGCCATGGCCGAAAGAGAGGTGAACTATGGCGACATGTGTATTCCGCAGTCCCGTTGCCTCCAGTCTCCAGGCGTTCTGGGAGATGAGGTGCGCCCTCGGTCGTAAAGGTGAAAGTGACAGTAAGATTCTCTGCTATCTGGATCGTTTCCTGATGTCTGAGCTGAAACCAGGATTACCGATAACTGCCGACATTGCAGAGCGATGGTTCAAATCGATGGAGCACCTGAGTATCGGAAGCAGGCTCAATCGCATGTCCATCATGCGGCAGTTCTGCGCATATCTGAGCAATTTCGACCCACAGACATGCATTATTCATCAGAGTTTTCTCCCGCGAAGAAACCGCCCGGCACCTCATATCTATTCGCCACAGGAAATGAATCTGATTCTGGATGCTGCCGTCAGAATAGGTCCGGAAGGCAGCCTTCGTCCCATGCTCATTTCCACCATTATCGGCCTGCTCTACAGCACCGGCCTGCGCATCGGGGAAGCACAAAAGCTTCTGTTGGCAGATGTGGACATCGAAGGAGATCTGCTGACGATTCGGAACACCAAGTTCAAGAAGTCCAGATATGTTCCGCTGTCGCCATCCACCGCCTGCCAGCTGGCAGACTTCCTATATCAGCGAGAAGCAGCAGGCTTTCCCACTGCTCCGACTGCGCCGGTTTTTATCAGTCCATCCGGAAAGGCATATCGGCCTGGACGGATTTGTGAAATTTTTCTGGAAATACTCAGAGATGTCGGACTGCGTGGTCCCAAAGGAGAGCGTGGGCCTCGTATTCATGACTTACGTCACAGCTTTGCCGTGAACAGACTGGCTCAATGGTACCGGCAGGGAGAGAATATCAATGCCAAACTGCCATTGCTGGCAACATATCTCGGGCACTCCTCGCTCTTTGGCACCGAAACATATCTGCATGCCACGGCTGAACTTCTTGAACAGTCGAACATTCGGTTTAAAAATCATTTCGCTGTTCCATACCTGAAGCGAAGCAAAGGGGGGAGTCATGGCGCAAAGTAATAACATCGGCATCCCCATTCGTCGATTCTTTGAAGACCATCTGGTCACCCAGCGGGGAGTTAGCCCAAACACGGTACTGTCGTACCGGGATACCTTCAAACTTTTTCTACAGTTTGCAGTGGAACGTTGCAGGAAGTCCTGCACCGATCTTACAGTTGATGATCTTTCCGACCGGTTGGTCAGGCAATTCCTGGAACACCTTGATAGAGGAAGAAAGAATGGAACGGGAACCCGTAACGTCAGGTTGGCTGCCATTCATGCCTTCTTCAGGTATCTGGCCGCCACTGATCCCCGCTACATCGCCCAATGCCAAACCATTCTTACCGTACCATTCAAGCGGCACGCCAGGCATGTGTTGGGATACCTGGAGAAGGAAGAAGTCCAACATATCTTCAGGCACATTGATGCCCAGCAAGCGCAAGGGCGGCGGGATGATGCTCTGCTGCGTCTCCTCTACAACAGTGGGGCACGGGCGCAGGAGGCTGTGGATCTCAACGTCAACCATGTCCGTTTCAGTCGCCCATACTACGTGCTGATTCATGGCAAGGGACAACGTGAGCGAACCTGTCCGCTCTGGGATGAAACGATACAGGCCATCAAGGCAATCATTGAAGACCGGCATATCCGCCAGTCAGACAATGTCCCGCTCTTTGTAAATGCCAGGGGAGAACGCCTCACCCGTTATGGATTACGATACCTAATTGCACAACGAGTAGCGGCAGCGGTGGAAACATGTCCGTCGTTATCCACTAAAACGGTTACTCCTCATACCTTCCGGCATACGACCGCCATGCATCTGCTGCAATCGGGAGTTGATCTGAACATGATTCGTTCCTGGCTCGGGCACACTTCAATCGAGACCACCAATCTGTATATCGAGATTGATTTGGAGATGAAGCAGAAAACCTTGCAGGTCAGCGAAAAACTGTTGCCGAAAACCAGCAAAAAAGGGCCGTCATGGCGGCGTGATCCGAGCATATTGGAGTGGCTGAAAGACCTATAGTTATGTGAAGTGCCTGGAAGGGCTGCAATGCCGCATGCCCTTCCAGATCATTACTGTGTCCGAATTGCCGGGAATGATTCCGGCCTCACTTAACATTACTCGTAGCTTCACATTACATAATCACCCTTCAGGCGACCCTACACCTTCATCTGAGGATATCGCTATTACACGAAGATTACGTGAGGCTGGGGAACTGATGGGAATCAAGCTTTTGGACCATATCATCATAGGTGATAATGAGTACTTGAGCTTTGTTGAAAGGTGTTTGATATAACTATCCGATATAATAGGTAATTGTTATTGTATTGACACGCAGCATGGATTATATGAAGCAGTAACAATGTAATACGCAGAATTTGAAAAACCTATGATCGAAAGTTTGTTGAATTGCGTCTAAATTTGAGAGGGTGTGGTGGCGGCGTTAGTGGTTATTCCGACTGATAATGTTTTAAGGTGAAATTTCGCAGTATTCATGCCATAGTGTGCGTTGAGGTTATTGCAACACTAACGCACTCCGTTTGTTGCCTACCTTCAAGATGTAGGAGCTACGCTCCTACATCTTTCAGTCAGGTGAATTTATGGTCGTAGCAGCTTTGTTGAAATAGTTTTCTGGACAACCATTAGTCGACCATACTTGAAGATTGTGTAGAGGTCTCCGATAATGAAATTGAAAAATATAAATTTATGTTTAGACAAAAAAATATGGGGGTATATATGGGGGTATGTGATGTCAGTCACATTTAAAAACAATATGTTTATTAAGTGTTTATCTAAGTAATGTGATTGAGACAAATGCTCCAAAAAAAATAAGCACTTACAGTTTATGCTGTAGGTGCTTTATTTTTAACTTTATATAGCTTTGAGGAATTGCCATGGAAAAAATATCTTCAAAACAATTTGATGATTTGATCAATGATTATAAAAGGGCTAAGGAAAATAAACGAGCTGAAGATCTTGATGCTGAATATACCTGTTTAAAAATATTATATGCCATACTTGAGACAAATGATTTCAAGTTTGTAGATTTTGAAACGGTTTCATTTTCAAATAATTTTGAAATTCAGGAACTTGAAATAATATGCGGCAAATACAAGTCACACAAGATAGTAAAAGGCAGTGATTTCGTCACTAAATTCAAAATCAGCCCCTATACTTTTGCAGAATTTTTAGAAGTTAACGGAGCTTGTAATGAAAGGAAACGAGACAACAGGAAACGCCCGGTGGGCCATTATATTGAAAAAGATAAACAGGTAAAAGTTCCCAATGTAGGGGATTATATTGTGTGTGCTACAACCGGTTTCTGGAGGCAGGCAACTAAAGCCGACGTTGAGGATTTTGAAATAAAACGTAAGGAATCTCTGTATTTGAGTTTTAATGACGATACGGAACAAGTTATAAATGATACAGTACATGGAACTGCTATAGCCAGCTCTCATAATGCTGAACCATCTCTTACTAACGACACGCGTCATTCTCATTATGTACGTGGAAGTGCATCAGAACTGGCCGCTTCTATTGTCCTAAATGATGAGAATACCGGGTTGTTACCATCCTCTGCATCTATTAAAAAAAATGACAGTGAAGTTACGAGAGATATTGATGAAATTAAGTATCGGTTGGAAAGAATGGTGATGTCCCCATATCATTGACATAACATTGGATAGTCCAGCAATTCAGAAAACGTCCACCGATGATCCGTTACTCTTGCTGCCATAGCCCGTGTATTA
>Ga0118677_10009930_pt1 | contig 14710 bp, 9 predicted proteins | sample AliMusrvi5mmetaG_FD_86154 | JGI IMG/M metagenome (GOLD analysis project Ga0118677, IMG submission 86154)
GGGCAACGGGGGTCGCCGTGCCGCCCGAGATGCGCACGACCAGGCCCTTCGCCCCGACGGCCCAGCCCGTGCCGTCCGGCTGGACGACGAGACCGTACAGGGGCGCCAGGGAGCCGTAGCCGACCTTCGTCCACGCACCCAGCCCGCTCCGGTGCAGCAGCGTTCCGTCCCCCGCCGCCCAGGCGGAGCCGTCGTCGAGCCACGCGACGGCGTGAAGGTTCGCGGACCCCGGAGCCGGCTCGATCACGGTCCCGTCGAGGCCGGATCGCACCACGGCACCGCCGTCCCCGACGGCCAGCACGACATCCCCCCGGGCCGAGCAGGCCCGGAAGGTCGATCGACCGAGGGAGGGCCGGCTCTGGACCGCTCCGTCCGATGTCAGCGTCCATGCCCGGCCACCGCGGCCCAGGATCAGCCCGCCCCCACCGGCGAGCCCGCAGCCGCCGGTCGCATCCGGGCGCTCGTCGGGATCCAGCACCCGGGCCGTCTTCGCGGTCACCTCGACCACACCCAGGTTCTGCCCGGGCTTCCAGTCGGGGATCACCGACGTCGAGTAGGGGATCGTGTCCGACGTGCGCGAGTTCGCCTCGGAGTGCACGAACAGGACCGCGTCCGCCAGGTCGCCCGTGAAGTCCCTGGGCAGGTGGCTCAGCACGAAGCGTTCCCCGTCCACCGCGCTGATGTCGGGCCACAAGCGCAGCGCGCCGTCGGACCCCAGGTCCAGTGCGACCAGCACCTGGTGGTCATTGGGGCCGTCGGGACCGCCGGGGGCGTTGACCAGCCGGATGTCCACGTCGCGATCCAGGGGGATCGACAGGTCCAGGTCGATGCTGTCGGTGACGCGGGCGGAGTTCACCGAAACGTGCCGCCGGATTCCCATGGCGACCGGTACGAACGAGCCGTCGTCGAAACGCCGGAGGCCGCCGACGCAGTAGATCGCGACTTCCCCGACGCGCGCGCTGACCGCGTACAGGCCCTTCGAATCGGCGATCGATCCGGGGCCGGTGGCCTTCACTGTGGAAAAGAGGCTGGTGACGGACGTGCCGCACTGGACCTCGGGGCGGCCCGGACCGGGAAGGCACCCGGCGTGGCCGTTGCCCAGCGAGTAGCACGCGTACCCGTCGGGGCAGTCGGCCTGCGCCGCGCAGGACGTCGAGCAGTGGAAGCCGCCGCCCGCCACCGAGGTGCAGGCGCCGCCCGGGCCGCAATCCCCATCCAGGGAGCAGGGAGCGCACAGGGACCCGTGGACCAGTTGCCGGTCCGCGCAGGAATCCGGTGGTGCCAGGAGGTATTTGTCGGCCCCGGCGACCGTTCCCGACACCATGCCCGGGACCAGCGTGGTCGCGCCTCCACCGCCTCCGCCCCCGGAGGACGTCGGGTTCATCGGGTCGATGTGGAGGGTCAGGTTTTCGGCGTCCACGCCCACGAGGCTGGACGTCGAGTAGTCTTCGCGAGACACCGTGGCCTGGATCGGCCCGAAGAGGTCTTCCGCGGACAGGGTGATCTGTCCCCGGTTGTCGGTCCGTCCCTTGAACGGGGTGGCGGATTCCCATCCCAGGATCGCGAAGGCGTCCGCGACGGGCAGGTTGGTATAGGAGTCCAGTACCGTGACGTTCACCGAGCCGTTGACCGGATCGCCCCATACGCCACCGAAATAGCCGGTCGGATCGAAATAGCCGAACGCCTGCTTCAAGGTCCGTGACGAGCCGTCCGGCCAGAGGACCTCGACATCGACGCGGTCGGCCGTATCCGAACGCGGGCTGAGGACCTTGAGCCGGGCGGGGTCGCTGTTGTCCACCATCGTTGCGGTCCCGCTGCCGAACCGGACCACGACGCCGGGGACGAAGTCCGAGCCGGCGATGGACACGAGCGTGCCTCCCGACCAGGAACCGGTGTCGGGCGTCACGGCGACCAGATCCGGCGAGGTCGCGCCGAACACGAATGCGCCGCGCAGCACCACGCGCCTGCCGGACCCCGTCACCACGGTCACATCCTGGCGGCCCGGGCTGGCGGGCGCGGTGCGGACGCGGATCGCCGTGGCGGACGGTCCCGCGACGATGATGGCCGGAAGGGGACCCACGAAGACCTCGCGGGCCTGGTCCAGGCCGACCCCTTCGATCCGCACGAGGGTGCCGCCTTCCGTCGGGCCGAAGGCGGGGTCGACCGACGTCAGCGCCACGTCCGGGAGATAGCGGAAGGCCGCGGGCGCAGCCGCCGACCCCTGGGGGCCCCGGACGACCACGTCCGCCGGTCCGACCGTACCGGCCGGGGTCCTGAACGAGATGGCCCGACCTTCGGAATCCGCGGACACCTGCGTTGCCGTGGCGCCTCCCACCGTGACCGTCAGCGCATCCGGGACCGCGCCTTCGAAACCCAGGGCGATCGCCGTCACGTCGTCGCCGCCGGCGGCGGTGCCGGCCGAAGGCGTGACGGACAGCACGCGGGGCGTGGGGTCGGACAGGTCCGCGGCGGACTCGACCCAGAGGCAGGCCGGCCGGGACGCGGTACCCCCGGGGCCCTGGAACGAGACCGAAACCGGGCCGGGTCCCGAGGGCGTGAACCGCAAGTGGACTTCGCCGTCCGCAGCGGCTCCCACCGTCTGGGCCATGCCCGTGGAGACGGTCAGGGTTCCCTGGTCCAGGCCGCTGCCGAACACGACGACGTCGAACGCATGACCGTCGGGGGCGACCGGCGGGTCGCACCGCGTGACGGCGGGCGACGCGGCGTAGCGGAAGCCCCGGCGCAGGTTCCCCGAGCCGGATTCGTTGGCGACCGTGACGTCCCTGGGACCGGGCACGCCGGGAGGCGTCACGGCCAGCAAGGTCCGTTCATCCAGCACGCGAACGTCCTGGGCCTGCCGTCCGCCGACCAGGAGCCGGGAGCCGGCCACGAACCCCGCGCCGCGGACCGTGATCGGGGTGCCGCCCAGCTCGGGGCCCACCGCCGGTTCGGCCGATGTGACCGACAGGGTGGCCTCGAAGAAGAAAGCGCTCTCGAGGCGGGCGGTCTTGCCGTCGGGGCGCTGCACCACCACGTCCACCCATCCGGCCGGGTGGGCCGGCGTGGTGGCGAGGATCGACGTCCCGTTCTGGACGACCACCGCGGCAGCCTGGGTGGAGCCCACGACCAGCGTGGAACCTGCCTCGAACCCGATGCCCGTGACCTCGATGCGGGTGCCGCCGGCCACGGGGCCGCGAGCGGGGGAAATCCCGGTCAACGCGAAGCCCGGCGCGTCGCCATCGCCGGCCACGTAGTTGTCCGGGGCCTCGAAGGCATCGCGCGGCGCAGGCACGTCCTTGGCGGTGCTCGCCCCGGGAATGGACGGCAGGGAGCATCCCGATGCCAGGATGGACAGCAGGCACGACAGGGGGAAACCGAGGGAGCCGCGCACCGGAGTTCCTCGCTGAGCGTGAACTATTATCCCGACCCGGGTCCCGACAAGTCAAACCCGCCCGACTGCGGCGGCGCAGGCGATGGGTTTGGGCTTCCGGCCATGCGCGCGGGGCATTGTCAAAATGTCATCGCCCCGGGTCCCCGGGCAGACGCCCCGTCGCGATCCGGTGTCAACGGGCCGGTCCGGGACCGCGGATCCCGCGGGGTGATCGTGCTCCGGGCGGCCTCCAGCAAGCATCTCCGACGCATTCGCGTTCCGGACAGTCGATGGTACGTCCCTTGCTAGGAACGGGGTGGGCGGTTGCGCCCTGGGAGACGGGAGCCTTCAGATGCAGGACTTCCTTCGAAGGAATTTCTGGTCGGTGAACCTGGCGACGATTGCCGTCGGGTCCTTCCTGTGCGCCGGCCTGGTGACCGAGGTCGCGGCCATCGTGATCCTCAAGCCTCCTCCCGTTGCGGCGAAGGCGGCGAAGGACCTGGTGCTACCGGCCCCGAAGTCCGTGAAGCCGGACCCGAGCCCGGCGATGGTGGCGACGCTTGGCGATCGCAACCTGTTCGACTGCGAGCCGAAGGTGGTGGAGGCGAGCGGCGAGGACGGCGAGGGCGAAAGTGCCAGCGCCACGCTGGACCTGAACGTCGACCTGCTGGGGACGCTGGTTTCGAACAAGCCGGACTGGTCCCTGGCGACCATCCGCGTGGACGGGACGTCGAAGCTGGTCCGCATCGGCGTGATGGTGGCCGACAAGGCCGAGGTGGTCGAAATCACCGGGCGCTACATCATCCTGCAGGCCGGCGCGAACCAGCAGATCGTGAAGCTGTGGGACGCGAAGACCGCCGACAAGCCCGGCCAGAAGAAGCCGACGGCGCCCGTGGCCGCTGCGCCGGCCGGCGGTGACGAATTCATGAAGGGCGTGAAGAAGACCGGGCCCAACGATTACCAGATCGATCGCTCGATGCTGGAAGAAAACCTCCAGGACCTGAGCAAGCTGGGCATGCAGGCCCGCATCGTGCCGAACTACGAGGGCGGGCGGTACGCGGGATTCCGGCTGGTGGGCGTGCGGCCCGACAGCCTGTACAAGGCCATCGGAATGCAGTCGGGCGACCTGGTCCGCCGGATCAACGGCAACGAGATCGACACGCCGAACAAGGCGATCGAACTGTTCGAACAGTTGCGCAACAGCGCGTCCATCAGCCTCGACATCGAACGGCGGGGCCAGAAGGTCACGATGGGCTACCAGATCAAGTAAGCGGGACGGGATGGGAGCGCCGCCGGTTCGTGCCGGGCGGCGACATGCATCGGAGGGACCATGGATCGGAAGCGGTGCGGTTCGGGAATCGGGGCCGGTCTGGCGCGCCAGCCCGAGCACGCAGGCGTAGGCACGACCCCAGTCGTGCCGGAGACGAAGTCGCCTCGGGCTTTCCTGATCATCCTGGCGGTGGTGGCGATGTCGGCGATGCCCGTCGCGACGCTGGCGCAGCCGAAGCCGGGGGGCGCGGCGGTGCTCCCGAAGGCGAAGGGCCTGCCTCCCCCGACGGTTCCCGGCACGCCTCCGAAGATCCCGGGCGGTGCGGCATCGACGGCCACGCCCCCGTCGGTACCCGGCCAGGGCGGCGCCGTGCCCACCGGCGCCAAGGCGTCCGGCTCGTCGGTCCAGGCGCCCGGCGATGACGTGATGACCTTCAAGACCAACTTCGAAAAGGACGTGAAGTGCGTCCCGCTGCCGCTCAACGCCAAGATCAGCGTCGATTTCGAGGAAGCGCCGCTGTACGACGTCGTCAAGTTCATCGCATGCATCACGCAGCGCAACTACATCCTGGCCGCCAACCTGAAGCAGGGCAAGAACGTCACGATCATGTCCACCACGTCCGTGACCGTGTACGAGGCCTACAAGGCGTTCCTGTCCGCGCTGGACATCAACGGCCTGACAGCGGTTCCCGACGGCAAGTTCTACAAGATCATCGACACCGCCAAGGCCAAGACCGAACCGGTGCCGCTGTACGGCGCCCGGGAGGCGGTCCCGGACGAGGACCGCCTGATCACCCGCATCGTGGCGCTGCGATACATCGACGTGAAGGACCTGGAACCGATCCTCGGCAAGTTCAAGACGGCCGCGGGCGACATCAGTTCCTACGCCCCCGGCAACAGCCTCATCGTCACCGACCTCGGCCGCAACGTGGTCCGCATGCTGCGGTTCGTCAGCGAGCTGGACATCCCGACGGGCCGCGAAAAGATCTGGGTCCGTCCCGTCCAGTACGCCAACGCCACCGACATGGCGAACCTCGTCACCAGCCTGTTCGGCGACAAGGCCGGCAAGGGTGGCGGCGGCGGCGGGAGCGGGCGCTCCGGGAACGTGAGTTCCTCGAAGTCCACGCTGGGGGGCCCGAACGCGGCGGCGGCGGCGATCGCGGGCGACGTGATGGAGGGCCCATCGACGCTGTCCAAGGTCATCGCCGACGAGCGCACCAACCAGTTGATCATCGTCGCGACCCCGTCGGCCTACCTGAAGATCGATCACCTGTTGCGCCGCATGGACATGCCCATCGAAGGCGAAGGCCAGATCCACATCTACTACCTGGAAAACGCGGCGGCCGAGGAAGTGGCGTCCACCCTGTCGTCCCTGACCAGCGGCGGCGGCGCCAAGAAGTCCTCCACGGGCGGCAAGGGCGCCGCGGGCGCGGCGGGCGGTGGTGGCGGCGGCGGCGCGGCGGCCTCGCTGTTCTCGGGCGAGGTGAAGATCACGGCCCACAAGCCGACCAACAGCCTGGTCATCGAATCCAGCCTGAAGGACTACCTGGCGGTCAAACGCGTGGTCATGCAACTCGACGTGCGGCGGAAGCAGGTCTACGTCGAGGCCGTCATCATGGAGATCTCGTCCAACAAGGACCGCAAGATCGGCATTTCCGCCAGCGGCGGCGCCTCGGTGAACATCGCCGGCAGCAGCGTGCCCCTGCTGTTCGGCAAGGGCGGCCTGGGAATGTCGGGCCTGGACCTGACCCAGTTGAACAAGGGCGGCCTGGCGCTGGGCATGCAGGGCCCGCTGGTGGACGTCTCGACGGGCTCCACCGGATCGACGACGACGGCCGGTTCCCTTTCGCTGCCGTCCTACGGCTTCCTGCTGCAGGCGATCCAGAACAACTCCGACGTGAACATCCTGTCCACGCCGCACGTGTTGACCATGGACAACGAGGAGGCGGAAATCGTCGTCGGCAAGACGATCCCCTACCAGGCCTCGTCGATGGGTACCGGCCTGTCGAGCCTGCTGGGTTCCAGCGCCTTGACCTCGCTGACCGGCGGCGCGACCGGCGCCACGTCCAGCCTCGCCAGCAGCCTCCTCGGCAGCGGCACGAGCAGCATGGGTTCGGGCTACGTCCAGCGCATCGACGTCGACCTGACCCTGAAGATCACGCCCCAGATCAGCGAAAGCAACTTCGTCCGCCTGAAGATCAACCAGCAGATCGACGACGTCGAGTCGCTGGACCCGACCCTCGGGCCGACGACGTCCAAGCGCAAGGTGTCCAACACGGTGGTGGTCCGCGACCAGCAGGCCGTCGTCATCGGCGGCCTGATCCGCGACATGGAGGTCACCGGCGTGGACAAGGTGCCGTTCCTGGGCGACATCCCGGTGCTGGGCGTCCTGTTCCGGAAGACCGAAAAGCGCATCGAGAAGCGCAACCTGTTGATGGTCATCACGCCCTACATCATCGAGGACCCGTCGGACCTGCGGCGCATCCACGAGCAGAAGATGGACCAGTTGCGGGAGTTCGCCGAGTCGATGTCGACCCGGCAGAAGGAAGCGGCCGGGTACGTGGACTACCGCAAGAAGACCGGCGTGATGGAGGACATCCGCAAGACCATGGATCGGGTACGCAAGGACCGCGAGGTGCTCGAGCAGACCCGCTTCGAGGAGGTCGATCGCGTCGGCGCTCCCGAAACGCACGACCTCGAGTACGACCCCTTCGCCCCCGTAGGTACCGCGCCGTCGTCCCCGGGCCCCGATGCCGGGTCGGACCTGCCGAAGGCCCCCGGAGCCGCGCCGTCCCCGGGCAGCGTGTCGCCCGGTGCCGCGTCCCCGGGTGCCGCGCCGCCGCCGGGTGAGCCGGGCAACGTGGAACCGGGAGTGATTCCGTCGGGTGAGTGACGAGGGAGCCGATCATGGCGGACATCGTGACGGCCCCGCGGGGCAATGAATTCGTGACGCGCATCCTGCTGGACCACCACCTGGTGGACGAGGAGTCGGTCCGGCGCGCCGAAGAGGCCCGCGCGCTGCGCCCGGAAGTCGGGTTCGTCGAGGCGCTGCTGAACCTGGGCCTGATGGACGAAAAACGCTACCTCGCCGCGTTCGGGGCCCTGCTGGGCCTGGAGGTCGCGGATGCCCTGCCCGTCGATGACATCGACCTGTTGCTGATCGGCGACCTGCCGATCACGTGGGCCAAGCAGTCCTTCGTGCTGCCCCTGCGCCGCGACGGCGAGCGCGTGGTGGTGGCGATTTCGAACCCGCTGAACCTGGGCGTGCTGGACGACCTGCGCGTGATCCTGAAGGCGCGCATCGAGCCTGTGCTGGCCCCGCGCGAGGTGGTGTTCGAAGGGATCAACCGACTGTACGACCGCAAGACCGGCCTGGAAGGCACGGCCGGCGAGGTCTTCCAGGACGAGGACCTGGGCAGCATCGCGCACGAGATCGAGGAGTCCACCAAGGACCTCCTGGACGTCACCGACGAGGCCCCGATCATCCGGCTGGTCAACAGCGTGCTGTCCCAGGCGGTCAAGGAGCGCGTCAGCGACATCCACATCGAGCCCTTCGAAAAGCACCTGTCCGTGCGGTTCCGCAAGGACGGGATCCTGCGGGAAGTGCTGCGGCCGCCGAAGCGGTTCCAGGCGTCGATCGCCAGCCGCATCAAGATCATGGGCAACCTGAACATCGCGGAAAAGCGCCTGCCTCAGGACGGTCGCATCCGGCGAGTGGTGGCGGGCAAGGAGATCGACATCCGCCTGTCCACGGTGCCGACCACCTTCGGCGAGCGCCTGGTCATGCGAATCCTGGACCGGACATCGACCGTGCTGGAACTGGCGGACCTGGGCCTGGACCCGGAGCTGCACGACCGGATGGAAGACCTGGTCACGCGGCCCCACGGGATCATCCTGGTCACCGGGCCGACCGGCTCGGGCAAGACCACGACGCTCTACGCGTGCCTGGTGCGCATCAACACGCCGGACAAGAACATCCTGACGGTCGAGGACCCGGTCGAGTACCAGATCACCGGCATCGGGCAGATGCAGGTGAACCCGAAGATCGACTTCACGTTCGCCAATGGCCTGCGCGCCATCCTGCGCCAGGACCCGGACGTGGTGCTGATCGGCGAAATCCGCGACAAGGAAACGGCGGAAATCGCGGTACAGGCGTCGCTGACCGGACACCTCGTGTTCAGCACGCTGCACACCAACGACTCGGCGTCGGCCTTCACGCGCCTGGTGGACATGGGGGTCGAGCCGTTCCTGATCGCGTCGTCGGTGCTGGCGATGGTGGCCCAGCGCCTGGTGCGCGTGGTGTGCCGGGAATGCCGCCAGCCGTATACGCCGTCGGCGGCGGAGCTGGAGACGCTGGGGCTGGACCACATCGAACCGACCGACACGTTCTTCCGGGCCACGGGCTGCCCGGCCTGCACGGGCACCGGGTACTCGGGACGGCAGGCGATCTACGAATTGCTGATCGTCGATGACACCGTGCGCGACTCCGTCATGCGGAACGCCGACGCCGGGCAGATCAAGCGGGCCGCGCTGGCCCGGGGCATGCGGACGCTTCGGGGCGACGGTGTTCTGAAGATCCGGCGCGGGGTCACGACGGCCGAGGAAGTGATGCGCGTGACCCAGGGAGACACGGACTAGGGAAGCAGGTGCGTCGGTCGGTCGCCGGCCGGTCGCCGATGCCGAGAGGCCTTCAATGCCGCTGTTCGAGTACAAGGCGTTCACCGCGAAGGGCAAGCCGGCATCGGGCCAGATCGAGGCCGACGGGCCTGCCGAGCTGCGGGCGAAGCTGTCAAGGACGGCCTGTTCCTGACGGGGTTCAACGAGGCCGGCGGCAAGGCCGGCGCGGGTCGTGGCGGCGCCGGCAAGGGCGCGGGGAAGGGCGGGACGGCACCGGGGGCCGGCGGCGGGATCCTGGCGCGCGAGGTGGACTTCAAGAAGGTCTTCGAGCGGGTCAAGCCGGCCGACATCGCCGTGATGACGCGGCAGTTCGGCACCCTGCTGAAGGCCGGAATCCCGATGACCGAGGCCCTCAACGCGCTGGTCGATCAGCAGGACCGGCCGAAGCTGCGCGCGGTGCTGGGCCAGGTGCGCGAAAAGGTCCGCGAGGGCGGCTCGCTGGCCGACGCGCTGGCCGAGCACAAGAAGATCTTCCCGGAACTGTACGTGAACATGGTCCGCGTGGGCGAGGCGTCGGGCACCCTGGACCTGGTGCTGCAGCGGCTGGCGGACTTCCTGGAGTCCAGCGTCCGCCTGCGGTCCAAGGTCACCGCCGCGATGATCTACCCGGCCCTGATGTTCTGCGTGGCGCTGGTGCTGATCTCGCTGATGATGGTGTTCGTCATCCCGCGCATGGTGGACCTGTTCAAGGACATGGGGGGGGAACTGCCCCTGCTGACGCGCATCCTGATCGTCGTCAGCAACTTCTTCACGCAGACCTGGTACATCGCGCTGCCGTTGATCATCGGCGGGGTCTGGTACTTCCGGCACTGGCGGGCGACCGAGGCCGGGCGCTGGAAATGGGACGCATTCACCCTGCGCGTGCCGATCTTCGGGCCCGTGGTGCGCCTGGTCGCGGTGTCGCGGTTCGCGCGGACGCTGGCGACGCTGCTGAACTCCAGCGTGCCGGTCCTTTCGTCGCTGGAAATCGTCAAGAGCATCGTCGACAACGTGATCCTGTCGAAGGCGATCGAGGAAGCGAAGCTGGCCGTTCGCGAGGGCGAAAGCCTCGCGGGCCCGCTGCAGAAGAGCGGCCTGTTCCCCCCCATGATGACGCACATGATCGCCATCGGGGAGCGGACGGGGCAGTTGGAGGAAATGCTGGCCAACGTGGCCGACGCCTACGACGCCGAGGTCGAGGCGCGCGTTACCACGCTGACCGCGGTGCTGGAACCCGTGATGATCGTGGGGATGGGCATCATGGTCGCGTTCCTGGTGTTCGCGGTGCTGATGCCGATGCTCAAGATGAACGAAGTGATTGCCGGGTCGTGATGGGGTTGGACGGGTCAAGGGCGCGAGCCCGACGGAGGTTCCCATGAACGTGACGAAGGCGTGCCTGGGTCGGAAGGCGGCGGTCCGGGCCGCGAGGGGCATGACCCTGCTGGAAATCATGGTGGTCATCGCGATCATCGGCATCGTGATGACGGCCATCGGCGTCGGCGTGGTCGGCTACCTCAACAAGGCGAAGATCAGCGCCTGCAAGTCCCAGCTGGCCAACATCGCCAACGCGGTCCAGATGTACGCGCTGGACGGCGACTTCCCGTCGAACCTGCAGGTGCTGACGGAAGGCGCCGGCGCGCCGCTGAAGCCCAAGCAGCTGAAGGACCCGTGGAACCAGGACTTCCTGTACTCGTACCCGGCCAAGGACAAGTCGCGGGAGTTCGACCTGTGCAGCAAGGGCCCCGACAAGCGCGAGGGTTCGGACGACGACATCTGCCAGGACTAGCGGTGTCGGCCGTCGGGAACGATCCCGGCGGGACCGCGACGAGGAAGGGACGCGGAGGACGCGGCGGGCGTTGATGGCGGCAGGAGAGCGGATGGGCAGGAAGCCCCCAGACTCGGGCTACACGCTGATCGAGCTGTCGGCCGTCCTCGCCATCGCCCTGATCCTGATCGTCGCGTCTGTCGCGACGCTGCGGTCGGTGAGGAAGGCCGACATCAGCACGGCGGCGGGACGGCTGACGTCCGCGGTGCGCTACCTGTACGACCTGTCCGTCGTGACCAACCGCCCCTACCGGCTGGTGCTGGATCTGGGGGCCAACGCGTACTGGGGCGAGCCCGCGGAGCCGAACGTGGGATGCAACGGCGCGGCGCTGCTGCCTTCGGACGACGAACGGAAGTGGACCACGGAGAACCCGGGCAAGACCCTGGAAAGGACCCCGACGGGCGGAATGTCGGACCAGGCGATCGGCGCGGCGCTGTCGCGGCCGGAAGGGATCGCGGGCCTGCTGCAGGGCCTGCCGGAGCCGACGACGAGGAAGGGCTCGGCGTCCTTGCTGGATGGCGGGGCGGGGACGGCCGCGGTGAAGCCGGCGAACCCGGAGCGGCTGCTGGAGCGGTTCACGCTGCCGAAGGGCGTGACCATCCCGCGCGTGATGACGGGCCACCAGGACGAGGTCACCGAGGAAGGGAAGGCGGAGGTCTACTTCTTCCCGAGCGGCTACGTCGAGCCCGCGTACATCTACCTGCAGCGGGGCGACGAGATCTACACGGTGGAAACGGTGCCCCTGAAGGGGTCCGCGCTGGTGCACGCGAAGGAACTGGACCCTCGGGACCTGCTGGACGAATCGTGAGGGCACGATTCGTCGCGAGGTCGCGATCCGTCCCGGGTTCGTGAGGCGATCGATTTCCGGGCAAGGAGGGTTCCCATGCGTCGGGCGACCGAACGCGGCTTCACGCTGCTGGAGGTCATGATTTCCCTGCTGATCCTGGCGCTGTCGCTGGGGGCGATCACCTACGCGAACTCGGCCGCCACGTCACACGTGGCCCGCATCACCCGCATGACGACCGCGTCCTTCCTGATGGAAGGGATTGTCAACGACGTGCACGCCTACTACGTCCGCAAGGGCTTCCCGACCAACAGCCTGGAAGACAAGCAGTGCGAGCTGCCGCGCGATTTCGCCGACACGTACACCTGTTTCTACGACCTGAAGGCCCTGAAACTGACGCCCGAGCAGATTTCGGAAATGACCAACGGCGCCCTCCAGAAGATCCTGGGAGGGGGACAGGCGCCGACCGGCGGCGCCAGCGGGTCGGCGGCATCGGGCGTGGGGGGCAAGGTGGGGAACGCGTCCGCCAGCGGCCTGGGCGCGCTGATGGGGCTGGACAGCGGCACCACGTCGAACCTGTCGGCGGCCGCCGGGGCGGCGGGCATGTCGGGCGTGGACATGTCCAAGATGCAGGTGCTGGCGCCGCTGTTCGGGCCCGCGGGTCCGGAACTGATGAGCCTGTGCAACATCAACATCAGCCAGGTCGTGATGGGCGCGACGGCCCTGATGAGCTTCATGCCCCGCATCATCGACGAGGTCGCCAAGCGGACGCGCCAGTTGACTGTCCGGCTGTCGTGGCGGGACGGGCCCCGGGGCCAGCGGGAACTGAAGGTGCAGACCTTCGTGGTGTCGCTGCCCGAAAACGAACTGGCGCAGATGCGCGAGGCCGAGCGCCAGAAGGACGTGCAGGATGCGATCCAGTCGTCGGCGCCGGGCGGCGGTTCCACAGGCACCGGCACCGGCACGACGACCACGACCAAGACCACCACGGGGACGAAGTGATGCATTCCCCCGGCGCGACAGGTGGGGGGCGATCGGCGCGGCCGCGGGGCTTCACGCTGCTGGAGGTGCTGGTCGCGGTGGGCCTGATGGGCATCGTGTCGCTACTGATGTACGAATCGATCGCGCTGACGTTCAAGACGCGCGAGCAGATCGCCCGGATCGAGGAGCTGAACCACTCGGCCCGGGTGGCGTTGAGGAAGATCATGACGGACGTGTCGATGGCGTACCTGTCGAACCACGTGAACCGCGACGAGCCGTCGTCCACGACGCTGTTCATGGGCTCGGACGATTCGCTGCTGTTCAGCTACCTGGGCCACGAGCGGCGCCGGCGCGGCGCCCGGGAGTCGGACCAGGGGATCGTGGAGTACGAGCTGGGGCGCGACGAATTCGGTCGGACGATCGAGCGGCGCGAAAAGTCCATTCCCGACATGGACCCGGGGCGGGGAGGGTCGAGGGAGACGCTGGTCAGCCGCGTGAAGGAGTTCCGCCTGCAGTACTGGGACGACAAGCAGGAGGAATGGAAGAGCGACTGGAAGGTCGACATGCGGGACGCGGTCAAGGAAGGCAAGGCCGGCGAGCTGGGCAAGTACTCGGCGGCCCTGACCCCCGTCGGGTCCACGCTGTACAAGTCCAGCCAGGACAAGGCGCTGGAGCAGTACCGCCTCCCGGAACGGGTCTATGTGCGCCTGGTGCTGGAGGACAGCGACGGGCTGACCTACGCGTTCGAGACCCAGGCGCGGATCCACATGCGGAGTCCGCTGAACTTCTAGGAGAGGCAGGTCCCAGGGGCCGGTGAAGGAGTGCAGGGTGCGGTCGCGGCTTGCAAGACGGTGGCGTGAAACCCGGGGCATCGCCCTGATCATCGTGCTGGCGGGGATCACCATCCTGGCGGCCTTTTCGTCGGAGTTCACCTACCGATCCCGCGTGGGCATCCAGGCGGCGAACAACCTGGAAAAGCAGGTGCAGGCGTACTACCACGCCCGCTCGGGCATCGAGATCGCGCGCCTGGTCGTGACGTCCCAGAAGATGGTCGACCAGGCCGTTTCCGCGTTCGGCGGCGGGCGGAGCGTCATCGCGCTGTGGCAGTACGCGCCCAAGTTCGCCGAGATCTTCGCGAAGCAGACGTTGAGCATCATGGGCGTCGACGTGATCGACCTGAAGGCCGCCGAGGGCCTCGGCGTGACGGACGGATCCTTCCTGCTGGAAGTGACGCCCGAGGACTCGCGGGTCAGCATCAACACGGGCGCGTCGGCCACGGAAAAGAAGAACCTGTTCACGCGCCTGTACCCGCTGCTGGTGGGCCGGGTGGATCCCGAGAACCGGGCCAGCGCCACGACGATGGATCGGAAGGCCGCCGAGGTCATCCTGAACATCATGGACTGGGTGGATCCCGACGACGAGCGGTCCGACATCGACAGCAACGGCAACTTCATCGCGGCGGGCGGCGGCGGCGAGAACCTGGACTACTCGCGGCACGGCTACCGGGCGCGCAACGCCAAGATGGACAGCAACGAGGAACTGCGGCTGGTCGAGGGGATGACCGACGACCTGTACTGCCAGGTCGGCAGCCAGATGACCGTGTACCAGACCGACAAGCTGAACGTGAACGAGGCCGACCTGCGGGTGCTTCGCGCGCTGCTGTGCGACAACCTCGTCGGGGACCGCCTGGCGGCCTGCGGCCAGACCACCTACTACCCGGACTCGCTGATGGACCGGGCGCTGGGCCTGATGGATCAATGCCGGCGCATCAAGAAGGAAATCTTCATGCCGCCGTTCATGAGCGAAAACGAGTTCCTGACGTTCT
>Ga0118677_10009932_pt1 | contig 14708 bp, 10 predicted proteins | sample AliMusrvi5mmetaG_FD_86154 | JGI IMG/M metagenome (GOLD analysis project Ga0118677, IMG submission 86154)
GATATCCTCCCGCGTGACATAGTTGTCCTTGAATTTTTTCCAGAATTCGTTTGTGAAGTCGGGACCTGCCAATTCCCTGAAGGCCTGGTCAATCAATCGGGCAGAGCTCGTTCCTTTGAACCCGAACATGTAACCTTCCGGGTTGAGCCAGTTGCCCAGGTTAATTCCGCGAATAAAAAATTTCCCGCCATCGGGTGCAATCAGGTTGGGACCTGAAATGGTGATGAATCCTGAATGGGAATTTTCGGGCAAATTTGGATAAAAGGCAGTAATGAGCAGTCCAAAACAAAGGATAATGAGCCCTGTTTTCAATAATTTTCTCATAAGTTTAGAGGTTTAAAGCGAAGGCAGGCAAGATAATGAAATTGACCGTAATATGGAAGAATTCCCATTACTTTGTTCGATTGGCACATTAAAAACCCTGCGAGTGCGATGGGGTTTTACTGAGAAGCGATCCATTCCTTTCAATCAATTTTCACGGAAATACTTCCGGATTAAGTGAGCCAACTCCACGTTGCTGATTGGCTTCGAAATGTAATCGTTGCAGCCCGCCAATATGGTTTTCTCCCTGTCACCTTTCAGTACAAAGGAAGTTTGAGCAAGGATAATGACCGTTTTGTTAAAAAGCCGGATTTGACTGGTAGCATCAAAGCCATTCATTTCAGGCATCTTCATATCCATCAGGATCAGATCAATATTCGGATTACTTCGGCAGATCTCAACCGCCTGTCCTCCATTGGAAGCATACAAAATCTCCCTGCTAAATGCGCGTAACATACTATTGAGCAATATTTTAGATGTGGCATCATCCTCAACAATCAAGATTTTTAGTTTTGCCAATTGGTGAAGGGACTCCTTGGTGAGGCTGTCATTTTCAGGAACCTTGTGATCGAATTCTGCCAGCAGATAGGGAAGCGTAAACCGAAACAAGGAGCCACTTCCCTCTGGTGATCCTTCAACGGTACTTTCCACCCAGATTTGTCCGCCCAACATTTCCACATACGACCGGGATATAGTAAGTCCGAGTCCGGCACCCTGCCGGGCATGCTTATCCGAGATATCTGATTGGATAAATCGGTCAAAGATGGCTTTCTGTCGTTCCAACGGAATACCGATGCCGGTATCCTTCACATAGAACTCAAGCTGATCCTCCCCCTGGTCCTGGCTCCCCTTTCCGGGCGTATGTTTCAATTTGTACCCAAATTCGATGGAACCCTGATCCGTATATTTTATGGCATTCTTGACCAGGTTACCCAGAATGGCATAGAGTTTTTCCTTGTCCGTCTGGACCATTGCCGCTTTCCCTGACAATTCCGTCCGGAAATCAAGTTGGATTCCTTTCGCTTCTGCTTCCGGATGAAAGAAGGTTTGTATGAACCGGATTTGTTCATTGATATCTGTCACCGAAAGGTAAACGGTCATCTGATGAGATTCAATTTTTGAAATATCGATAATTTCGTTGATGATGTTCAACATGCGCGCCCCGCTCTTTTCTATGATTTGAAGATAGTCCATTCGGGTCAGGGCGGTAAGATTTGTGTCTTTCAATAGGTCTGCAAAGCCCAGGATTCCATTCATGGGCGTCCTGATCTCGTGGCTCATGTTGGCCAGAAAGGCAGATTTCAGACGATCACTTTCCCCTGATTTTTTGTTGGCGATATCGAGTGATTCATTGGTTTTGATCAGCTCAATATTTCTGATCTCAATTTCACTGTTTTTTTGGCTGATAATCCGGCTAGCCTCTTTTCTCAGGCTAATGTCGATCATGGTAACCAGGCACTGGAGACCATTCTCCTGCAAGATTCCTGAAAGAAGCACAAAAACCGGCATTTCCTGGTTGGTCGAAAGCATCACTTCGCACTCTGCCTTTTCCCTTTTGGCGAAAATATCTTCAAGGAATTGGGTCAAAATCGTTTTTGATTGATCTGACAGGAAGAATCCAAGTCGGCTGCCTTTTAATTGTGAACGAACTTTCCCCAGCAATTTGGCGCCGTTCAGATTAAGTTCGAGGATGACTCCCTCGCTTGTTAGAGAGAAATAGCCAATGGGAGCAAAATCAAACAGCTCCGTATATTTATCTGCAATCCGAATGTTCTCCGTCTGAGCCTGTATGAGGTCTTCATTGATCAGCTCAAGTTCAATCTGGTGCACTTCCACCTCGTGGATCAGGCGCAACAGCTCAGGCTGAGAAAAATTACCCATCCTTCCGGTACCCTTCTCTTTTTGGATATTCTCAGCAAAATGGCGAAGTTCAGAATTTTGCTCGGGTTTTACTTTTTTCATCGTACTTTAGATTACCAACAATTGCCTTCCTCAACACTATTTGTTCTCCCGAATGCTGCATTGAATGACCTTTTGATTGTTCTCCAGGTAGACATTGCTGATAAATTCAACTCTGATGGTTTTGCCGGAGGCCGTTTCAAGTGGCAGTTTGTCGTACCGGATAATCTCTTCCTGCTTCAGTTCAAGAAACTTCTCCTGATTGGCCACCAAATCTTTGAAAAAACCGATTTCCCAAATGGCTTTTTCAATGAACTCCTTTTTGGAATAACCCAGGATGCTGATCAAAAAGGGATTCACGTCGAGAATCTTCCCGGTCTCAAAGTGAAGGATCAGAATTCCCTCTTTGGCCGATTCGAAGAGGCGACGGTATCTAGTTTCTGAAACAGCCAGCAGGTCATTTTTCATTTTCACCTCCAATTCCAGATTTTTAGCCGTTGAGATATCGGTGAAGGTAATCACCAGACCATCGACACGGTCGTCCAGGGTGCGATAGGGCATCATGCGGATGGTGAACCATCTGCCATCTTTCGTGGCAATGGTGGTTTCCTTGGTCACCAATGTTTGTAATACCCGGATGGCATGGCTTTCCATTTCAGGATATTTCAGGTCATTGGCCAGATCCGTAAATGGTCTGCCCAAATCGGAATTCCGCAATTTAATGATGGAGGTGGTAGATTCCGTGTACCTGCGTATATTTAGCTCCCTGTCCAGAAAAAGGGTGGCTATTTCGGTGCTGTTCAGCAGGTTCTTCATGTCGTTGTTGGCCAGCAGAAAATCGCTTACCTTGCTCTGAAGTTCGGTATTAATGGTTTGCAACTCTTCATTCAGACTCTGCATCTCCTCTTTGGAGGTGGTCAATTCCTCATTGGTCGACTGTAGCTCTTCGTTCGTGGATTGCAACTCCTCGTTGGTGGATTTTTGCTCCTCCTGCGAGGTTTGCATCTCTTCCTGCAGGGTCTGTAGGTCTTCATAACTTCGCTGAAGGTTCATTTCCAACTCTTTTTGAGGCACCTTAGGGGCACCTTTTTCTCTTTTATGGCCAACCTGCTCATGGGCCGAGGTATGCACATCCGTAAATACAAATAAAATCAGTCCCTTTATGGAATCACTGTTTTGAAGCCGCTGAACGGTCACATCGACGTACTGGAATCCGTCGTTCAAGGTCACCTTGATGCGATGAAGCATGACCCGATCGAAATTCTGAATGGCTTTCCTCAGAGCGCCGGGCAATACTTCACGCAAACCCTCCCTCGCCATGGCATAAATATTCCAGTTTGCCTTCCCGGCTACGGGTTCAAGGTACTTTCCCGTCCTGCCTGAAATATAGATGATATCGCCCGCATCATTGACAAGCACACTTGCAGGAGAAAAGTGCTGCAGCAAAAGCTGATCGATGACAGACTGAATGTTTTCAACTTTTTTGGGTGGAAGCGTATTGTTTCCAGCAATTTCAACCGATTTACCAAAAGAGCCTGGAAATTCATTGCTTGCCGAGGCAATTGGTTCACTGCTGCGCCTGTATATTTTCAATTTGGAATGAATCGTTTCAAAGTCGACCTCACACCCAGCTGTATTCTCTGCTGTACCCAGCACCATCACTCCTCCCGGATTGAGGACATAATGAAACAGCGAGATTATTTTCTTCTGAAGCACTGGCTCCATGTAAATCAACAAATTGCGGCAACTCAAAAAGTCGAGGCGGGTAAAGGGAGGGTCCTTGATCACGTCGTGTGGGGCAAAAACCACCATCTCCCGAATGGAGGCATTGACCCGGTATCCCTCTTTCCCGCTCACAAAGAAACGATCCAGGCGCTCCTGGGATACTTCGGAGGCAATGTTCTTTCCAAAATTTCCTTTGCGCGCAAAATCAATGGCATCCGTATCGAGGTCGGTGGCAAACACCTGAAGCGTGATGTTTTTGTGCTGCACCTGATCCATCACTTCCTTGAAAGTCATCGCCAGGGAATAGGCCTCTTCTCCCGTTGAACAGGCTGCCACCCACGCACGAAGAACCGTCCCCGGATGAGATGCCTTGACCAAATCAGGAAGAACTGATTCTTTCAACCTCTCCCAAACTGCGGCATCCCTGAAGAAACTGGTCACACCTATCAGCAACTCCTTGTAGAGAATCTCCACTTCCTGGGGATTCTCCTGCAAATAGCGAACGTATCCGCTGATTTTTTCGATCTGGTGAACGCCCTTTCGCCGCTCAATGCGCCTGAAAAGCGTATTTTTTTTATAGAGGGAAAAATCATGCCCCGATTTTTCGCGTAGCAACAAGATGATTCTATCCAGATTGCTTTTCGTTTTTTCATCCAAGTCACGTGTTGGAACTTTGATCGTCACACTTTTGAGCAGGGAGATCAGTTTCTCCGGCAAATCGCTGGCGGATGCGATCCCATCCGGTTTCACGGATGCCATTGCACTTAGTGGCATTCCATCATACTTTGCCGTCACCGGTTCCTGAACGAGTACCTTTCCGTTCTGCTCCTGAATTGCCTTGAGTCCCAAACTGCCATCTGAGCCCATACCAGAGAGTATGATACCGATGCTTTTCTCCTTTTTATCATCGGCCAACGACTTGAAAAAGGTATCCACTGGTAACCTAAGCCCATGTGACTCGGACGGAGAGAAAAGATAGAGCGCTCCCTGAAACAGAGACATGCTTTTATTGGGGGGAATCACATACAGGCAATTGGGCTTCACCTTCAGCTTATCCGTTGCCTGAAAGACCTTCATCTTTGTGATTCGCTGCAACAGTTCGGGCATAATACCGGGATGGCTGGGATCAAGATGCTGAATGATGACAAACGCCATTCCGGCATCGATAGGCATTTTTCCGAAAAATTGCTCCAATGCTTCAAGCCCTCCGGCTGAGGCCCCGATGCCCACTACCGGAAAATCCGGCAGGCTGGAAACCTTCACACCACTCATGCTTATTTCTGAATTCACTGGGAGTGCGGCCTCCTCAACAACATTAATTTTGACCATTACCTTCAAAGGTAACACAATATGCCACAAAAATGTAATTTATTGAAAATAAAAAAATTAGACAAATAAAAACGTCTGAGTTTAACTTTGATTGTTGAAAATTACAACACTTCAACTTTCAGGCCAATGGTGGAAATCCCACAGAAAAATCTGAATGAGTATTCAGCCTAATCCGGTCCAGAAAGGAACAACCCATATCCAGGCCAGCGACCCGACAGTGAAACCGGGCATTTGGTTTTGTTTTTTGGATGATTGCGTCCAGATTACCATCTTTGATGTATCTTGGTGCAATCTTTATCCGGCCTTCAAGGGAGCTGCCGGTTCCTACAATCTGTTGGTGGGGGATACCGACGGAAGTCAGGGATCGGTTGCAAAGGGAGGAATTGTCATCGATGCCCGCGATCCGGAGAAGGGATTCAAGAGCTACGATTGGTGGGGAACCATCCGGTCTACCTCCAAGGGTTGGCGACCGGAATTTACAGAGCATACTTTTTCAGGGATCGGCTGGGACCGATGGATGCTGAAAAACTTATATACTTCGGGTGGAGACGCCGGATTTTTTTGGGACCTGACGGACAAAAGCGGGGAAGGATTTACGGTCGTGGCGGAAGATTGTGTCGGTATTGGTCGTGCCTTCGGCGGAGGAATCTGCTATCCGATTGTCAGGCCGGACGAACCCAGCATCTTCAGGAGGTGCTACTTTCTGGTGCTCAATTTTACACAACCGGAAATGGGTGGCAAATCGACAGGCATTATCTGCTCGCAGTGACATCACCCTGCCTGAAGGTTTTGAAGGGATCACCAGCTGGCCGACGGAACTGTTTGACCGGATGGCCATCCCAAAACCCTGATCTGTGTACTCTGATGCCTTACTGCAAAACAAAAAGAACAAATTCAACCAAAAAGAGCATTCCCGGTTTCGTAAAAACAGCGTTCCATGACAAAGACTCACTTCATTTCGATGGTTTTATTGCTGCTGCTCACCCCTCTCTTATCGCGGGAGCAACAGACTGACAAGGCAAATCCCTATCACCTCGAAATTGTTTCAAACACGGAGGAGTACCTGAAACTGGTCAGAAAAAATCCGGCCAATGAATTGGTTGACCTTGAAAGAGCGGTACCGGGAATCGCTCTCGACCTTCGCTATGCTACCTCCAACAATTTCACGCATCAGATCGTCTATCCTACGGCCAGGGCCTTTGCCAGGAGACCGGTGGCGGATGCCCTCTCTAAAATTCAGGCAGAATTGAAAGGGATAGGGCTCGCACTGAAAATTTTCGATGCCTATCGCCCATATGCCGTCTCACTCAAATTTTTTGCCATCACTCCGGATACCAATTTTGTGGCATCCCCCAAAACCGGATCCCGGCACAACAGAGGTTGCGCCGTTGACCTGACCCTGATCGATCTTAAAACCGGCCGGGAACTTGAGATGCCAACTACTTTCGACAACTTTACTGCAAAAGCCGGTCATGCCTACCTGAAACTTCCTCCTCAGGTGCTGAAAAACAGACAGCTCCTTCGGGAGACCATGGTGCAATTTGGGTTTGTACCGAACCAAGGGGAATGGTGGCATTATGATTTCAAAGGATGGCGGAATTACCAAATCATGGATCTCTCCTTCGAAGAGTTACGAAAAAACTAAAAAACAGAAATGAATAAATTTATCCTGGCAGCTGCCCTTTCCTTTGGCCTTGCAGGACATGCGCAAGCACAATACAACAACGACCTGATCATCGAACAAATTCTAAAGACGGATACTACTTCGCTGGGGCAAAGAATAAGCTATCCTGCGAACGCAAACGACGAAGTAACCATGCTAAAAATAACCTTGCCTCCCGGGAAGATAACCGGATGGCACGAGCACGAAATCCCGGTATTTGCCTATGTGCTCAAGGGAACCCTGACGGTGGAGTTTGAAGATGGTAAAACGGTCAAGTTTGCTGAGAACAGCTCCTTTGCAGAGGTGCTGCATACGGTTCACAGGGGAATAAATAAGGAAAACAGTGACTTGGTGCTACTCGCTATCTATCTGGGCATAAAGGGAAGACCCCTCTCAATCAAAAAAAACTAAAATAGAAGTGGGTTACCTGGTCATTCCCATGTACATACCCCCCAGATAGGGAATCAGCCAGAACATCCAAACCATCAGACTGTAACTGTGAAATTCGATGCGGTGCTTCTCACTTCCCTTCCAGACAACTGCCGTGGCCCAAACCGCATGAATAAGCATCAGCCACAAAGCCAGCTGGCCTGTCAGCGTGTGCAGGTCGTTCAGGTCGAATGGATTGGAGGATAGTTTGCTCATGGCAATCGTGCCCGTCGTATCAAAAATAAAACCTACCCAAAAAGCAATCACATGCCAGACTTTCAGGTAATGTGAGAACTGCTCTGCCCAAACCCCTAGTGAATAAAACAGCAAAGCAAGGGTAATCAGTGTGGCCGAGAGCACCATAAAATTTGTCATGGTTAATCGTTTTAGGAAGTTACAGTTTGAATTTCTCTAAAAATAACAAAATACGGTTAAAAATTCATCCCTGGCCTCGGAATTGGTCAAATCAACCTATTTAATGACTCCCGGGCGGGAAGCCAGAATGGCAATGGGCCGGTCCTTTTGAATTGAACCCAAACCCGGAAAGAGTTTCTGTTGAAAACTGCTTACAATATAAATTGGATTGCTTATCATTGTCAAATTGAATTACAAAAAGTTAGTGGCTGTTTCTGGCTCATTCTTCTGCGAATAAAAATTGAGTAGAAACCTATAGAAGGAATAACTGCTAAAATAGAAGCATGCGGGATCGTCATCCGGGGAGGATGAGTGCAAGATCAAAAAAACCGCAGAATTTGAAAAACAGATAATATGCAGGTGAAAAGTTTGTGGTTTTTGGTAGTGTTCTTTGTTTTTCTGATTGCAATTCCCAGTCATGCACAGCAAAAATTCACCTTGAGTGGGTTTGTCAAGGATGCAAAGACAGGAGAAAACCTGATAGGGGCTACCATCACCATCAAGGAGTTGCAAGGTAAAGGCACCGGGACCAATGCCTATGGTTTTTATTCCATTACACTTCCAGCAGGACACTATCAAATTACGACCCAATTCATAGGTTTTGCACCGCAGGTTCAGCAAATTAACCTGAATCAACCTCTCAAACAGAATTTTGCACTTACCGAGATGGTGAGTACCCTGGATGAGGTAGTGGTCTCCGGCCAGCGCCGGGATGAGAACATCTCGCGGACGACGATGGGCATGCAAAAGCTCAATACCAATGAGATCAAGAGTATCCCGGTGTTGTTTGGCGAAAATGACGTCTTAAAAACCATCCAGTTATTGCCAGGGATAAAACCTGCCGGCGAGGGCAGCAGCGGTTTCAATGTCAGGGGCGGATCGGCCGATCAGAATCTGATTTTACTCGACGAAGCCACTGTCTTCAATGCCTCCCACCTGCTGGGTTTTTTCTCGGTTTTCAACTCCGACGCCATCAAGGATATTACTGTCTACAAGGGCAATGAACCGGCAGATTACGGTGGAAGATTGTCGTCTGTGCTAGATATCAAGATGAACGATGGCAACGATCAGAAAATGAAGGTCTCAGGCGGTATCGGACTGATCTCCTCCCGCATCAACCTGGAGGGTCCGATCGTCAAGGACAAAGGCTCCTTCATGCTTACCGCCAGGCGGACTTATGCCGACCTTTTCATGAAACTCTCCTCCGATACGACCAGAAATCAGACCAAACTCTATTTTTACGACCTGAATGCAAAAGCCAGTTACCGGCTCAACGGCAACAACAGGATCTACCTCTCCGGTTATCTCGGTCAGGATGTGATTGCCCTCAAGAATACCTTTGGGATCAATTGGGGAAATGTATCGGGAACCCTGAGGTGGAATCATCTTTTTTCCGACCGGCTATTTTCAAATACTTCCCTTATTTTCAGCAATTACGACTACAAAATCTACATCAACAACGGCAACAAGCTGAACATCATCTCCCGGATTCAGGATTATGGCATCAAGCAGGACTTTCAATTCTACATCCACGAAAATTCTACCCTGAAATTTGGTTTTAACTCTACCTATCACAAGATTATCCCCGGGGTAATCACCTCAGATTCCAACATCGACCTGAAGAATCTCACCAATAAATTCGACTGGGAAAATGCATTCTATTTCTCGCACCAATACCATTTTAACGACCACCTGAAGATTGAATATGGTACTCGCCTCACTTTATTCAGCGCCATGGGACCAGGCAGCTACTACACCTACGATACAAATGGAAAGATCACCAATGTGATCGGGTACAAATCCGGTCAGTTCATAAAAACCTACCTGAACATTGAGCCACGCATCACATTGGATTATCTTATCAACCAGGAGAGTTCCTTCAAGGGATCACTTTGCCGAAATGTTCAAAACCTGCATCTGCTTTCCAATTCGACCTCGGGGAACCCGACCGACTTATGGATTCCAAGCAGCAACAATGTCAAACCAGAGCTGGCTGATCAGATCTCGCTGGGATATTACAGGAATTTCAGCGACAACAAATACGAATTCTCCATCGAATCCTATTACAAAAAATTGCAGAATCAGATCGACTATAAGAATGGGGCAGAGCTGTTGTTCAACGAGAATGTAGAATCGCAGATACTCTTTGGCCAAGGCAGGGCTTATGGACTGGAGATGTTCCTGAAAAAGAAGCAGGGACGATTCAACGGTTGGATCAGTTACACACTGTCGCGCAGTGAACGTAAATTTGATGCGATCAACAGCGGCAATTATTTTCCTGCCAAACAGGATCGCACCCACGATATTTCTATCGTCGGGATGTTCGAATACAGCAAACGCTGGACTTTTTCTGCCACCTGGGTCTATTATACCGGCAATGCAGTCACCTACCCTACCGGGAAATATTCGATCGATGGTAAAACCATGTTTTATTACTCCAACCGGAATGCCGACCGGATGCCGGCCTATCACCGGCTTGACCTTGGAGCTACCTGGATCAGAAAGAAGAGTGAGAAGTTTGAGTCCAGCTGGAATTTCTCCATCTACAATGCCTACGGACACGAAAATGCCTACATGATCACCTTCCGCGACAGCAAAACGGATCCGACCAAAACGGAGGCAGTACAGACGACCCTTTTCAAGATGATTCCATCGGTAACCTACAACTTTAAATTTTGATGGAGATGGAACAGTTGATTCAAAATAGAAACACCCGGAATTTCAGAGGAGGACGCAAGGCGATAAGTTGTCTTATGATAGCTTCCCTCCTGGTACTGCTGTTCTCCTGTGAAAAAGTGATACATCTTGATTTAAAAAATGCGGGTGCAAAAATCGTTATTCAGGGAAATGTTTACGATCAGCCGGGTCCCTATACTGTCAAAATTTCAAGTTCTGTCAGTTTTGATGCATCCAGCAGTTATCCCCCAATTACCGGGGCAAGGGTAGTCATTTCTGACAACATCAATCAATCCGAGCTCCTGACAGAGTCCTCCTCCGGAACCTATGTGACTTCAAAATTGAAGGGACTACCGGGAAGGACCTACACCCTTTCTGTCAAGACGGGTACAGACAGCTACCAGGCCAGTGCGGTAATGCCTTATGCCGTGGGTATAGACAGCATCTATTTTGCCACCAGTCCCTTCAGCGGTGAGGTCCAGACAGCCATCAGTTTCAGGGATCCAATCTTTTCCGTTGACTATTACAGAATGGTCTATTTCATCAACAAGATTCAGCAGAAGCCTTTTTATGTGATCGACGACGAACTATTTCCAGGAGTACAGATCCATTACGCCCTTTCATCCAGAAACAGTGATATAAAGCTGAAACAGGGTGATCAGGTGATGGTTTGGCTGGAAAGTGTTGACCCGGGGGTGTATGAATATTTCCGCACAGCAGGAAGTGACAGCGGGGAGTCGGCTTCCCCAGCCAATCCGGTATCCAACATCAACAACGGGGCACTTGGATATTTTAACGCCTGCACGGTCAGGAAAATTTCAGCCGTAGTTCCAAAACTACCCTAGCACTGTCAGCCAAAATCTCGCGAAACGAAATAATCGAGCCTTTTCCAAAAGTGCAAGAACTTGTCATCTTTGCCTTCCGGATGAAGTAGGAAAAGAGAGAATAATCTTCAAAAAAAATTGTTGGCCATTAAACTAATGTTGAAGTTATTAGTCCAATAGCAGTTGATACAAAAACAATTTTGCTTTCAGAGGGAAGCAAGCAGCAATTGAGACGGTGTTTCCAGGGTGGAATCATGGTTTCAACTTTGTTTTGTTACGGTGAAGGACAGTAATTTATGAAAAAAAGGCACTGTCATCTAAGGATTTTCCAAACGAATAAATTTAGGTGCGCAATTTTCCGAATGTTGTGCTTGAAACTATAAATCCAGGATTATGAAAAATATCATGTTGATGGTTCTTTTTTTTACCTCTATTTCGCTTGAATTAGCCGCTCAGGGGGATGTCTCCAAAGCCAGGTGGATTCCGGATGCACTGAAAATTGATGGAAATGACAGGGAATGGACCAAGCCTCTCAATTTTTATGATGATGCCACGGGTTTGATGTTTGCCATTGGGAATGACAAAGAGAACATATATCTGTGTTTCACTATAAACGAAGAGATCAGGATGAGAAAGCTGATGAGTGCCGGTTGGAACATCGAACTTATTTCAAAGGAAAAGCAGAAAAAATACAAGGCAACAGTCAGTTTTCCAGCCGTCAATATAATGGGGATCAGAAGAAACAACAATGCCCTTGAAAAAAAATCGAAAGGAAACGATTTGGTAAAATCGTACCTGCTCCTATTCACAAAAATTACCTGCAAAGGATTCAAGTCGAATGTGACGGAAGTGGAACTTAACAGCAGTGAGCACATCAAGGTAGGCATCGGTGCCGACAGCATACAGCATGTGGTCTATGAAATTGCCATTCCGTTGAAGGAGCTGTATCCTGCGGAAATGCTGCATTTAAACGAATTGATCACCATGAATGTTACTGTCAATGCGCTCGATCGTCCAACCTCAGGTGGAGGAGCAGGTGGTGCGGGAATGGGTGGCAGATCCGGTGGAAGGATGTCAGGTGGCATGGAAGGTATGTCTGGCATGGGCGGAGGCGGAGGCCGGCGCGGTGGCGGCATGTCGGGTGGCATGAGGGGAGAAAGATCCGGTGCGGAATTCGGCCAGGGCAATCAGGGTGGCCAAAACAGTTTGTTTGCAAAGACTTCCTTCAAGCAAAAATTCACTTTGACCACCAATTGAGGTTGGTAATTGTAATATGCTGTGAGATTTTCCCTTAACTTTGCACGCGGAAAAAATGACAGAGATCATCCCAGGTAATTTTGGCAACAAATATCTGAATATCAAGAATCTGAAGAAACAAAAGAGTTAACAAAGAAAATATAGGTCTATGAAGTACAAAGGAATTTTTGGCGCGCTGATGGTTTTATCCTTACTCATCTCATGTAAAACAAAAATCAAGGAGCAGGCAATGCCGGAGAAACAATCCATTTTTGTTGAGGTTATCGTAGCCGGTGCCGAAGATGTTCCAAGCAGTCTGGAGGTAAACGGAACTGTTCTATCGAATGAGATGGTAGAACTTCATCCTGAAATAAGCGGCCGACTCGTCTATCTCAATCTTCCGGATGGAGCAACGGTCAAACAAGGTACTTTGTTAGCCAGAATCAATGACGCTGATTTACAGGCTCAACTGGAACAACAAAAGATCCAGCTGGAACTTGCCAACAAGACACTGAAACGGTTGAGTGATTTGCTGAAGGTCAATGGAGTCAACCAGGCCGATTACGATGCCGCCCTGAGTCAGGTGAATACCACAGAGGCCAACATGAAGGTGCTTCATGCACAGATCGATAAGACCATCATCAAGGCACCTTTTTCGGGAGAACTTGGGATCAGGGTGGTGAGCCAGGGAGCCTACGTGACTCCGCAGAATTTGCTGGGCACCCTTCAGCAGACAGATAAGGTAAAAATAGATTTCACTGTACCTGAGACCTACTCTGAAATCATCGCAAAAGGGAACAAGGTTCACATTCAAACCGGCAGCTCGGATGGAAATTTTGAAGCCACCATCACTGCCATCGAGCCACAGATCAATACCGTTTCAAGGAACATCAAAGTTAGAGCCCTGCTTACAAAGGGACTTATACATCCGGGAGCATTTGTAAAAGTGTTGTTGGATCAAAGCAGGAAAGGGATCATGGTCCCATCCAATGCCATCATTCCCGATGCCCTTTCCAACCAGGTAGTGGTCGTGCAAAACGGGAGGGCAAATTTTGTCAATGTTGAAACCGGCTTAAGAAATGCCAACCTGGTGGAACTTACCAGAGGCATCAACCCAGGAGATTCCATCATTGTCAGCGGCATGTTGTTTGTCAGGCCAAAGGCGGCAGTAAAAGTTAAAAGGGTAAAAAGCCTGAAAGAAAAGAATTAATTAGTGATTGTACATTAAACACAACGATACCTCAACGTGAATATATCCGAACTTTCACTCAAAAGACCCGTACTTGCCACGGTAATGAGTATTGCCCTGATTCTCTTTGGAGTAATCGGGTTCAATTTTCTTGGCATACGCGAATACCCGGCCATTGATCCTCCGTTGATTTCGGTGAATACCTCCTATGCAGGAGCCAATGCCGACATCATTGAAAGCCAGATTACCGAACCACTTGAAAAGTCAATTAACGGTATTCCCGGAATCAGGACAATCACCTCCTCTAGCTCAGTGGGTAGCAGCAATATCTCGGTAGAGTTTAACCTCAGTACAAATCTGGAGGCAGCCGCCAACGATGTCCGCGACAAGGTAAGTCAGGCCGTTCGAAATCTTCCGCAAGATATCGATGCACCACCCGTTGTTACCAAGGCAGATGCAAACAGTGATTTCATTGTTTTGATGGCCGTACAAAGTCCCAGCAAAGGATTGCTTGAGCTCAGCGATTATGCTGAAAATGTCCTTCAGAATAAATTTCAAACAATTCCGGAGGTAAGTTCTGTCAACATTGTCGGTCAAAAACGCCCTGCAATGCGACTTTGGATCGATCCTGACAAGCTGAACGAATACGGGATTACCTTCAATGACATCACCACGGTGCTCAACAAAGAGAATATTGAAGCGCCTTCCGGAAAAATTTACGGAGGTAAGACCGAACTAACCATCCGTGCGCTTGGCAGGCTGACGACTGAAAAAGATTTCCAGGATTTGATTATCAATGAAAGTGCGAACGGAATCGTGCGGCTCAGCGATGTAGCCAAGGTGGAACTCGGACCCGAAAATTACGAACAGTCGTGGCGACTAAATGGTGTCAGCGCAGTAGGTTTGGCCATCATTCCACAACCTGGAGCCAACTACATCAACATCTCCGATGAATTCAACAAACGACTGGATGAAATAAAAAAATCACAGAAAAACGACATTA
>Ga0118677_10009935_pt1 | contig 14706 bp, 18 predicted proteins | sample AliMusrvi5mmetaG_FD_86154 | JGI IMG/M metagenome (GOLD analysis project Ga0118677, IMG submission 86154)
GGTTGTGCCCCCGTTGCGCGAACGGCCCACGGATATTCCGTTGCTTGCCAATCATTTCCTGAAACAACTGTCGGGCGGGAAATCCATCACGTTTTCCCCCGAGGCCATGGACTTTATGCTGGGTTATCAGTGGCCGGGAAATGTTCGCGAGTTGCAGAACTGGATTCAGTTCGCGCTGATCAAGTGCAAGACCGAATCCATTCAATTGGATAACCTCCCCCCGGTGGCTTTAAAGGCGGTGCAATCTCCTGAGGCTGCCGGAATGCCGCCAAAACACCGGCCCCGCCTGACCCAAGCCATGATCCAGGAGGCTCTCCAGAAAACGGGGGGGAACAAAGTCGAGGCGGCCAGACTCCTCGGTATCTCACGGGCCACCCTTTACCGGTTCATGGAAGAAACAGACCCGTCTGTATCGTGATACACACCGGATACGGTTGTGAGACAGTTATCAATCCGGGTCCTCGGGTGGCGATAATATCGCTAACTCTTTGACGTGAAGAAGGATGTGGATATTTTTGAATAATATTTTCCAATTAGGCACACATCCTGCATAACATCGAAGCTCACCCTACGGGAGCGACGGGAATGAAGGATTATAATGCGAACGTCAAGCGGGTGGCGGATCTTGCATCGGAAATGATCGCCGCTTCGGACAAGGGACATGCCGAATGTCACGACGAGAACTGTGTCTCGTTGTTCGGGTTGGCCAAGGATTGCGCCTATCGGATCAGGTCTGCCGCGGAACGGGAGTCCCGGATCCATGATGTGAAATTTGGTGGACGGTTTGTGAAGCAGAATCAGACTGCCGGGTGAAACGGTGGAGAGGAGAAAAGGGACGATGAAGTTTGTCTGTAATGTGTGCGGGTATGTTTATGATCCAGCCCAAGGTGATCCGGATCATGGACTGGCGCCCGGCACCGCTTTCGAAGATATCCCGGATGACTGGGTATGTCCCGATTGCGGTGTGACAAAGGCTGATTTTTCAGCCCAGTGAGATTGTGTAGGATGACAACAAGGAGTTAAGAAAAGATGACAGCGAGAACAGAAGTTTATAAGTGCGCGGTGTGTGGAAATATTGTGGAGGTCGTGCATGGTGCGGGGGGGGCGTTGGCGTGTTGCGGTCAACCGATGACCCAGGTCGCGGAAAATACCGTGGAAGCCTCCCGTGAAAAACATATCCCCGTGGTTGAACGTGTGGCTGGTGGCGTGAAGGTAACGGTGGGCAGTGTGTTACATCCGATGGAGGAGAAGCATTTCATCGTGTGGATTGAACTCATCGTGGGAGACAAGGTGATCCGCCAGTATCTCAAGCCCGGCGTGCCGCCTGTCGCGGTTTTTGAAGGCGTTCCCGCGGGGACCGTCACGGCTCGGGAATATTGCAATCTGCATGGACTATGGAAGGTGTGACCATGATCGGAAAAAAAATCCAGAAGGCGATTAACGACCAGATCAATCGTGAGATGTTCTCCGCGTATTTGTATCTGGCCACGTCAGCCCATGCGGCAAACATGGGCTACAAGGGCGCGGCCAAGTGGTTTCGTGTCCAGTTCGACGAGGAACTGGCGCATGCCAAAAAATTCTACGACTATATTCTCAGCCAGGGAGCGGTTGTTGAACTCGGAAGCATCGGCAAGCCAGAGACGGGCTTCAAGTCCCTGACCGAAATGTTTGAAGCCACTTTGGCGCATGAACAGTCCATTACGAAATCATTGAACGTCCTGATGGATCTGGCGGTTTCTGAAAAAGACTACGCCACACAGAGTCTCCTCCAATGGTATATTACGGAGCAAATTGAGGAAGAGTCGAACGATACGGATATCCTCACCATGCTCAAGATGGCAGGCTCTTCGTCGGGTACCATGCTGATGATTGACAAGCAGCTTGGTAAACGCGGCGCCGCCTCTTGATCCAGGGGAAGGGACGATGAGATACTTCCTGTATGTATTTCTTTGTGCCTTCGGATTGTCTGTTTTTGCGGCTGATCCCTTCGGAGTGGTGTTTACACAACTCGACGGGGCGACAAGCCGTCTCGTCAGGGTTGACGTATCCATCCCGGCCCACCACCACATCTACGCGGACCAGGTTCACCTGGTCCGCGGGGATGGACCTGCTCTTCGCCGAGCTGGCGGGGATAATCCGGTCAAGACGCATGACTCCTTTACGGATACCGACCGGGATGCATACACCCATGACGTGAGCCTGGTTTATGATGTCGGTCCCTCCGCAACGAATGGTACGGTCCTCACATTTTCCTACCAAGGGTGCGATGAACAGGAATGCTTTTTCCCCCAAATACGAACCCACATCTGGCAGGCTGTCGAGGCGGTGGACCGGACTCCATCCGCTCCGGCCCCGATTGACGTGATGCCGGAACACGCAACCGGTGACTGGGCTATGACGGTCCATTCCCATCACGTTGCCGCGCATGCTTCCGGATATCTTACGTCCGCTGAGTTTATCGCGTTTCTGGACCATGCGGAAGGGCGGGTCGATAATGCCACCGGGATTCGGAAAACGGGGTGGTCCCGTATCACGACGGGATTGGCCTTGTTCGGTGACGAGCCTGTTCGTTTTTTGAACGCTCATGGTGTTTGGTGGACGGTGTTGTTGATCCTGATTGGGGGGCTTCTTCTCAACCTCACGCCCTGCGTCCTGCCGATGATTCCAATCAATCTGGCGATTCTCGGGGTTGGCGCGCAGGACAGGTGCCGAAGCCGGGGATTCCTGCTGGGGGCGGCTTATGGTTCAGGCATCGCCTTGGTCTATGGAGTCCTCGGACTGGTCGTCGTACTGACCGGTGCGCAGTTTGGAGCCTTGAATTCGTTGCCTTGGTTTAATTTCTTCATTGGAGTGCTTTTCATTGTGTTGGCCCTGGCCATGTTTGACGTGATCTCTATTGATTTCACCCGGTTCCAGTCCGGTGCGATGTCCGGATCCGGGCGGCGTGGGGGACTGATGGCTGCGTTCCTGATGGGCGGGGTTGCGGCGCTTCTTGCCGGAGCCTGTGTCGCGCCGGTGGTGATCGCCGTTTTGCTGCTGTCCGGCAACCTCTATGCCCACGGAGCTGGCATCGGCTTGATCCTTCCGTTTGTTTTGGGATTGGGGATGGCGATCCCCTGGCCTCTGGCAGGCGCCGGGTTGACATTTCTGCCCCGACCCGGAAAATGGATGACCGGTGTTAAATACGGGTTCGGTGTTTTCATCATGATTTTTGCCCTCTATTATTTCTCGTTGGCCTATCGGGGCTGGCGGGGTGCCCCAGTGGGGCCCATGTCGCTGGCGTCGGGGCACGTGTTGTCGGTCAATGACGCGGCGCAGTGGCGGGATATTTTGAAGGAATCGGCCTCGATGGGAAAACCGGTGTTCGTGGATTTTTGGGCCACTTGGTGCAAAAATTGCGAGGCGATGGAGGCGACCACGTTCCGTGATCCGGCGGTCAGGCTTCGTCTTTCGAATTATCTGGTTGTCAAATTGCAGGTGGAGAAACCAATGGAGCCGGCGGCGCAGGCCGTGACTGACTATTTCGGGGTGAAGGGGCTGCCCACCTATCTGGTTTTGAATCCGGGGAAGGCGCGATGAGTGGAAAAAAGCATCCTTGCAAGGATTGCCGGATGTGCCAGTGGTGTTCCGACCGCCGGTGCGAGGCATGCCTGGGTGCGAAGGGGGCCTGCGTGAAGCGGTCAACAAGGAAAAGAAAACGGTAGGGAAACCATGGGCAAGGCGTTGAATCTCGGGATTGTGGTGGTCGGTGCGTCGGGTGATCTTGCCCAGCGCAAGGTCATTCCCGCACTCTTTTCGTTGTTTTGCCAGAATTATCTGCCGCCGGACTTTCATCTCTATGGAATGGCCAGAACGGCCTATGACCATGAAAGCTTCAGAAAGAAAATCGCAGAAAACCTTACCTGCCGCTTCAGTCCCGGCGAATCCTGCGCCGAACACACGGAGGCGTTTCTCCGCAGATGTTATTATTGTCAGGGGCTCTACTCCTCGACCGATTCCTTCCTGGATCTCTACCAACTCATGCACACGGTGGAGGGACGCGGCGCAGTCAACCGCATCTTCTACATGGCGATTCCGCCCTCCGTCTTCATGGATGTTGCCAGGGCGCTTGGCGACTCCGGCCTCGTGGCGTGCGGCGATGGCGAAGAGTGGTCCCGGATCGTTGTGGAGAAGCCGTTCGGACGCGACCGCACGTCTTCCGATGAACTGGTGGAGGGTATGCGGAAGGTGTTCAGCGAGGACATGACGTACCGGATTGACCATTACCTGGGTAAGGAAATCGTCCAGGATCTGATGGTCTTGCGTTTTGCGAACCTGGTTTTCGAGCCACTCTGGAACCGGGACTATATCGAGAGTGTCCGGATTACGCTGGCTGAACCCATCGGGGTGGGGCAGCGGGGCGGCTATTTTGACGGATTCGGTATCATCCGCGATGTGATGCAGAACCATCTGCTCCAGATCCTGTCGCTACTGGCGATGGAACAACCTGCCTCATTCATGGCGGGCGCGATCCGTGATGCCAAGGTGAAGTTGCTGAAAAGCGTCGTCCCGGTGACCCTAAATGACATCCTGGTGGGGCAGTATGGCGCCTCTGCTGATGGGAACCAGCCGGCCTACATTGCCGAACCCACAGTGCCCCCGGATTCGCTGACCCCATCCTATGCCGCCGCAGTCATGAGGGTAGACAATCACCGGTGGGCCGGGGTGCCTTTCTTTCTTGAGGCGGGAAAGGGCCTGGACCGGAGACTCAATGAGGTACGCATTCGCTTCCGTGAAATCCCAGCCGGCCTGTTTGGCGGCAAGTCGGGTGCGATCGAGGCGAATGAGTTGGTCATCCGGATCCAACCGGACGAGGCGATCACCCTGAAAATCATGAACAAGGCACCCGGACTGGGAATGAAGCTGGTCAGCACAGACTTGAACCTTCGGTACAAGTCCGCGTTTGACGTGACGATTCCCGACGCCTACGAGTGCCTGCTTCTGGATGTGCTCAACGGGGATCGCAATCTTTTCATCAGGGCCGACGAACTGGCCGCCGCCTGGGATATATTTACGCCGGTGTTGGGGCAGATGGAGGGCGGCCGCATCGTTCCCGCCCGCTATCCCTTCGGGAGCGCCGGGCCGGATTCCGCGCGCCAGTTTGCGCGACGGCATGGCGTGGCCCGGGACTGAAAGGTTTATGAACTTCACCGTGCGGGAATTTGCTTCTCTGACTGAACTTAACCGGGAATCCGCAGACTGTTTGTCCGGCTATTTCCGGGCATCCGGTGCCGGTCCCCATGCGGTCATGCTGTCCGGGGGCCGGACGCCATTGGCCGTTTATGATGAACTGTGCAGGCGAGGCATCAAGGCAGGCCCGGACCTGACGCTTTTTTTCTCTGATGAGCGTGACGTCGGTGAGGATTCTCCTGATAGCAATTACGGCAACACAAAACCGTTTCTGAAGTCGCTCGGCATTTCGCCGAACCGGATCATCCGGGTCCGTACCGAACTCGGTTGGCGCGAGTCGGCGGTGCGGTATGGTCGTGAGATTGAGGCGTTTCTGACGGCAGGCGGACGCATCACGCTCGGGCTGCTCGGGTTGGGTTCGGACGGTCACACCGCCTCGCTATTCACTCCGGAGGACATTGTCCGGAGCGGCGGGTTGTATGCCGCGGCCATTCCGAGGACTCAAAAGCCCGACCGGATTTCGGTGACTCCCGGCCTGCTGCGACGCGTGGAGCGCATGATCATTCTGGCGCCCGGTCCTGACAAGAGAGACATCATCTCGAAACTCGTTCATCATCCCGAGCAGGTGGTCGCCGGCATGGCCCTGAAGGAATTGCCTTCGGTCGAGATATGGTCCGTCATATCGCCTTCCGCGCCGGCCTGATCCGGCGGGCGAGAAGGGGTTTCAGGCGTTCGTAGGTGTTGAAGACAATCGGACAGACTCCGTAGTTGACGACGGCCTGGCTGATCCGATAGACGAACCCGCGCCGGTGCAGGTGCGGATAGGAGCGGCAGTCGCGGGGACGGGCGTCATAGACGCTGCAACGGTTATCGGCCAGGAAGGGGCAGGGGCGTGACTTGAAGACATGGCCGGGTTCACCCTCTGGCGCCTTTGCCAGGTTTCTGGCTGTGAACGCCTTGAGCGTCATTCCGGTCTTTTTGGCCAGTCGTTTGATGTCGGCGGGAATCAGGACCGGCTGCATCTCCCGGCAGCAATTTGCGCATTGAGTGCAGTCGGTCAGGCGGGCCACTTCCCCGTACACCTCCTGGACGGTGTCATCAATCCGGCGGATCGAGTAGGGCAGTTCCCGCAGATAACACCGGAAATCCCAATTCTCGTCCTTTCGGCGCCGGGCGAGATCCCTGATTCGCTTAAGATCGGTTTCCAGGTTCATGGCAGTCCCGCGATTTCCTCCGTAGCCGCCGGTGATAACCGGTGGTCGACCTTCATGAGCCGACGCCGATAAAAGTTCAACTCCGCGATGGAGCCCATGACATCATATAGGGCGTCATGGCGCCGGGGTTTGTCGGGTAGCGTCCAGCCGGGAAGGTGCTCCTGCAACAGGGGAAGGTTTTCTTTGTCGAATTCCGGGCCGGCCTTGGTGTCAAGCCAGAGGATCTTCAGAGAACTCACGTCGAGCATCCGGTAATGCAGGCGCGCCAGGAATTTCGGGAGGAACCGGTTGGCCATCCACCAGTCGGCATGGATGGTGTTGCCGGCGAGGATGGGGCGATCCTTGATCCTGGCCGGTGCCGGGCCGAGCAGGATGTCCAGGCGGTTGGCGAGCAGGGTGTCCACGGCCTCCACGGCGGGGGTGGATTCCTGTCGGGCCTGGCGGAGCAGGTCGGGGCATTCCTTTGCAACAAAATCGCTCACGGGAATTCCGGGCGGCAAGTGGACTGCTGTGACCAGGTCCTGATCCGGTGCGGCGATGCGCCGTCCCTGTGTGTCGGTGATCACCATGGCCACTTGGAGCAGGCGGGCCTGTTCCAGGTCGAGTGATGTATATTCCGTGTCGAACCAGACAAGATGGGAACTTTGCGATGTCGTCATGGCGGCGATTCTCATGAACTCCACCGGCAAAGGCAAGCTTGGAAAGTCGTTTTCAAGTCTTGACACGACGGCGTGTTTTCCCACAATACGCCGCTCAAAACCTTAAGAAGGAGAGTCCCAATGGCTGACGAGAAAAAAGAACCCTGGTTGAATTGGCTGGCGTTGACAACGGTTATTCTGGCCCTGTGCGCCACCATGGCGACATTCAAGGGCGGCGGATTTTCTACAAAATCGGTATTGACCCAGACCCAGGCGTCAGACCAATGGGCTTTCTACCAGGCCAAGAGCATCAAGGGCTATCTCTACGAGTTGCACCGGGATAAGCTGCAATTGGAACTCAAGGCGCAGGGCGGGTCGTTCGCCCCGGCGGCGGTGACCGAGTATTCCAACCGCATTGCATCCGCCCAGGTGAAGATCAAGAAATATGAGGAGGAAAAGGAGGAAATCCAGAAGAAGGCGAAGACCTTGGAAGATTTCCGGAACGAATGCGGAGCGCATTCGTCAGCCTTCGGAATGGGTGTGATATTTCTTCAGATTGCCATCGTGCTGTCCTCCATCGCCGCTTTGATGAAGCGCAAGATGCTCTATTATGGGGCTCTGGTTGTGGGCGCCTATGGAATCGTCCACTTTGCGAACGGGTTTTACCTGTTCCTGAAATAAGCAGGACTTGGTTCAGGCCCGCTGGATCAGGCTGGCGTCCAGCCGGGCCAGGTAACGTTTCCGGTACCACACGAATCCGAACAGGTCGAAAATGGTTCGCGGCAGCCGTTTCATGTTTGTGTATTTTGAGGTGCCCATGGTTCGCGCCCGGTGGTCAACGGCCATTTCCTTAATGACACGCCCGTTGAGTTTGAAATAGGCCGGCATGAAGCGATGGACGCCCTCAAGGGGCGGCAGATCGTTTACACACGTCTTTCTAAACACTTTCAGGCTGCATCCCGTGTCGCGGATCCCGTCGTGGGTTGCCCAGTTCCGGACGCGATTGGCGATTTTTGAGCCAATCCGTCGTGCCCAAGTGTCCTTCCGTTTGGCGCGGAATCCGCAGACGGCATCGGCGCCCTCGAGTGCCTCCAGCAGGCGGGGGATATCCGCTGGATTGTTCTGCATGTCGCCATCCAGTGTCACCAGCACCTCGCCGGCGGCAAGTTGCAGTCCCACAAGCATGGCATGGCTCTGGCCGCGGTTCGGGCTGTAATGGAGGCCGTGGATGGTGTTGAAGGAGGAGCGGGCTTCCAGAATGCGGCCCCATGTTGCGTCCTTGCTGCCATCATCGACAAACAGAACCTCCAGATCCGGGATTACGGTCTGGAGCTGATGGAGTTCTTTGGCCAGCGGCAGAACATTGTCCTGTTCGTTATACACCGGCACCACAATGGAGACTTTCATAACCAGTCCTCTGATTCTTTTCGGGGGAATACTTACCATGCCCGCGGGGGATCGGACAATAAGATTGATTACCCAGTGATAATGCCGCTGCCGAGGATCAACTCGTTGTCATAGAACACAACGACCTGGCCGGGCGTTACGGATATTTGCGGCTCGTCAAACAGCACTTCAACCGGGTTCCCCGGTGACTGGATCGGGGAGGGCGCTTGTGACGCTTCCCGAAGCATGGCAGGTGCTTCCTTGTGCTGTTGCCTGATTTTTGCCTGGATCCGGGTCGGTTGTTCCGGGATTCCTGGAATCCCGATCCAATTAAGGTCCACCGCCGTGAGTTTTCCTGCGAACAGATCCGCGTGGGTTCCGACTACCACAGAATTGGAACAGGCGTCGAGACGGATGACATAAAGTGGCTCGACGGTACCCCCGATTCCGAGCCCTTTGCGCTGCCCTACGGTGTAATGGATGATGCCGCGATGGTGGCCGATGACCTTGCCGCGGGCATCCACGATGGGGCCGGGGCTTTGTTCGTGTTCGTCGAACAGGACGCCATAATCCTTGCTCTCGATAAAATTTTGGCTCTCCGGCTTCTCCGCCAGATCCGGCCAGCCGATTTCGCGGGCGAGGGCCTTGACTTCGGATTTTGTCATGCCCCCAAGGGGGAAAAGGACATGGGCAAGTTGCTCCTGGGAAAGGCGCGAAAGAAAGTAGGTCTGATCCTTGGCGGTATCCACGGCGCGGCGCAGCAACCACCGCCGGGAAACGGGATCCTGTTCCACGCGGGCGTAGTGGCCCGTCGCGAACTTGTCAAAGGCGATGCCCATCGCGCGGGCGCGGTCAAGGAGCAGACCGAATTTCATGGTCCGGTTGCACCGTACGCAGGGATTGGGAGTCCGGCCCGCGCGGTATTCCGCCCGGAAGTAATCCAGCACTTCGGTGGCATATTCCGGGGCCAGGGGAATGACATGATGGGGAATATCGAGCCGGGCGGCCAGGGAACGGGCTGCCTCGATGTCGCGGGGTTCACCGGGGCCGTAGCAACCGGAGCGGCCCTCGTCGGGTAGGGGCAGCGACCCATCCCAAATTTGCATAGTGAGACCGATGACCCGGTAGCCTCTCTGCTTGAGCATGTAGGCGACGATGGAAGAATCCACTCCCCCGCTCAATCCGACGGCAATCGTGGTGTGTTTTGGATCCGGCATTGACATGGCCGCAGTATAATCGGCTTAGTCCCGCTTTGTCGATTGCCTGTTGAAGCAAGCCTGGCGCTTGTGTTATTGTCACCGAAACCCACTGCGAGACATGGCGCGAAAGGAGTCTACTATGAGCGTACGGAAACTGAAGGCGGCTGTCCGGGATGTCCCTGATTTTCCCAAGCCGGGCATTGTTTTCAAAGATATCACCCCGGTTCTCAAAGATCCCAAGCTATTCCATGCGGCCATTGACCTGTTTGCCAAGAGGCACCGCGACAAGGGCATCCGCAAAATCGCGGTAATTGACGCCCGCGGATTCCTGTTCGGTTCGGCGTTGGCGTACAAATTGAAGGCCGGAGTCGTGCCGATCCGGAAAAAAGGAAAACTTCCCTACCAGGCGTACGAGGAAAGTTATGACCTTGAATACGGATCCGCCACGCTCACCATTCATGTGGATGCCTTTGAGCCGGGTGAACCGGTTCTTCTCATAGATGACCTGCTGGCAACGGGCGGGACGGCTTTGGCCTCCGCAAAATTGATCGAGCGGGCGGGCGGAAGGGTTGTCGAGATTGACTTTCTGGTCGAACTGGGATTTCTGAACGGTCGCGAAAAACTCGCCGGCTACTCCATCTTTGCCCCGATCAAGTATTGAGGCGGGACAGGGTTTCCATTCGTCTTGCCCTTTGGATCATCGTTTAGCCACCACGGCGAGAATGATGAGGGCCACCATGGCCAGGCAAATGAGGGCATCGCCGAATCCCTCGATTCCCCGGTGGGCTTGGGTTGTGTTTTGCTCGGCGATGGTCTTCACGACCTGCCGCATGATGGCATCCATTTCATTCGTTTTCTTGACGGGAGCCGTCAAGTCCATGAGAAAAAGATCGGTTCGCAGGGGAATCTGAACCGTGCGTTGACGGATGGAGCCCTCGTTCGTCGTCATTTCCGAATCCAGGATATCCAGATCAAGGTTGAAAAGACGCTCCGTGCATCGGCTGATAATGTGAACGTCCTCGGTATTTTCCTCCAGAAAGACTGGCGGGGTATTGCTTTGGCCCGCAGGAAGCCTGCGAATCGCCAGCCAGGTATTCTCGAAGTCCGCATTGGTGTTACGCATGACAAACGTGTCGTCGGTCAGATCCTGCGTCTGACTACCGGAGGAAACCCTCTCGAATCCAGCCGGCAGGGCGATAGTCAGGTTAGTTTCGAGTTCCAGGGGAATGGCGGAAACGGGCGTATCCATGCACAGAAGGCCCAAAACCATGATGCCGCACGTTGCGAATGGCCTGTCATACCATCGTAAAATTGTGTTTAGACTGCTCATAAGGGCGTGTTTTCATTGAAAGGCGTCAGGACGATGGAGTCGGCAATGGACTTCGCTTTAGCCGGGCTCTCAACGAGACTGACCAGTGTCAGGGCAAACTCAAAGGTTGTGCCCGCGCCCTGGCTGGTGATGAGTCGTCCGTCCACCACGGTCCGGTCGTCCAGTCGTCGGGTGACGGTCAACCGTTCCGCAACACCGGGATGGCAGGTCGCCTTTTTCCCCGCCAGGATGCCGGCGGCCTGGAGTGTCAGCGGTCCGGCACAGACAGCGCCAATCCACTTGCCCGCTTGATGGAATTCGCGGATGGCGTCAAGCAGGGGGGGGAACTGGAGAAATCGTTCCACACCCGGCCCGCCGCCTGGAATCATCAGGATGTCAAATTCGGAAGGAGTGATGGAGCGCCAGGGTTCGTCGGGCATGAGTCGCACCCCCCGCGACGCGGTGAGAAGCCCGTCATCCACGCCGGCGACCACCACGGTCCAGCGGGCGCGGCGGAGGATATCGATCACGATCACCGCCTCCATCTCCTCGGTGCCGGTGGCCAGGGGAACCAGAACGCGAGGAATGGCCGCCGCCTTCAATCATTCCTCCGTCCGCCCAGAAGACCGGATCGCAGCAGGTAGTAGAGCAACGTCAGCAGGGCGGTGACAGCGGAAGCCACGTAGGTCAGGAAAGCCGCGTTCAGGACACGGGCGGCGTCTTCCTGTTCCCGGTACGACACAATGCCCGACGACACCATGAGGCGTTTCGCCCTTGCGCTGGCATCCCATTCCACGGGCAGGGTGATGAGTGAGAAGACGACCGTGATGCTGAACAGGACGATCCCGACCAGATACATTTTGGGACTGTTCATGAACATCCCTAACAGGAAGAAGATGTAGGAGCCGAAGCTGCCAAACTGGGTGGCGGGAACCAGGGAAGACCGCAACCCCAGCCAGAGGTAGGCCGACGCATGCTGGAGGGCGTGTCCCGCCTCGTGGCAGGCGACTCCGATGGCCGACAGGGAGGGGGAATCGTAAACCCCGGATGAAAGGCGGAGGGTCCGTGAGGACGGGTCATAGTGGTCGCTCAGAAATCCATCCGCCCGCTCGATGGTGACATTGGTCACGCCATTGCGGGCCAGCATCTGGCGCGCCGCCTCGGCGCCTGTCAGGCCCGATGCGGCCATGATTTTCGAATAGTGGGCAAACGTCGTTTTGACCTTGAATGTGGCGATCAGGGCGAAAATGATACCCGGTGCGATAAGGATAAAATAAAGCGGATCAAACATCATTGCGTATTACCTTTCTAAATCACTCTGTCGCAAGAGCATCAGTTAAGCAAAATCACGAGAATCTGGCAAAAAAATCTTACCGGATGCGAAATTGAAGTGCTCGCTTGCCTTCATATCCTCGGTAAGTTTATGCTCTAATGGAATGACAGAGTTAGAAATAAGGTATGAAGACATCGTTGCCCGGATCGCGGCGGCCTGTGCCCGTGTGGGGCGGGATCCCGCCGGTGTCCGGATGATGGCCGTCTCCAAGACCCAGACCCCTGAGGCGGTCCGTGCCGTGGCAGCGCTGGGGATCGAGACGTTCGGGGAAAATAAGGTGCAGGAGGCGCGCCTGAAGATTCCAGACTGTCCCTCCCGCCTGCACTGGCACCTGGTCGGGCACCTCCAGTCGAACAAGGCCCGCGAGGCCGTCCGCCTGTTTGAAATGATCCACGCTGTGGATTCGCTCCGGCTTCTGGAGATCCTGGACCGCCTGGCCGGAGAGGAAGGGCGGAGCCTCCCGGTCTGTCTTGAGGTGAATGTGTCCGGAGAACGCAGCAAATTCGGAATGGATCCCAATTCCGTCGTGGACACCGTGCTTGCGGCCGGATCGTTATTCAAAACCAGGGTGGTCGGGTTGATGACCATTCCCCCTGCGGACAGTGACCCCGAGGAATCCCGGCCCTATTTCGGGGCATTGAGGGAGTTGCGCGACCGGGTCCAGGATAGGACGGGAACTTCCCTGCCCGAGCTTTCCATGGGCATGTCGCACGATTTCGAGGTCGCGATCGAGGAGGGCGCCACCTGGATTCGGTTGGGGACCCTGTTGTTCGGCCCGCGACAGAAGAAGGAGGAGCATGACAGCTCCAATACCTGAATGGAACGACAACGTGACGCCGGCCGAGTCTGGAAGGAATGTCCCGCCCCCGGCCACCTTGGGATGCCTGGTGGTATCGGCCCTTTTTGTGGCCATCCTGTTTGCCGCTGTGACCCTGGGTGTTCAGACGAAAGTCGGGTGCGACCTGTTGGCGAGCGCGCTCAAACGCCAGACCGGGCTTGATGTCACCGTCGAGTCGGCCTCTGTGGAATGGCCCCTCGGAATCTGCCTGACGGATGTGCAGACGAAGCCCAGTACGACGCCATTCGGCAGTTTCAAGGCGAGGGAAATCAGAATCGGGTTGCGTACGGGCGGGGGTGTTGAGATATCCCTGCGGGGTGCCCGATTGGAGTTGATGAAACTGGCGGACGGTTGGGTCCCCGAGGTATTTTCAAAAGTCGGGGCGCTCAATGATGTGCGTGACACGGCGGTGCTCTTTGGCGATGATCCACGGGTGATGGCCGTGGATGTGCGTGACAGCGGGATTGTCTGGAATGGGCCCGACGGCGAGCGTATGTCCTCGGCCGAAGGGGTTGGCATCAGCATCAGGCCGGTAATGATGAACGACCAGCGGATGACGGTGTTCGAGGTCGCCGCCCGGATCGTGCGCCGTGCGAACGGCATGAAGGGGCTGGGGATCAGGAGGTTGTGGTTGAGCAGTCGGGACACGCCTTATCTTGAAGTCGAGTATCAGGGACTCTGGGACGGCGCTGACAACGGCACGGCGGACTGGTGGACCGTTCCGCCCGGTGCGATGAAGCGAGGAATGAAAAATGAATAATGAACGGATCAAGCTTCTTACGGAGTCATTCCGCCGCCAGCGCATCCTGGTGGTGGGCGATTTGATGCTGGACAAATATATCCACGGGTCCGTGGAGAGGATCTCTCCCGAGGCGCCTGTTCCGGTTGTCCGTGTGGTCCGGGAGCGGCAGGTTCCCGGCGGCGCCGCCAATGTGGCCTGGAATGTCTGCGCTCTGGGCGGCCAGTCGGTGATCGCGGGTGTGGTGGGGGATGACATCGCGGGAGTCGATCTGCTGAAACTCATGGGTGGGCAGGGGGTCTGCACCGACGGTGTGCGGACGGTGAAAGGGTTTCGCACCACGGTCAAAATGCGCGTGCTGGCCGATCGCCAACAGGTTGTGCGTGTGGATTGGGACTCCGACCCCGAGTTTCCCCAGTCGGATATCGATGCGTTCTGCGATATGATTTCCAAACAGGTCCAGACCTGCACGGGGGTTGTGGTGGAGGATTACAGCAAGGGAATCGTGCGGCAGGACGTCATGGACGCGGTGCTGTCGGCGGCGAAAAAGAAGGGGATTCCTGTCGGGCTTGACCCGAAGGACAACCTGAATTTGCGGATCAAGGGGATCACCCTGGCGACTCCCAATTACAAAGAAGCCCATGTTTGCGCCGGGTTGCCTGTCAAGGCTCCTCCGCCGGGAAGCCCCTTGGATGACCCCTCGTTGCGGAAGTCGGCCGACATCCTCCTGAAGAGATGGGAACCGGCGCAGCTCCTGGTTACCCTGGGGCCGAATGGCATGTATCTGGCGGCGCCGGGCCGTGCCCCCCGTGTGTTTCCGACGCGGGCGCGTGAAGTGTATGATGTGAGCGGGGCGGGGGACACGGTGATCGCAACCTGTG
>Ga0118677_10009939_pt1 | contig 14703 bp, 9 predicted proteins | sample AliMusrvi5mmetaG_FD_86154 | JGI IMG/M metagenome (GOLD analysis project Ga0118677, IMG submission 86154)
ACCGAGATCAACACCCGCCTGGGCTGGTACTCCGCGAGTATCACCGGTGACACCGCGAGCACGGCGGCGGCGGAGGACGGCGCGCGACGCAGGGCAGGAGAGCACGTTGCCGCAGATCCCGCTGTCGGCTCGCCTGTGGCTCGCCCCGACGGCGGCTGGAGCGAGCCGACGCCGTTCCCGCTCATCCAGGGCACCGACTGCTGCGGGAGCGTCGTGGCGGTCGGGCGCGGCGGGGACGAGAGTCTCATCGGCCGCCGCGCCCTCGTGCGTCCTTGCATGCGCCCGTTGGGCTTCGGCGCGATGGAGAACATCTGGATGGCGTCCGACTTCGACGGTGCCTTCGCCCAGTTCGTCAAGGCGCCGGCCTCGGAGGTCTTCGTCGTCGAGACCGGCCTCAGCGACGCCGAGCTGGGCGTCGTCCCCTGTTCCTACGGGACGGCCGAGAACATGCTCCGCCGCGCCGGCGTCGCCCCCGGACAGCGCCTGCTCGTCACCGGCGCCTCCGGCGGCGTCGGCTCGGCCGTCGTGCAGCTCGCCGCCCGGCGCGGCGCCGTCGTCACGGCAGTCACGTCGCGCGCCAAGCTAGAGCAGGTGCTGGCGCTCGGCGCCGACCGCGTGCTCGCGCGCGAGGACGGCATCGCCGCGAGTCTCGGCGAACGCACCGTGGACGTGGTCGTCGACAATGTCTCGGGGCCGGATCTCGACGACCTCCTGAGGGCGCTCAAGAGGGGCGGGAGGTACGTCTCTTCGGGGGCGATCGCCGGCCCCATCGTCGCGTTCGACAAGAGGACCCTCTACCTCAACGACCTCACTCTGATCGGCTGCACGGCGTGGGACGAGCCGGTGTTCCCGGACCTCGTCTCGTACATCGAGGCCGGCGAGCTCAGCCCGCGCGTCGCGGCGTCGTTCCCCCTCGAGCGCATCGCCTCCGCGCAGACCGAGTTCCTGCGCAAGGCGCACGTCGGCGCATTCGTCCTTATCCCGCCTTCGCTGGACTGAGGCGGGGGCTTACGCCTCGCGGCGGGGACGCCCGACTCGGCCGCACGGCGCCTCAGCCTGCGACCGTCACCCGGCCTTGAGCCGCAGATCGCGCACCGGCGAGCGCGCGGAGTCTGATGCTGCGTCGTCGAGCATGGACTGGGCCGCGCTTTCGGCGTCGAGGCGGGCGCGGTAGTGGGCGGTCTCGCGGTCGACATCGGCCTGGTCCCACCCCAGATCGGGAGCCATCAACCGGGCGACGTCCTCGACCGCGAGGCGGCCGCGGTCGGGCGCCTCGAAGGCTATGTGCGTCCTGCGCGTGAGCACGTCGTCGACGTGCAGGGCGCTCTCGAAGTGGGTGGCGTGGCGGACCTCCGCGGCCAGGTACGTCTCCGCCCCGACGAGGGGCGCCGCGAGCGCCGGCTCCTCCGCGATGAGGTCGAGCACCCGGAGGGTGAGCGTGCCGTAACGCCTGACCAGATGGCGGATCTGGACCGACGAGAGGCCGGTCGCGCCGGGGTGCAGACGAGCTCTCGACGGCGCCTCCGCATACCCGACGGCCCCGAGCAGGGGGATGTCCTCGGTACGGCTCGGCGCGACGCCAAAGGGCAGCTCGCGCGCCGCCACGTCGACCGCGTCGCGGGCCATGATCCGGTACGTCGTGAACTTGCCGCCGGCGATGCTGACCAGCCCTGGCGCGCCGCGCTGGACCGAGTGTTCGCGCGAGATCGCGGCGGTGTCCTTCGCTCCCTTTGCGACCAGCGGCCGCAGGCCGACGTAGACGGCGGTGATGTCGTCGACGGTGAGCGGCTCGCGCAGGACGGCGTTCACGTGGCCCAGGAGATAGTCGATGTCGGCGCGGGTCGCCGAGGGGTGGTCGAGCCCGAACTGCCAATCGGTGTCGGTCGTGCCGATGATCCAGTCGTCGCTCCAGGGCAGCACGAACAGGACGCTCTTCTCGGTGGGGAGGATGAGCGCAAGCGTGGAGTGGATGCGCGACTTGGGGACGACGATGTGCACGCCCTTGGACGGACGTACCTGGAGCGGGGTCGCGACACCGGCCAGACGCTCCATCGCCGTCGTCCACACGCCGGTGGCGTTCACGATGACACGCGAGCGGATCTCGAACTCGTCGCCACGCTCGAGGTCGCGCGCCCGCACGCCGGCGACTCGCGCCCCGTCGTGCAGGAAGCCCGCGACCTCGACCGCGGAGGCGCAGGCGGCGCCGTGGGCCGCCGCCGTCTCGGCGAGCGTCACCGCGAAGCGGGCGTCATCGACCTGGGCGTCGAAGTAGCGGATCCCGCCGGTCACGGCGTCCTCGCGCAACGAGGGCACGGCGCGCAGGCAGCCGGAGCGCGTCAGATGGCGGTGGCGCGGCATCGCTGGGCGCAGCCCTGCGAGCCCGTCGTACAGCAGCAGACCCGATCCCATGAGGAAGCGGTCCCAGGCCCCGCGCTTCAGCGGGAACAGCAGCGGCATCGAGTGGACGAGGTGCGGCGCGAGTTTCTCCGCGAGCAACTTGCGCTCGTGGAGCGCCTCGCGCACGAGCCTGATGTCGAACTGCTCGAGGTAGCGCAGGCCGCCGTGGATGAGCTTGCTCGACCGGCTCGATGTGCCGGCCGCGAAGTCGCGCTTCTCGACGAGCGCCACGGAGAGGCCGCGGCTGGCCGCGTCCAGGGCGGCGCCGGCGCCCGTCACGCCACCGCCGATCACGAGGACATCGAACTCCTCCGCGGCCAGCCGCGCCAGCAGGCGCTCCCGGCGCCGCAGCAGCGCCGGCCGGCTGCGGGCGCCGGCTTCGAGATCGAGTCGTGTCATCTGGTCTCCCTCGGGAATACGCCGCCGGGCGGTCCCCCGGCGGACCCGCCCATCCCGGCGCGGGCACTTGGTATGTACCAGCTTGCTGGTATGTACCATGACTGCTGTGGCATACTGCTGTCAAGCCTCGGCGGGACCTTGCTCGATGCCTGCCCGGGCGCTCGACATCAGTGTCAGTCACGGTACTCACCGCGCGCCCGCTCGAGCCGGCGTCGCGCGCCACAGGAGATCCGATGGACCACATCAGCGAAGGACCAAGAAGCACGCCCGTGCTGTGCGAGACCGAGGTGCTCGTGGTCGGCGGCGGTCCCGGCGGCCTCGCCGCCGCCGTCGCCGCCGCGCGCGCCGGAGCCCAGACCACGCTTCTCGACCGCTACGGGTGCTTCGGCGGCGTTATCACCCAGGTCGGGGTCGACAGCATCGCCTGGTATCGCCACGAGGGCACCATCGACCTCGAGGGCATCGGGATCGAGTTCGAGCAGCGCGCCCGCGCGATGGGCGGCACGCAACCGGAGTCTCAGTCGATGAGCGAAGCGCTCGACACGGAACTCTTCAAGGTGGTCGCTGACGACCTTGTCGAGGAGGTCGGTGTCGAGCCCCTTCTGCACTGCCTGGCGGTGGCGCCGATCCTCGACGCCGGACTCGTCAAGGGCGTCATCACCGAGAGCAAGTCGGGCCGTCAGGCCGTCCTCGCGGAGCGCGTCATCGACGCGACCGGCGACGCCGACATCGCCTTCCGCGCCGGGGCGCCATGCCGCAAGACCTCGGTGCAGGAGATGATGGGCGTCACACTCATGTTCTCGTGCTCGGGAGTCGACAGGGCGCGGTTCCTCGACTACGTCGCGTCCCTCGGCCCCACCTACCGGGACTGGGGCAAGAACTGGTGCGCCGAGACGACGGGCAAGGAGGACGACCTCTTCAGCCCGTACCTCGAAGAGCCGTTCGAGCGCGCCCGTCGCGAGGGCATCATCCCGGAGGAGATGCGCAGCATCGGCGGCACCTGGGGCAGGCTCACCGATGCCGGCGAGGCCATGACGCTCAACATGGTCATGATGGGGGGCTTCGACTGCACGGACGTCCGCGACGCCACTCGGGCCGAGATCGAGGGGCGCCGTCAGGCACTCCTGGCCATCGAGGCGCTGCGCCGCTACGCGCCCGGCTTCGAGAAGGCGCGGCTGCGCACCTTCGGCATGACGCTCGGCACGCGCGACTCCCGCAAGATCGTCGGGAGGTACGACCTTGCGGCAGGCGACGTGCGCGGCGAGGGACGCTTCGACGATTCCGTCGGCATCTTCCCGGAGTTCATCGACGGCTACGGCATCCTCGTCCTGCCGACCACGGGCCGCTACTTCCAGGTCCCCTACGGGGTCCTCGTCCCGCCGCGCAACCAGATGTGCTGTGCCGTTACCGGTCAGGCCGCCGGCGTGGCCGCCGCCGTGTCGCTCAGGGACGGCCGGACGAGTGGCGGGGTGGACGTCGTCCGCGTCCAGGCGGAGCTGAAGTCACAGGGGGTCAGGCTCGCCTGACGGGCCCGGCTGACGAGAACTGCGGCCACGGTCTCCAGGCCGCCCGGCCCGCGCGCGGTGATGCGGGCTGCCCTCTGCTCCCTACTCGCTCGCGTCCGGGCCGACCCCTCCGACCGGCGCCGTGACGTTGAACTCCGTGCGGTCACCCCGATAGACGTCGCGCGCGAGCTCGACGATCTCACCCTCGGCTCCGAACACCGTGCGCGTGAGGACGATGGCCGGACTGCCTGGGCTCACGCCGAGCGTCTCGGCCTCGAAGCGGTCGAGCGTCACGGCCACCACGCGCGCGTCCGCCTTCGTCGGGTGCACGTCGTATCTGTCTTGCAGGATCTCCCACAGGGAGCCGGTGAGGTCGTACTCGAGAAGGTCGGGGAAGCGTTCGGCGGAGACGTGGATGTTCTCGATGGCGATCGGCTCGCCGCCCGCCGACCGCAAACGCCGCAGCAGATGCACGCGTCCGCCTTCGGGGACGCCCAGCAGCCCGGCGACCGACCGGTCGGGCTCGAGCGTGACGGCAGAGAGCACCGCCGTGCCCGGGTCGCGGTCGGCCGCGGCCATCATGCGCGTGAAGCTCCCGACGCTGAAGCGAAGTCGCGGTTCGGCGACGAAGGTGCCGCGCCGGGGGCTGCGGTAGACGTAGCCCCCGCGCGTGAGCGTCTCGACGGCGTGACGAGCGGTCATACGGCTCACGCCGTACCGCTCGCTGAGCGCGCGCTCCGACGGGACCGCGGCATGGGCCCCGAGGTTGCCGGCCTCGATCTGGTCGCGCAGCATCGAGGCTACCCATAGGTACAAGGGACTCGAGCGGACTGGTGCGCGTCGGTTGCCACTCACGTCGATCACACTCCATGGCAGTCGCGTACGGGATCGCGGAGAGGATACCACGGGCGTCGATGGTGCATACCAGGGATCGAGCCGGAATGGCCGTTGGCAGAAGCGCGACAACACCGTTTCGCGCATGTCCCGCGCATCGCCGACAGGACGAGAATTTCATGCTGTGCGGCAGGTAACTCACCGAATAATAGCGTGGTGAAGACCGTCCTTGTCGCTAGTTAACCGGTCAGTCTCTGTTGCCAAGCCGTTGTCGAGGTTGTATGGTGCGCGAAACGTGATCGGGGCGATGAGGTGACGCGGGGTGCCACTATCGCCCACGCTGTTTCGCAAGCCTACGCCAAGGGGGAGTCGCGAACATGAACGATGAGCAGTATCGCAGGGAGTACGGAGAGCACCTTATCGAGCAGGTGAAGAACGGGAAGATGACGCGGCGCCAGCTGCTGGTCCGCGCCTCAATCTTCGGCTTCTCGGCTACCGTCGCCGGCCAGCTCTTGGCCGCGTGCGGCAGCAGCGGTAGCAGCAGCTCGGCCTCCCCGTCCGCCACCGGAATGCCGGCGCCGGTCATGGGCGGCACTCTCAGTCTCATCGGCCCGGCGCCGATCACCGCCCCGGACCCGGTCACGATCTACGACCAGGGCGGCATCGTGGTCGTCTACCAGTTCCTCGAGTACCTCATCGACCTGAGCAACGACAACAAGCTGGTGCCCAAGCTCGCCGAGAGCTGGTCGCCCAACGCCAAGCTCGACGTCTGGACCTTCAAGCTTCGCCAGAGCGTCACGTTCAACAACGGCCAGCCCTTCGAGGCCGCCGACGTCGTGGCGAGCGTCGAGAGACTGCTCGATCCCAAGGCCGGCTCGGGCGGCGCCAAGTCCCAGTGGGGCGGGATCCTCTCGCCGGGCGGCACCAAGGCGGTAGACGCCTCCACGGTCGCGTTCAACCTCGACAAGCCCTACGCCGACTTCCCGTACACGGTGTCCAACGGCAACTACAACGCAGCCATGCTGCCGCGTAACTACGCCGGCGACATCATCAAGAGCCCCGTGGGCACGGGCCCCTTCATGCTCAAGGAGTACGTGGCCCAGCAGAAGGCCACCTACGTCAAGAACCCCACTTACTGGGGCAAGGACGCTTCCGGCGCTCAGCTTCCCTACCTCGACGGGCTCACCTACATCATGGTCGAGGACAACTCTGCCCAGAACCTGCAGCTGCAGTCCGGCTCCGTCGACTGCCAGCCGCAGACGATCGCCCAGGGCTCGCAGGCGCTGTTCGCCGACGCCAACCTCAGGGTCGACGTCTACCCGGGCACGGGCATCCGCGAAGTCGCCTTCAACACGACCAAGTCTCCCTGGAAGGATCCCAAGGGCCAGAGCCTCCGGCAGGCAGTCGCCTACTGCCTCGACCGCAAGGCCATCAACCAGGCGCTGTACGAGGGCAGGTGCAACCTCGGCTACGACACCTTCTGGGAGCCGACGGTCTTCCCCGGAAGCCCTACCCCGCCAGTGCGCGCTCAGGACTACACCAAGGCGAAGCAGCTGCTCACGGATGGCGGCATGCCCAACGGCATGAACATCACCCTGACCGTCGCCAAGTACCTCGAGAACCCACAGCTCGCGCAGCTCATCCAGGCGCAGTGCAAGCCGGCCAATATCAACGTCACGATCAACCAGATCAGCTACACCGCGTTCTACGCGGGCGGCGCCGACTACTACGCCACCACCCCGTGGATCGTCGCGCCGATGACCATCGTCGAGTGGGGCAGCCGGCCGGCTCCCGGGATCTACGCCGCGGCCATGCTCCTGCCCGGCGCCGTCTGGAGCTCGTCGCACTGGAACGACCCGCAGTTCCAGACGGCGTTCAACTCGTACCAGTCGACCATCGACGAGGCGTCCCGCACGCAGTACGCGACGCAGCTCTCCACGATGCAGCAGGACGCCACGCCCATCATGGTGCCCTACTACATCACCCAGCTGCGCACCCAGAAGAAGAACGTCTACAACATCCAGGGTCCGGGCTCGTTCTACTGCGACTGCAGCGCGGCGTTCAAGACCGCGTGAGTCTGGCGGACGGACGACTGGCATAGGCTGACGTAGGGTCCCCGGGATGCTGCGCCTCATAGGACGGCGGCTGCTCTTCATGGTGCCGACGCTGATTCTGGCGTCGATGCTGATCTTCGCTCTGGCGGAGGTGCTGCCCGGCAACGTGGGGCGCTCCATCCTGGGGATCTATGCTCCTCAACAGGCGGTCGACAACCTCAACCACCAGCTTGGTGCAGACAGGCCGTTGGTGGTGCGCTGGGGCACGTGGGCCGGCCACTTCGTGGAAGGCAACTGGGGGATTTCGCCCGTCCAGAAGGTACCGGTGCGGCCGACGGTCTTGAAGGCGCTCGGCTATTCGGTCGTGCTGGCCGGCTTCGCCTTGGTGGTCATCGTGCCTATCGCCATCCTGCTGGGCGTGTTCGCGGGCTTGCGACGAGACAGCGTGCTGGACCGGGGGATCACGATCTCCACGCTGTCGATGACCGTCATCCCCGAGTTCGTGAGCGGCGTCGTGCTGCTTTGGGTCTTCGCCGTGTGGCTGAAATGGCTCCCGGTGACGGCGCTGCCGCCTGACGGTTCGCCCTTCTACGAGCGCTTCTACTACCTGATACTGCCTGCCATCCCGCTGATGTTCCTCGAGCTGGGCTACATCGCGCGCATGGCGCGCGTCGGCACTGTCCAGGTGCTGGCGATGCCGTACATCCGCACCGCCGTGCTCAAGGGCCTGCCGCGCCGCCGGGTCATCTTCGGCCACGTTCTGCGCAACGCCATGGTGCCGACGGTCACCGTCATCGGCAGCCAGGTGGGCTGGCTCATCGGAGGCCTGGTGGTGGTCGAGACCCTGTTCGCCTATCCGGGCATCGGTCAGCTCATGGTCCGTTCGGCGCAGCAGCATGACATCCCGATGCTCGAGGCATCGGTGCTCATGGTCGCCGTGCTCTACATGGTGGCCAACCTGATCGCCGACATCGTCGTCGCCCTGCTCAATCCGCGCATCCGCATGGGGGGCTGACGTGGCCGGGGACGGCACTAATCTCGGCCCGAACCCTGATCTGCAGACTGAGGGCTGGAGGCCGGATGCCGACCCGGAGATGCTCGAACTCCAAGCCGACGCTGCCTCCGCCCGCCAAACGGAGGAGCTTCACGCCGACGCGGCTGCAGAGCGCGAGCAGCGTCGCCAGCGTCGCTACCTCGTCCGGGCGCTGCTCCGCAGCCCGACCTTCATGACGGGCATGGTCATCGTGCTGTTCTGGGTCTTCATGGCCCTCTTTTCCGCCTACGTCACGCAGAGCCCCACCAACGTCGACGCGGCGGCTTCTCTCAAGGCTCCCAGCGTGGCGCACCTGTTTGGCACCGACGAGCTCGGGCGTGACGTGCTCGCTCGCACCATGGCCGGTGCCCGCACAGTGCTCATCATCGCGCCGCTGGCGACGATCCTCGCCCTCCTGTGGGGCGGCATCATCGGCCTCGTGGCGGGCTTTTACCGGGGGTACACGGACGAGGTCATCATGAGGCTGATCGACGTGCTGCTCGCGCTGCCGATCGTCATCACTTCGATCCTCGTGCTGTCCTTGCTGGGTACAGGGCTGACCATCATCATCATCACCATCGGGGCGCTGTTCACGCCGGTGGTCAGTCGCACGGTGCGCGCCGCCGTGATCGGTGAGCGCGAGCGCGAGTACGTCATGGCCGCACGCCTGCGCGGCGAGCGCTCGGCGTTCGTCATGGCGCGCGAGATCCTGCCCAACATCACCCAGCCGATCATCGTCGAGGGCACGATCCGCCTGGGCTACGCGGTGTTCACCGCGGCGACGTTGTCGTTCCTCGGCTTCGGCTTGGGGCCACCTTCGCCAGACTGGGGCCTCACCATCGCCAATGAGAGGATCTACCTGCAGGTCGCTCCGTGGACCGTGTTGTTCCCCGCCCTCGCCCTCGCCTCGCTCGTGGTGGGCGTGAACCTGATCACCGACGGTCTGGGAAGGGTGTTCTCGAAATGAGCGCCGTGGAGCGACCTGCCAACGCGCCGGAAGCGGCACCCGCCGCGCTCGACGTACGCGACCTGGAAGTCACGTTCCACCGTCGCGGCCGCGACCTGCCGGTGCTCAAGGGCGTGACCCTCCGCATCGAGCAAGGCGAGGCCTACGGTCTGGTGGGCGAGTCGGGCTGCGGCAAGACGACGCTCGCCATGGCCGCCCTGCGGTACCTCGCGGCCAACGGCACGGTGGACGCCGGCCAGGTGCTCGTCGGCGGCCAGGACGTGAGCAAGCTCAGCGAGGATGCGGTCCGCAAGTGGCGCGGCGAGCAGATCGCCATGGTCTACCAGGACCCCGCTACGGCGCTCAGCCCGGCGATGCGCATCGGCGACCAGGTCGCCGAGGTCTTCCGCTACCACGAGGGGATGAACAAGGCCGAGGCGCTCGAGCGCGCCCGGGAAAGCCTGCGCCGCGTCGCGCTCCCGGACCCCGACTCGACCCTGCGCCGCTACCCGTTTGAGCTGTCCGGCGGCCAGCAGCAGCGGGTGGTCATCGCCATGGCGCTGGCGGTCAACCCACGTCTCCTTGTCCTCGACGAACCGACTACCGGCCTCGACGCCACGGTGGAGGCCGAGATCCTCGACCTGATCGAGGAGCTGCGCGGACGCATCAACGCGGCGATCCTGCTGATCACCCATAACCTCGGACTGGTACGGCGGCTGTGCGAACGCGTCGGCGTGCTCTACGCGGGGCGCGTGGTCGAAGAAGGCCCGGCACGCGACATCTTCACCGATCCGCGGCACCCCTACACGATGGGCCTGATGCGCTGCGTGCCGCGCTTCGGTATGAACAAGACCGACGCGGCGCTGCAGACGATCCCCGGCACCCTGCCTGCCCTGGGCGAGCCGCTCGAGGGCTGCGTGTATTCGGCCCGCTGCCCCATGGTCAAACCGGTGTGCGTCCGCCGCGAGCCGGACCTCTTCGCGTGGCCCGGAAGCTCCGGAGCTGAGGGGCGCGCCGCCGCGGAGGCTGCTCCAGCGGACCCTGCTGCGTACTCACCGCACCACGCCAACCCCGTCGGCGAGGGACCGCGCCACGCGCGTTGCTACTTCTCGGCCGAGGTTGCGGACATGCCGCACGCGACCCCCGTGCTCGCCTCCAGCCTTGAAGAGAGGGGCGCCGACGCCGGCGATGTGCTCGAGATCGGTAACATGAGCCGCACGTTCAAGGACGGGCGCAAGAGGCTCACCGCCGTCAACGAGGTCTCGCTGAGCCTGCGACGCGGCGAGACGTTCGGGCTCGTGGGCGAGTCCGGCAGCGGCAAGACGACCCTGGCGAAGTGCGTCACCGGCCTGATCGCGCCCGATACCGGCACGGTCACGTTCGAGGGCAAGCAGCTCAAGGCCACGGCCGGGCGCCGCTCGCAGGACGCGCTGCGCGCCATCCAGATGGTCTTCCAGAACCCCGACTCGACCCTGAATCCCGCCTGGAGCACGCGCGCCATCCTGACCCGCGCCGTGCGCAAGCTGGGCAGCGGCGGCTCCGTGCGTGCCAAGGTCGACAAGCTGTCGGCCGACGTGCGAGTCGAGCCGCGGTTCCTGATGCAGAGGCCCACCGATCTCTCCGGCGGCCAGAAGCAGCGCATCGCCATCGCGCGCGCCTTCGCCGGCGACCCGACGCTGGTCGTCTGCGACGAGCCCGCCTCGGCCCTCGACGTGTCGGTGCAGGCGAGCATCCTCAACCTGCTCGTGGAGCTGCAGACCAAGGAGCAGGTCTCCTATGTCTTCATCAGTCACGACCTCGCGGTCGTGCGCTACATCTCCGACCGCATCGGCGTGATGTACCTGGCGGAGCTCATCGAGGTCGGCTCCGCCGAGGAGGTCTTCAACCCGCCGCACCATCCGTACACAGAGGCCCTGCTGTCGTCGATCCCGACGCTCAACTTCGACGAGAAGCGCACGCGCATCGCCCTGCGCGGCACCATGCCGAGCCTCAGCGACCCGCCCACGGGCTGCCGCTTCCACACGCGCTGCCACCGCATCCTCGGTGACATCTGCGTCAACCAGGAGCCGCCGGTCCAGGAGGCGGTCAGCGGGCACACCTACCAGTGCCACATCCCGCCGGACGAGCTGCTGCGGCTGCAGACGGCGGCGCCGGCTGAGCAGCCCGTGACCTCGAGCGAGGCCTAGCGCTTCTCCCGCTCGGCGGCGACGATCGCGGCCAGCTCCTCCAGCACGGCGACGGCGTCGTCGAGGAGCACCAGGTCCGCTTCCCCCACGATCGGCGCGTGCTCGTCAGTGTTGACCGCGACGATGAGGCTGGCCCTCTCGATGCCCCAGAAGAAGGCCGGAGCGCCCGACGCCCCTGCGACGATGCAAAGCGCGGGGGCGGTGCGTGCTCCCGATACCCCGATCAGCCGGTCCATCGGCGCCCACGCGTTCATCGCCACGGGGCGCGTGACGCCGAAGGTCGCGCCCATCTCGCGCGCCGCCGCCGCGATGCGCCTCACGCCTTGACGGTCGCCGGCGCCGCTGCCGGCGACGACGACGAAGCTGCTGCCGGCGAGATCCTCGGAGGAGGGCGCCTCCATCCGCTCGCGGTCCTCGAACGGATCCGGCCCGCCTCCGCCCGTCTCATCGATAGCGGACACGATCGTGTGCGCGACCGTCTCGGATCCGCCGGCGTCCGCCCAGCTCGGGTCGACGGCGACGCACCAGGGGCGCGCCGAGAGCTCGAAGCGTCCCGTCAGGTGGCCGGAGTAGATGGAGCGGCGACACGAGAGCCGGTCTGGCGCCGTCTCCGCGCTGAGCACTTCGCTGAGCGCTTGGCCCCCCGAGCGGCAAGCCAGCCTGGTCGCCAGCTCGGTCCCCGCCGGACCTCCGGCGAAGAGGAAGAGGTCGGTCTGGCCGCCCTCAGCTCGGGCGCTGAGGAGGGCGGCCATGCGTTCGGGCCGTCGCGCTTCGATCCGGACGAGGCGGACATCGCGCGTCGGGGCAAGCGCGACGAGCCGGTCCTTCGCGCGTTCGTCGGAGTAGAAGACGAGGGTGTCGCCGGCGAGCTGCGCGTCAATGGCTCCCCGGCTCGCTCCTGCGCTGTCGCTCTTCAGGCCGTCGCGCAGGAACGCGCCCAGGGCCGCCGCCCGTCGATGGATGCCGCCCGACGGGCCGTCCGCAGTCCGGTCCGCGGTCCCTTCCCCGGCTCCGGCTGGCGTCCCGTCCGCAGCACCGGCCGACGTCCCGTCCATCACCACCGTGAATCTCAAAGCTCCTCCAGCAGGCTCTTGAGCCGCGCGTCGAAGAGGGCCTGCGCCTTGGCGCGCGGCGTGTCTCCTGCGATCAGGACGCCCTCCCGGTGCCGATCGATGCCCTCGAGTGCGGCCAGGCTCGGGCCCTCCCGGCGAAGCACGTCCGCGAGGTCGACGCCGAGATCGGCCGGCTCAAGGACGTCCGGCTGCCTGTCCCGGACCGCGAGCCGGTCCGTCAGCGTCGGGACTCGCAGGTGCGAGACGACGGCGTTGCCCACCGCGAGCACGCACGGCGTGCGGGCGGTGAGGCGCTGGAGGCCGTCGTCGCCCATGAGCGTCACGCGCAGGCGGCCGTCCGCCAGCGGCTCCACCTCGGTCACCTGCGTGAGGCAGGGCCACCCCAGCTGCTCCGCGACCCGGAACGGAACGGTGCCGCCGCCGCCGGGGCTGCTGCGTGCGCCGAGTACGAGGAGATCGCTGCGATCGATGCGCCCCGCGTAGGCCGCGATCAGCGCAGCCGTGGCGGCCGGGGCGAAGTCGAGGGCGGCCTCGGTGTGCACGCGGGCCGCCCGCTCGAAGCCCAGCGCCAGCAGCGTCTTGAGGTGCGGCTCGGCGCCCGGCGCGCCGATGGAGAGCGCTCCCAGGCCGGCCGCGCGCCCGCGCCCGACCAGCGCGTCCGAGAGGCGCAGCGCGATCTCCAGCGCGCTCTCGTCGAAGCAGTCGAGGATGCGGCGCACGTAGCGGGTATCGACGCCGTCCGCCGGTCCGGCGTGTTCGCCGCGCCCGGGGCCCGCGCCTCCGTCGGCGGAGGGGCCGCGACTCGTGCCCTCGCCTCCGCCGGAGGAGGGCACCCGTCCGGCGGCCGCGCTCCACTCGGACTCTCGGAGCGCCTCGTAGTCCGGGGTCACCTTGAAATACGCGAGGATCCGCATCGCGCTCACCCGGCGCCGCTCGTCAGGTCGTTCACAGCGGGATGATCGTCCCCTTGTTCATGATGCCGTTGGGATCGAAGGCGTGCTTGAGCGTCTCGAGGACGTAGTAGGAGGAGCCGTACTCGTCCTTGACCCACGGCGCCCGCGCCTTGCCCATCCCGTGATGGTGGACGATGGACCCGCCGCGCTTGAGGGTCTCCTCGCAGATGATGCCGATGATCGGGAGGTAGTACTTGCTCGTCTCCTCTTCCGGCCCCACGTCCACCACGTTGAAGAAGTAGTTGAAGTACATGTTGGTGCCGTTGATGTAGCTGTGGGAGGAGTGGCCGCCCATCATCGTGATGTCGGGGATCTCGGCGATGATGCGCGCTCGCGCCGCCTGGTAGATGTCGTTGATCGAGCTCCAGTCGGCGGAGATCTCCGTGGTGCGATTCACGTTGCGCGTCTGGCGGATGCGCTCGTCCTCGGCGGTGATCTTGCTCGCGTCCCAGCAGAGGTCGTTGAACCAGGTCTCGATGTACTCGCTCGGCACCTGCGTGCACTCGGGGTGCTTGTCGACGATGGCCTGGATGCCCTCAGCCGTCGCCTTGGCGATGCCCGCCGCTCCCTCGGCCATGAACAGCAGCACGCAGTCGTCCTCGGCGGCGAAGTGCGAGAAGTGGAGGCCGGCGTCGCCCGGGTCGTAGACCCGCGCCACCGACGGCTTGTAGCCGTTGACCATCACGTCGCGCAGCACGGCGAAGCCGGTCGCCATGTCCTTGAGCGTCCAGCCGAGAAACGTGTTGTTCTCGGGGAAGTACGGGAACAGCTTGACCGTCACTTCGGTGATGAAGCACAGCGCGCCCTCGTTGCCGATGACGACGTGGCGGATGTCGGGTCCGGCGGCGCGGCGGGGGACGTTCTTGATGCGCGTCACCTGACCGCCGGGGAACACCGCCTCGAGGCCGACGACCATGTCCTCGATGCCGCCGTAGAGCGTCGAGAACTGGCCGATGCTGCGCGTCGCCACGAGGCCGCCCATGTGAGCCACGGGCTTGGACTGCGGCGAGTGCCCGGTGGTGAGGCCGAGCTCCCGCACGCGGTCCTCCAGCACCTGCAGCGGGACGCCGCACTGGCAGGTCGCCTGCATGTTGTAGGCGTCGATGCTCACGATCTCGTTCATCGCCGAGCCGTCGATGATCACGGAGTCGGCGACCGCGCTCTCGAGGCCGCCCTCGGTCGCCGTCGCCCCCGTGCGCGGGATCACGTTGACGCCGTGCTCGTCAGCGAAGCGGAGGAGCTCGACCACCTTCTCGGTGCTCCGCGCCATGACCACGGCGGCCGGCACCGGCATCGTGTGCACGTTGAAGATGTTCTGCAGCT
>Ga0118677_10007062_pt1 | contig 14701 bp, 7 predicted proteins | sample AliMusrvi5mmetaG_FD_86154 | JGI IMG/M metagenome (GOLD analysis project Ga0118677, IMG submission 86154)
CTTTAACTGCATCGGATCCTTCAGGAACTGTATATTCGAGTTCGATATCACATTCGATCGGCCATTTTTTATTTTTGATTAAATTAAGAATATCCGCAATGGGGGTTGTCCCTTGTCCCCAAACCTGGTTTTTATTAGGATCAGTCGAAGCTTTTGGACCGGTTTTATCCTTAATATGGAAACTTACAATCCGATTGTGAAGCCTCTCAATTAAGATTGCAGGATTCAGTCCTGTTGCACCGTAATAATGTCCACAATCCAGGTTTAACATTATTTTAGGACCAATCGCAAGCACTTTGTCGAAGCTGAAATTCGGGTCACCAGGTTGGCCATGGTTGTGGAAGATGATATAGCTATGGTGTTTTTCAGCAAACGGTTCCATCCGCTGTGCAGCCTCTTCAGAAATCTCCATGGTTATCCCTTTGGCACCTAAGATCTGGCTTACATTGAAGGCATAATCAATTTCAGCATCTGACCATTTTGAATCGCCCAATTTCAGGATATTGATTTTGACCCCTTTTTCATTAAACATTTTGCGGACCTCCTTGAATTTATCCATGGAAACTGAGCTACGCCATTTTGCAACAGCTACCGGGTCGTTTCCTTTTGGGATTCCAGCATATTCTTCTACTGCGCCACCCATCAATTCAACAGAGCTGAGACCTGACTGGATCGCATAATTCAGGATCGCTTGAATCGATTGATCCGTCATACTGCGGTAGCTGTAGGTTATCGTACCGATTTGTACTCCTGCGAATTTCGATCCTTCCTTTGTGGCGGCTGAAGCAGAAGGTTCGAAACTAAAAACAGCAATAGTTAAAATAATAATAGCGCTGGTTACTGATGATGAAAATCTGGTTTTTTTTGTTTGTTTCATGATTGTATTTAAAATGGTTATTAATTGATTATCAGTTGATTTTGATCAGGCTAAAAGGCTCGGTAAGGCCGTAATCCATCAAAAAGTATTTTTTAATTCCGGAGATCTTTTCAGGTGCGGTGTCCCAATCACCGGGACCATTGATCCACCGATTGTTTGGTTTATAGAAATAGCCAAAGGTGTTTTTTAAGCTTCCGACAACCTTTACAGCGATTTCATTTTTATCTTTTGAAAGGTATTTGCTGATATTTAATTCGTAAGGTGGATAGGCAATCGTTCCTGCCTTTATCTCATTCACATAAACCTCGGAAAGGATGCCATTCCACTTGTTTAGTTTTACTTTATATTGCTCTCCGACATTTAGTCCATCAAAATTGCCGCTATAAGAAACTTTTTGTGCAAAAAACGGATAGCCCATTGATTTCCAGGATCCCAATTTTGAGATTGTTCCACCTGAGATCTCAAATCCCTGTTTTAGTGGGTTTAAAACAAAATCTCCTACGATATAGGCAGGCATTAGTTCGGCAAAGACAGACATTTTGGGCGCCTTAAGTGTGAGAAGGTTTGAACCTTTCCTTACCTTGTCGCCAATGGGAAATTTAAAGAATTCGCGGTCAATCCACCATTTATCGCTCTTCTCAATTTTCTTACCGTTGATGAATACCTCCCATAATTCAGGTCTTTCAACTACTGCCGAGAGTTTGTTAATTGTTTCAGAATCTGCATTTTCACCTATCGTAAAATGATAATTTACCTCGAACTTTGAATCGACTTTGAAGGTGTCTAATGCCAGGTATTGCTGTTTATACTGAATCTTATGCTGCCATGGATTTCCCATCTTAAAGCCATTTGAATCAAACAGCAGATGCATTGCTTTCATAAAATAGGTCTCTTTGATATTAACCTTATTTGTTTTAAGGTCAAGAAAGTCGAGGACTAAAACGTTTTCACCCTCAGGATGAATCTTAAGATCGCCTAAACCGGAAACCAGTGTCTCTGTTAAACCCGGAGCAGGCAGTTGGGATTCAGATAATTTATTATCCGACAGGTAATATAAACGGCTACCAATAGGAGGGAGGGTGATTTCGAAGACGAGTTGTCCGTTTTCTGCCATAACAGGTACCTGGAAACATTCTCCTGTTGCTAAATCCATTTTTATGAGACTTTTTCCCTTTGCACTTACTTTAGCAGCCACGCTTTGAGCTGTATCCGAATTTACAACAAACAGAAGTTGCCCATCTTCCATAATCCTGCGCTGATAATAAAGCTCACCTTTAACCGGTGATGGTTCCACCAACGAAAAATCGGATAAAGCAAATAATTTTTTGACCTTTGGGTCATCTGCACGCTGTGCCATTGTCCACTGAGCGGGGAATGAATTTTTTAGTTCATTTACGGCAGATGACTCTGTTCCATCGAGGTAAGGGATCTCACTGGCAAAGGATAACACTTTTCCACCCTGAGCAAGGAAATCTTTTAGCATCATGTAGGTGTTTTTTTCAAGGTTCTGCATTAAGGCGGGAATTACAATTAATTCATAAGTTCGTTTTCCGACAACAAGTTTTCCATCCTTAACGGAGCCGATTGATCTGATTACGTTTTCAGAACCCAGGTCATATTCATAATGGTTTCGCTCGAGTTGGTAAACAAAATTTTTAAACGTTTTCCGGATCGAATCGGGCATTGTATTTTTATCTGTGCGGTTGAAATACATCCAGGAGGTTGTATTCTGCTGGAGTACGATCGACTTGTTCAGTTGCTCTCCTGAGGCAGTAGCCATCGAAATCCGGCCAATGTAATCGCCCATTGACTTGTAATTTTCCCACCATGGTTCGTGATAGGTAAAGGATGGCGGATAATCAAATTTGCGAACCCCTTTGAGTGTGTAATAAGCAAGATGCTGATTAACAAAGTTTACTCCAAGAACACCCTGCCAGTCCACTAGTTTTTTCAGGTTCGAAAATGGGATCTCCCACCCTGCTCCGCCGTAAGTTTCGCTTAATGTGCGACGGTGTCCTGCCTGGTTCGCCGTGCTCTGCAGTTCACGGATAGCGCGCGTATTCCCAAATTGGCCTCCTAATCCGTTAGGGACATATTCATTTCCCAGCATATCCACTCCGGGCTGCTGTTGATACATGTAGTTTGAGGCTTCGTCAAACCCATCTGTCGGCATTGGCCAGCCGTGTTCCCAATAGTGTCCGGTTAACATCAGGTGATGTTCTGCACAATATTTACTATATGGTTTTGTCCACCGTTCAATAAATAGCTCGCACAGCAAATTGTAATAGTCGTGTCTCACTTTTTTCCAGTTCCCAACTTCATAAACAATGGAAGGAAGGTTGACTTTTAAATCGTATCCCCACCTTTTTTGAAATTCAGAATACAAGTCGGAGGTCCACCTGAGTGCGGTATTGGGACCCATTGCGGCCTCAAGATTTGGCTCGTCCTGGAAGATTCCCATGAGTGTTTTCCCAAATTCATCCTTGTCATATTTTTCGTAACCCTTCATCGTAATCTCAATAAATTTCTCAGTAACCCCTTTATGGATCAGGTCGACATAAGGAAAATTTCCATACCAGTAAGATTTTTCGGCATATGTTTTTTTGAAAAGAAAATAGAGACCTTTCTTCCCGGTGAAGGATTCTCTGGTTGAGGTAATGTCTGTAAACTGGTTATTGTCGAATTTGAGGATAACCTCATATTTTGAAGCGTCGGTTTTAAGTATTTCCTGCTTTTCACAACTTAAGCCGGTTCCCTGATTATACGATTCAGGCATCTGGGCAGGTACATGACCCCCTGCAAATCCGCTGGGATAGGAATTTTCGTCATAAATCCAAACCTTCATCCCCAGTTCTTTCCCTTTCCTGACCGTATAATCGAACAGGTGATGCCAATCCTCAGAAATATATTCGGTGAGTAAACCCGGACGTGGATGGATGAATACGCCACCCAGGCCACCCTCCTTGAATTTTTTCATGTGAAAGTCAATACCGGCTTCAGATATTTTATCATTCCAATCCCACAAGGGTGCCGAACGATATTCAGAAGGGGGATCCAGAAACAAACTTTTCAACTCGGCATAGGTTTGAATACCCTCAGATACCGGTTTCTTTTTGCATCCAATAACGAGAGTCAGTATAAGAATAATTGCAATTGAATTGACTAAATAATTCTGTTTCATAGTTGAGAAATTAAAAATTTTAGCGGTAGTTTGAAGTATTAGTTGGGTAAAGATAGGATAAATTCAAAATGAAAAGTTAAAATGTAATTGTTTTGAATTAGCATATCCTGACAGTTTCAATTCCAAGGATCTTTCCTAATTTATCGATTTTATCTGCAATATGTCCAACCCCAATGGCGCAATGATGGGCAGGACCCTGCCTGGACCAGGTATTCATGAATTTCTTTGCTCCGATTGAAAAACGGTAGCGACTGTTGGTATTCCCGATTTCAAGGGTTGGTCCGTCAACCGATTCCCCTTCTGCCACGAGCAAAAATATTCCATCCTTCCCTTCTACCACCGACAGTAAAGTAACAGGACCATGCTTTACAGACATCTGAATCGACAATCCTTTTCCCGGCTTTCCATGATAAACAGGTAGCGGAACGAGCCTGACACGTCCCTCTGCAATTGCCAAATGGGCAGGTCCGTCATGACCAAGCATCACCACATCATCCTTGAAATCCATCAGGTAAAACTCAGAGAATGATCCGCCGGCGCCGAATTCGGCCATAATTTTCATCGCCTGGGCATTCTTTACCTCACACTCACCTGCAATCGGGATGTTTTTGCCTGTAAGTAATGTATTCCCAGCAATAACAGAAGTAACAATGTTTTCGTAGTCATTCCCCGCTTCACCTTCGTAATAATAAGCCATAGATCCAAGGTCGCGTTTTACAATGAGTTTGTCGAGCGCTACCGATGTCCGGGCAGCCCGTTCTATCTCGGATGATTCGCATTGCGGTGCTACGTCAAACGCAGCATTGAACTCCTTTATTTTACTGAGAACTTCCTGTTGTGTAGCCTCGTCATGATATTTTTTAAGTTCGCACATCTCGAGCAGTTCAATATGGTTGCCAAACACAGCCGATTGCTTTGTTAAATCGGTGTAAACATCCAACATTCCACCATAATAGTGGCCTAAAACACCCATCCGGTTGTTGCGCAGCGCTTTGGCAACCCGTGCCGCTTCTGTCCAGGTACCAATCTCTCGCCAAGCCTCCTCATCCTGAAGGTAACCTGTTACGATATCATATTGAATTCCTGAACGGTTAAATACGCTCGCAATCTCCGGAACCGAACAGGCCTGACAGTGCTCCAGCCAGATCCCTGTCATCGTACCGCGATCGCCCAGCTTATTGAATGCCTCATAATCGAGTTCTGCCACCGGCTGAAGATTGAGAATTACCACGGGAATTTTCAACCTTTGTGCGATAGGTAAAACTGTTGACGAGAGGGCGTAGGTTGAGACATAAAGAAAAACAATTTCAATATCCTGCCTCTTTAAAAAGTCTGCAACCTCCCGGGCTTTGACAGGATTATCAACCATTCCGGCGTCGATTACCTCAACGCCATAGCTTAAGATTTTTGTTTTTATCTGATCCTGATATTTTTTAAGATTGTCGAGCAATCCACTGAATTGCACCCAATAGGTGTCGAGACCTATTCCAAATAATCCTATTCTTGTCATTATCCTAGTTAAATTTAAGCGAAGTTAATTTGTGTATTTGATCAGGTTTGATCTTTAATTTAATACTATCCTTATTGGTGAAAAATGCAAAGTCTTCACACGAGCATAGATAATGTCAGAGTGGCTGAAATTATTTTTTTCATTTTTTTAATTCTGATTAGATTTTAGGATCCATACCGGTCCGAGCAACCCAGAGTCAAGCAATGGGGAATCGGATTTTAGCATGTCGAATCGGAATTTATCATGTGTTTTTGAGACCCGCTTTTCCTTTGGCAGGTTAAGATCACCAATAACGCGGTTAGCCCAAAGATTTATAACGTCTATTTCCAATTTGTTGTCTTTGGATTTGACCCAATTTGTGATCTCTATACGCCATGGAGAGCACCACAGAACTCCAAGATTTTGACCGTTTAACCGTATTTCAGCAACATTTCTAACATTGCCAAGATCAAGGTATAAGCGTTCTCTTCCAGTTTCTGTTATTTTGGTACTATTTGCTATTTTATCAAGATCGAATGTTTTGCGGTATGTCGCCTTGCCCGAATAGTGTTTTATTCCCTCAAAGGAGCTATTTATCCAGTTGGTAAGTGTGGGGAATTCTGTCTCTCCGGGTCCACTCCAAAGCGGATCAAAGGTGACTTTCCATGAGTCAGTGAGGTCAATTAACCTGCTCAATACCGGAAAATTGCTCTCTGCCTTTTTGTTAATATTAGCGGCAATTGGATTTCTGAAAACTATAAAAAGAGATTCAAAACGATCAAAGTTTATATTTAATGTGGTACTTCCATTGGATTGATCGTAGTAATTTACATTCTGCATTTCACCGGTAACCGGATTCCAGATCTCCGGTTGTTTTCCGTGTACGCGAAAAGTAAAATCGGTTGATTGTGGATCTTTTGTTCGGTTAATCACAAAATATATCTCAGCAGCTCCCTCTGTTCGATGAATATAGTCAAATTTCTCAGGGTCGGCATCCTGGGTGGGGTAGCTAAAATCAGGATTCACCCCATCCGCTAAAAGAACTTCACGGGGAGTTTTACCCCAGATAATTCTACCCTTACCCAGTCTGCGTTCCGTTTGTGTTTTGCCGTCAAGAGTGCCCCAAATATCGGAGGCAATCTTTAATACTTGTTTATCACACTCCGGATAGCCTTGAAGACCGTTGGCAAGTTGAGGCGGTGGACCAATTACAGTTGCTCCATCAAGAATTAACTGTCGGAGTTTTTCTATCACTTTTAATGACATTTCGTGTGAAGGTTCCGGGGAGACGCTTAGCTTCTGATAACTACTAACCTGCTGGCATATTTCAGGTACCGGGGACGTGCAGTTCTGCAAAACCAGCAGACGATACTTCATCCCGTCGGGAAGAACAATCTGGCCATTTTTAACAGACATTCGTGTGAGCAAAACCTCTGCATTGCTGTAGTCGCAATCATATCCGGCACCCAATGATGGAATGATATATTTTGGTGGCGCAAGGGTAGGGGATCTCTCACCCAGATAGAAGCACACATCGCCAACAAATTTCCCCTGCTGCAACATATACTCACAGCGGGATAAAAAGCTAAAGAATGGTTTTGATTGTTCCCACCAGGTTATATTGGGTGTCCAGTGCTGTCCTGCGCAGAATTCGTATCCAGGCTTGCCATCTGATGGGGGCTGGCAGGTGGCCTGATGCAGCATAATACGGTTGATTCCCTCACAAAAAGCATCATTTGCGTATGGCTTTAAATCCGAGGGTCCTAAAGACCAATGTGTTAGATCCTGTTCCTGCTGGGTAAACGACTCAGCCATGGCCTCTTTTTTGCCATAAATATGTGATGCTGTGGCAGTTTGCTTTAGATTAAGGCGAAGGTTGCGGTCCTGATTGTATCCGGCAGCGGAACGATAATGATTTTTAACCCAGAACTCTCCGGCTGGAATGTCACTTCGCCCCAGGTTTTTCAATACATCCTGGGGTGGAATATCATTTGGCCCTCCTGCTTCATTTCCAACATCCAATCCATTCTTATGACATAAATCGTAGAAATGACCGTAGAAATTTTCAGCTATACAATCCTGAATGGTAAGATCAAAATCATTCCGAAACCGCGCAGTTATAAGGGAGTCGCCTATAGTATATCCGGCAAGAATCGGTAAAAATGGCTTTAATTCATAACCACGAAACCGCTTAAATTGATTCGGAAAGTCCTGTGTCCAGGTTAGTTTGCCACATTCCCAGCTATCTGACCAGAAATAGGCAATATGACCACCCGCTTTTTTAGCTTCTTTCAAAATTGGTTTGCCAAGGTGTTCGAAATGATCGTCCAAGGCAGAAGTTTTTAGATAATCAATCTCATAACCATCGCCACCTTCGAATGTGTCAGCCTGTGGGGGACCGGGATAAGCAAACCACTTGCTCCACATATGTCCGGTTAACGTATATCCATTCCGAAGGATCACCCATTGCCCGTCCGGAACCTCCCAGTCGAGCCGGCCATTGGGTTTCAACCGGTCGGTTATATCAATGACCGAGGTAAGATCAACATTCTTTGTGCCAGGCTGCACCTGAAATGCCTGCACCCATATATCATGGTAATATTCAGCCACCACTTCGGGTTGAGGAAGTTTTCCGGAGAATTTTTTAGGACCAACAACATTTAATTCAGATGAGACAACTTTCTTCATTGCGTTATCTTTGTTTACCCATGGACCTTCCATCGTCCAGCCACCGGCAGAGAGGTTGAAGCCTAACTCGATATTGAGTCTGTTGGCCTCCTTGACAGCGTGTCGGAACAGCTCGCGCCATTCCGGGCTTAAATATTTTACCCCGGGAAGAGGTGCCATCCCTGCATACCCTCCGGTGCAAATTAGATTGACGCCAATGATTCCTTTTGCCTTGAATTCCTCCAAATCGCGTGTTATTCCAGCCTTGTCAACACGGTTGAAAAGCCACCACCAATAAACACGCGGTTTTGCTGTGTCGGGCGGAGATAAAAAGGATTTTTTTAACGAATCCGAATTTTGCCCTAAGAGTGGAGAGATCGGTAAAATCAATATAATTAAACAAATAACTAATATTGATTTAAAATTAGTCATCATATTTTATTTTTAATTTGGTGCTTTTTTACTTACAGATCTTAAAAACTACTGCCTCCTGCTGAGCCAGGAGGGATTTTAAGTTTTTTGGTATAGTTAATACAATTCCATGATCCGCAGTTTTAAAGCTGAGTTTTTGATTGGTTGCAAGAAGGGTAACCTTGAGGTTTCCGGTTAATTTTGTCTGTATACGAATTTCCGACGGCAATTCCTTCTCATCTTTTGCCGGCATATAAATTGCATAAATGACATTCTCCCCTTTAGCTGTAAAAGCAACCTTCCCGTCAAGGAATGGTTCTAGGGGATTTGTTTCATAGATAGCCTCGCCATTCACACTAAGCCATTTCCCCAGTAATTGAAGATTTTCATAAACTTTGGGCTCGAAGTCACCTTTCCCGTTAGGCCCAACACCAAGAAGCAGGTTGCCACCCTTGGCAACTATGTTTACCAGAAGCTGAACGAGTTCTTTTGACGATTTATAATTATCATTTTTCACCCAGCCCCATGCGCCACCCATGGTGATGCAGCTTTCCCAGGGAACCGGCAACGCTTTTTCGGGTGTTTTTTGTTCCGGAGTTAAGTAATCTTCATATTCGCCGGGTACCCAGCGATCAACCACAAGCATTCCCGGCTGAGTTGCACGGGCCTTCTCTGAAATTAATTTCATGTTGATATCCATGTCGTAGGGATATTTGCAAAACTCCTCAACATGTTTGTTGATTGTAGTGAGAGGGCGGACCCAGCAGCCGTCTAGCCAAAGAATATCTACTTTGCCGTATTCAGTGGTAAGCTCATTAAGTTGATTCTGAGTAAATTCTACATATTTCTTCCACCTGTCGGGATGTTTGGTGATGTCGTATGATGGATTCCTGTCTTTTGGAGGATAGTATGACCACCAGAAGTAGGGGGTATTCCAGTCGGGTTTTGAAAAATATACCCCCGTTGCCAAACCCTCTTTTCGTGTTGCCTCGAGTACTTCCTTTAACACATTGGATTTCGGATTGGCGGAATAGGGACACCCTTTGTCCGTAACCTTAAAATCGGTATATTTGGAATCAAAAAGACAAAATCCGTCATGATGTTTCGATGAGTAGATCATATACTTCGCACCTGAACCTTTAAACATCCCGGCCCACTTTTGAGGATCGAAGTTAACAGGATTAAATTTTGATTTCGTATTTCTGTAATCAGTACAAAATTTATAATAATCATCATATCCGTCTCGTGTGATCCAGTCTTCGGGACATAAGGCCCACGATTCGACGATCCCCAGTTCCGAATAGAGCCCCATGTGGATCAGTAATCCGAATTTATATCCCTGCCACTTCTTAAGGTTTTGCATTACTTTGGGATCTTTTGGCCACACATAGGTATCGGTCTCGGATAAATTCTGAGTTAATTTCACTGCCAGCGGATCGTCTTTGAAAGGTGCAGCGGATTTATTTTCGGTTTGGGACATTCCATGATTTATGGCAACGACAAGGGCCAGAAGAACGACAATGCTTAATTTATGATTCATAATATATTAGTTGGAATTTATTTAAATGCTATTTTCCCTTTTTAAGAAGTTGCACCGGACCAATTAATCCGGATTTAATAAGTGGAGAATCTTTTTTGTAATATTTCAGGGTTGTAAATGTTAATCGCCCGGATGTCCGTGGTTTATTTTTCTGCATCCATTCCGGCCACTGATTATCTTTAACCCCATCATCGGCGAACTGTTCATCGCCAATTAGCCGGTTTGACCAGAGATTGGCAACTTCTATTTCGAGCTGATTAGTTCCGGATACCAATGCTTCTTTGATTCTCACCTCAAAAGGGGCAGTCCACACAATTCCCATATCCTTCCCGTTAATTCGAACACTTGCCATTTGACATACTTCTCCAAGATTCAGAAACAGATCAGTATTTTTATCGGATAGCATCTCTTTCGATACTTCAATTGTCTTATGATAATTGGCTATTCCTGAATAATATTTAATACCTTCAACAGGATTTTTTGACCAATCGGAAAGGCTGTCGAAAATCGCATTTTTTGGACCACCCCAGCGCGGATTAAAACTTACATTCCACGGGCCCTTCACTTCGGATAAATATATCGGTTTGCAAAAGTTTTTTGTTTCCGTTATCCCTTGGCTTTCCGAAGCTCCTGACTGATTGAAAAATATGAAAAAGCTCTGATAGGGTTCGAAATGGAGCGGGATTTCTATCTGGCCATTCAGCCGTTTAAATTGGGTCAGAGGACGATTCTCACCGGTCATGGGATCCCACAATTCGGGAACACCTTTTTCGATACGGAACGTTCCTGCCGGATCAACTGATTCATTGGTTTTATTGGAGACAAAATAGAGTTCTCCATTGTTTTGTATTTGGTGGGTATAGCGGATTGGCCCGGTTGATTCGAAGTCCGGCTTTACGTGCATTTTTTTTAGCAGTTCAACAGTGGTGTTGTAATCGGGGTAAAGTTCAGGGAGTTTGATGTTTGAAAACGATCCTCCCCAATAGATTTTGCCTTTCCCGTGACTAATTTCAGTTATCACTGCAGGGGATTCAAATTTCTGCCACATCATCATGGCATTTAGCGCAACTTCCTGATCGCAATCAGGATAGTTTACGAGACTTGGGGATTTTAAAGGAGGGTTTCCAATGATTGTAGCGCCTGCGATAACAAGTGATTCAATTTTATTGAGCATGGCAGGTGTCATAGTTTCGGAAGCAGGTAAAACGAGTAAACGGTATGATGCCCCCGATGGAAAAACGATCCGGTTATTAACGACCTTAGCCATCTTTAACTGTGAAGGGGAACATCCGTCAAAATTATAGGCTTTACGATCCGGAAGAAATTCATCCCCTGTCAGTGCAGTGGCGGGTGCCCTGAAAACATGAGGGGCACCTTCGGGAGTCAGATAAAGGATGTCAGCGACAGTTTTCCCCTGTTGCAAGATATACTGACAACGACCTATATACCGATGGTAACCCTCCGCCATGGGCCACCAGGTTTGGCTACGGTCCCAGTGAACACCATAGGGACCCATTGTCATTCCCGGTTTTAGGCTATCGTTGAGGAACTGGTGCTGAAACGTGTGGTAAACAAATTTGTTGATCCCTGTAGCATATGCCCAGTCTCCCTGGTTTTTCATCGATCCGGGGTATTGTCGCCATGCATCCTCTGCCGCTGTAAATGCCTCTGCAGCAACAACGGGTGAGCCATTGATATGTGCGATTGAAGCCGCCTGAATACAACTGAAGGCGGAATTAAAGCCAAATCCCTTGCTCCAGAATTCACACATTGGAACATCTGCCACCGCTCCAAGTTCCATATCTGCTGTCGGATTCATGTCATAGGGTTCGATTGAAAACCCCATATTGTATTTTTGTCCGTATTTTTTGAGATGCATCGCATGGTTTTCAATTACGAGTTCCTGCCCGGTCTGACGTAAGTCCCATAGAAACCGTTCGCTTTTTTCGAGGCTTTCGACAACAAGACCCGAATAAACGGGATAATAGGGTAGGGGATCGTATCCTCTTCGTTTTGTAAATTCTTCCCTGAATTTTGGACTCCAGTTTTGTGCTCCCATTTCCCAGCTGTCCATGTGAAGCATTTTTAGTCCGCCTTGTTTGTTTTTATCAGGGATGCCTGTTTTTTTAAACAGTTTGCCGGTAAAATTGGCCATGTGGGCATTTATGGCTGTAGTGTCAAATTTATCGGCTTCGAAACCTACTCCCGGTATGGGAGCAGGGCGGGTTACCGCTCCGTTGTTTCTGCTTCCAAGCCGCATAATTGTCCAGTTGCCTGGGGGTACTTTCCACTCCATCGTCCCGTCAGGCTTCAGATATTTGGTGAGATCGATCAATTTGTTTTGTTTAATAATAACATTATCAGCTAATTGTTGGTGGTTTGCCTGGGTTGGAAGGAATTGTTTTGTCCCTGGAACGGAAGTATAAGGTGCGCGGTAATAAAGCGCCTTTTCATCGATATCTGCAATTTTAAGAACTTCGGTTGGGGTGGGAAAAGCCAGGACGGCGACATCTTCGTAAAAATCATTCCACCGTTTTTTCAGCTCCGGTGTAAATGCCCCTTCCCCAAAGTAAGGTTTCTTTGGATCAGGTTTTGAAAGGATTATCGGACCCTTGGTATTGGCTGAGACCTGAACGGTAGTTGAAACCAGATGTTGCATCGATTCATGGCCGGTAACCCAAGGGCCTCCGCTTCCTGACCATCCGGGACCCACACCCAATGAAATGGTTATTCCCAGCCGCTCGGCTTCCCTCACAGCATGGGTAAACATTTCCTGCCACTGGTCGCTGAGCAAATCAACTTTTCCGCGAGGAACACCAATGTTAACTTCAAGAAACAGCACATTTCCGATGCCAACAGCTTTCATCGACTCCAGATCAGCGGTCATAGCCTCCTTTGACATATTTCCATCCATAAAATACCAGTACACACCCGGTCTTGCGGAGTCCGGCGGATTCAGGAAGTTTTTCCTGAGTGAGGATAATTGGTCATCTTTAGCATCACTGCAATTAATGTGTGCAATTGTGCAAATTAATGAAAGAAGAAGTATTTTAATTTTCATGAAGTTCATCGTTAATATTTAGTATGCTAAAATTATTTAAACCAGGTCATTAATTCATTGGCAATAAGTTCATGACCCTTTTCGTTGGGGTGGTTAACCTGCGACATGTATTTTTGCAGTTGTGCCATGTCTGTGTAAAGGAATTCAAACAACTTATAGCTGTCAACCAGCCCGACATGATTCTCTGCGGCAAGCCTTCTGATCTGATCGGTATGTTTTTTTAATTCATTAGATTGATCAGCATAATTCACATTTTGATCAGGTGAAGGGGTAAGCAGAATTACCTTTATCCCGCGACTAGTAGCTTTTTTAATCATCCAGTCCCAGGCAATATATGATTTTTGCAATCCGGCACCACGGTCATTCAAGGCATAATCAATCAGAATTAAATCCGGTTTATGAATCAGAACATCGTTTTTAAACCTTTTTGCGCCAGTGACCGAATTTTCACCTCCAATGGCTGTAACGATTATATTTACCTGAGCCAAAGGATATATTTCTTTTAGTTTCCGGAGAAATTGTTGAGGATAGGCATTAAGTGTATTTACCTGGGGTGTTTTGAAATATCCGGCAGGGACGCTATGGCCATGAAACACAATGTTGATGGTTCTGTTCTTTGGCCACTCCTTTTGAAGTTCTGTTTTCAGATCACTTAAATAGGTTGCACGATCTGCAATTCCGGCAGAAAGATTCTGACTGGTAGAGGTATAAGCACAAAATGTTAGAAACAGTAAATAAGATAATTTCATTTCGTAATTTTTTTTGCCACAAATTCTCAAAGCATCACAAAGAATAATCTATGTTTTAACTAAGATTCAATAGCAAAAGGTACAGCGTACCGTAAGATTTGTAGAAAAGATGAATAACCGTTTATTGGAGGTACAGCGTACCGAAATATCAGTCCTCTTAAATTCCTCAATCTGGAAGATATTGCGGTACGCAGTACCTTGTTCGAATACATCATATCTCTAATCTACAAATATAAACGGTGCTCTGCACCTTTGAATGTTTAAAATAATATCTTAACATATAAATTTATTTAAAGACACTCTTTACCGCCTCCAGGTACCCGAATTTATTTTTTGTATCGGGTTCGAGGTAGCTCCCTTCGGTCCATTCATTCCAGGAATTTATATTCATTATTCGTGATCCATTGGGATCAGCAAGTATCTTCTCTTTTGTTTTTTGTAACGCCAACTTAAAGTTTTCGGGTGTGTTGTTGCTTATCGTATTTGTAAACGGATAGCCGAAGTTTCCCCATTCTGATTTCGGATCACACCGTGGAGTTGGATCCCAGCCCATCGATACATTTGGAAAATAGGGGACTTGATAGTCTTTTTTCGCCTCTTCCCAAAAAGTAAAGTATTGATCGCGAACTTTATTGAAATCGGTTTGCCGGTCAGGTAATCCGGCATGATGAACCCATACGTAGGATGTTGCAGAATAAAATCCGAGTAGTTTAATCAATCCGGGGT
>Ga0118677_10009942_pt1 | contig 14698 bp, 17 predicted proteins | sample AliMusrvi5mmetaG_FD_86154 | JGI IMG/M metagenome (GOLD analysis project Ga0118677, IMG submission 86154)
ATTTTAAATATGTTTTATGTTTGCATCTTTTATATATTATGCTAATTTTAAATCAGGGTAGTTGTTTGTAATAAATAAAGATTTTAAACAGGGAGATTGTTTTATGGATAAACTTGTTTCTGAAGCTAAAACTGCTTTTGCACAAGGTAAGGAAATTCTTTTAATTGCTGATCTGCTTGAAGGTTGTGACAATGATCCAAGAAGACGGATGTTTATTGCCTCTAGGATCTCTGGCAACAGCTTTGTTGGTAAAAGTGTTTCTGGTAATAATGATGTGTCTTTTCCTTTTATACGTTGTCGCCGAGCGAATCTTTCTGAAGCTTCGCTTTTGGATCAGCCAGTGCTTGTCCACTAGTTGAAATTTAAAATGCCGTGAATTTATTTCGCGGCATATTTTTTTGTAAAATTTTGTAAAAGAATAGGCAGTCGTTTCTTCATAGAAACGACCGCCTTCAGCTGGTAGAACTTACCAGTTTGCTGATAGTACCCCAATACCAGCACCAAGAACCACTATTCCAATTAGTCCGTAAATGACTAATTTGTTGTTGGAGGAAGTCTGTTCCTGGGGGCGAGGGGGCATCTCATCCTTCAATGGCGCTGTTGCCATAAAAGAGTTTGTTGAAGGATTAGATGTGCTGACCCGATTATATGAATTATTATTGTGGAATATGCTACTCCAGATTAGATAATTCATAAGCGGGCTCGAGCTACTCTCGTGGACTGTAACTGTGCGTTCCACTACTCGGGTTGCGCTCGGTGATGTTACTTTCGGTATTGTCACCGAATGTTCCGTCACCTGAGGGAAACTTTTTGGAGTGGTTTTCGGTACCGTTACCGTCTTGGGTGTGAAGCGGGGAGCTGTGGATCTCCCAAAACTCCTGCTTCCTCCGCCAAAACCGCCGCCCTTGGCCTCCGCTGCACTGTTAATTCCAATTATCAAAACGATCATTACAAAGAACAACTTGCAAATATTCATTTTTTACTCCTTCGGTAGCTTTTGTTAGACGAGATTTACCTTAATCCCTAGTAATCTAACTACCTTTTAAGTATACCATACTATGTATAATATGTCAAGTAAGATAATAACCTTGAAATAGGGCTGATTTTTTGGAATTTATATGCTATTATTTTCTTCATGGAAAATACAAAGTATAAGGCTACTATTGGTCTTGAGATCCACGCTGAACTTGCGACAAAAAGCAAGATGTTTTGTGGTTGTAAAAATGATCCTGACGAAGAAAAACCTAATGTTAATATTTGTCCGGTTTGTATGGGACACCCAGGAACACTGCCGGTAATAAATAAACAAGCGGTTAAAAATGTGATAAAAGTCGGTGTTGCTATTGGTGCTGATATTGCTGATTTTACTGAATGGGATCGAAAGAATTATTTTTATCCGGATATTCCTAAAGGGTATCAGATTAGCCAGTATAAATATCCGCTAGTTTCTGGTGGTTTCCTTAACGGTGTTAAAATTACCAGAATTCACTTGGAAGAAGATACAGCTAGTTCAAGTCATGATGTTGGCGATTATTCTTTAGTAAATTTTAATCGAGCAGGTGTTCCTTTGATGGAGCTCGTGACCGAACCAGTGATTCATTCAGGAAAAGATGCAGCCGATTTTGCTAAAGAGTTGCAATTACTTTTGCAATATTTAAAAGTCGGTGAAGCAAATTTGGAGAAAGGTGAAATGCGCGTTGAGGCAAATATTTCCGTTAGTCAAACTGATGAACTCGGCACAAAAGTTGAGGTAAAAAATTTGAACTCATTTAAGGCAGTTGAAAAAGCTGTGGCTTATGAGATTGAAAGACATATCGCTGTTATTGATGGTGGTGGAAAGATTGTACAGGAAACTCGCGGTTGGGATGAAGATAAACAAAAAACATTTTCACAAAGACTCAAGGAGAGTTCTCATGATTATCGTTATTTCCCTGATCCAGATTTACCTAAATTTAAAATTTCTGAGTTACCAGAATTTTCTACTGAGACCTTACGAAAAGAATTACCAGAACTCCCATGGCAAAAAAGAGAAAGGTATGAAAAGGATTACGGTATTAAAGTCTCTGATGTTGAGATTTTTGTGCGCCCTGGAATTATCAGTGCTTTTTTCGAAAATGTTTGTTCTGACTTTGCCGGTGACAAGAACCTGATCAAATTAGCTTCAAATTATATTATTTCTGATTTGCTAGGTATGGTAAATAAGTCGACCGATGGATTGTTAGGCCAAGTTTCAGATAAAAATTTTTCGAGTCTGATTAAAATGGCGGCAGAGTCTAAGATTTCTTCTCGTGGCGCTAAGGATATTTTAAAAATAATGTTTGAAGTCGGTGGTAATCCAGAAAAGATTGCAGAGGAAAAAAATCTTTTGCAAAAAAGTGATTTAGGTGAACTTGAGAAAATGGCTCTGCAGATTGTTGTAGAAAATCCTAAGCAGTTAGCTGATTACAAAGCAGGCAAAGAAATGCTCCTACAATTCTTTGTTGGTCAGGGTATGAAGGCTTCAAAAGGTTCCGCTAATCCTAAAATTCTTCAAGAAATCTTTTTGAAACTATTGACCAAGTAGTGTATACTATTTGTAAATGACTAACTCTAAAGAAAAAATAAAGTTGATAGTTAATGAACCTAAAAAATATTTGGGGCGGATTGTGATCGGTACTGATCACGCTGGTTTTGAAATGAAAGAAAAATTAGTACCATTTATAAAAAAACTCGGCTATGAGATAAAAGACTGCGGGGCTTATAAGTATGACGAATTTGATGATTATCCAGATTTTATTGCACCTGTAGCTAAAGCCGTGTCTGACGATCCTGAAAAAATAAAAGGTATTATTTTAGGTGGTTCCGGACAGGGTGAAGCAATGGTGGCAAATAAATTTCCACATGTGCGTGCGACAGTTTTTTATGGAAATAGATTTTTTAAGAAAGACGATATAATCAAACTATCTAAGGAACATAATGATGCTAATATTTTATCTTTAGGAGCCAGGTTTTTGTCTCAGAGCGAAGCCGAAGATGCGATTGTTGAGTGGTTGGCAACTTCTTTTTCTGGAGAGTATAAACATCAAAGAAGAATTAAGAAAATAGATAAAATCGCTAGGGAGATTAGGTTAAAGAATCACTTCTAAATTAATAGTTAAATAAAATATTTCATGATCGAAATTATACCAGCAATATTACCAGAAAATATCGAAGAGTTGAGAGAGAAAATGTCTCGTGTGAGTGGACTTACTTCTTTAGTGCAGATAGATGTTTGCGATGGTAAATTCGTACCAAGGAAAAGCTGGCCTTATGTCAGAGGTGGTATGGAAGAGTTCACTAAAATTACTAATGAAGACGAAGGTTTTCCTTTTTGGGATTCATTAGATTTTGAAGTTGATTTGATGGTGAAAAAACCAGAAGAAGTTGTTCACGATTGGATTAAGGCTGGTGCTAAAAGACTTGTTTTGCATATAGAAACATCGTCAAAAATGCTCGGTCTTATTGAAGCCTTGCGTGATGAATTTGGCACCGCTCATAATTTAGCTTTTGGTTTGGAAATTGGTTTGGGAATAAATCTTGAAACCCCGAATGAAGATCTTTATGAAATTTTGGATTTAGTTGACGAAGAAGGACACTCAATCGTTGATTTTGTACAGTTTATGGGAATTAGGAATGTTGGTTTTCAAAATCAAGAATTCGATGAAGGGGTTTTGGAAAAGATAAGTGATTTGAGAGATTTATACCCGGAAATGGAAATCAGTGTTGATGGAGGAGTAGATTTTGATAATGCGGCTGATTTGATTTCTGCCGGGGCAACGAGGTTAGTCTCTGGCTCAGCTGTTTTTGAAAGCGATGATATTGCTGAGGCAATTCATAATCTTGCAAGTTCTGGAGAATAATTTTTATATAATAAATGGAACCAATAATTTTTTCAATAATTATATTTATCACTGTATTAATAGGGATGTTTTTTATTGCAAAAAGTTTGAAAACAGGTTACAGCACGACCGATGGTGTTGGTTGGACAAGTCGGCAAAAAAATCCAGTATTGTTCTGGTTGGGAATATCTCTTTTATCTATTTTTGTTGGATTCTTGCTCGTGGTCTTGATTTTTGTATGGCTTAATTATTTGACTGTCTAATTATTGTGAAGTAATATCAATTTAGATATTTAAAGGAGAATTTTATGATCAAGACCGGTATATATAAACACTCAAAAACAGGGAATTTCTATCGGGTATTGGGCATGGCTAAACATTCTGAAACCTTGGAAGACATGGTTTATTATGAGGCTTTGTATGATAATTCAAAATCAAAATTTTGGGTTAGACCTTTAGCAATGTTCACTGAAGAAATTGAAATTAGTGGTCAAAAGGTTCCACGTTTTAAATTTGTTCAAGACTGATAATTATGATGAAGGCGGCTTGGTATTCCAAGCCGCCTTTTAATTAGTGTATTTTAAATAAATCTGTTAAACTAGATTTTATGAAATTAAGAAATATTTTAGTTGTTTCCACTCTGGCTGTCTTGTTGATTTTGTTTACTTTATCTTACTTGCAAATTATTAAAGTTGGTTTTATTGATGTCCGTGCTCATATTGGCTTTTTGCCCTTAGTCGTAGCTTTAGCTGCTTTTCTTGATAGTTTAAACCCTTGCGCCTTCTCTGTTTTATTTTTAACAATGGCTTTTTTATTTAGTGTTGGTCATGATCGAAGTCATATTATAAAAGCTGGCTTAGCTTACATCTTTGGTATTTTCCTTACATATGTATTAATTGGTCTAGGTGCTTTGAGGGCTTTGACCTTATTTAACATAACTAATGGGCCAGCTAAAATTGGCGCGGTTGCCGTAATTATTTTTGCAGTAATTATGATTCTAAATGAATTTTTCCCAAAATTTCCAATCAAATTAAAAATTCCGGAATCTACTCACGATAGAATAGGTGGATTGATTTCTAAAGCTTCTATCCCTTCAGCTCTCGTTCTTGGTTTTTTGGTTGGAATGTTTGAGTTTCCTTGTGCTGGTGGTCCTTATCTGTTTGTCCTAGGAATGATTCATGAAAATTCTACTCACTATATCGGTATCGCATATTTATTATTTTACAATTTTATTTTTGTCCTACCTCTTCTAATTGCTTTGTTTGCGACTGCTGACAAAGTCGTTTTGGAAAAAATAGATAAGCTGCGCCGTTTAAAAACTAAACAATTACGCGTTTGGACGGCAGTAATATTCATAATGTTGGGTCTATTAGTGTTTAAATTGTAGTTTTTGTATTAATAGCTATCCATGTTATTATTTAGGGGTTAAATTTAGTAGGTTATTTACCTTAGAGTAAAGGCTTGTTATTGGCTCTCTGTTTATTCAGGTGGCAAATTAGGCTATAAACTGTAAGTTTTATAAAATGGAAAATCAAGATGTAAAAAAGTTTGAGGAAATATATAAAAAAATAAATGATATGAAGGAGAAGGGAAGTATCGACCTTTCTACTGAAGAAGATTTGGCAGTTGCTGTTATGAATCTTATCTCTTTGGAGGAACATTTATTTTTTACTGGTTCAAAAACCGATAAGCCTTTGTATTTTGACTTGCTAATTGAGGTTAGAGCGGTTCGTACAAAATTACTTGCTAAAATGATTGAGAGAACAGAAGGGGAGGTGTGGTGTATTTCAAAGCACTTGCTGGCTACATCAATGCGATTAATGGAAGTTGGAACGAAATTACAATCTGACGGTAAAAAGGATGAGGCAAAAGAGACTTTTGAAAGCGCTTATAAAATGTTCACCCTCTTTTTTGGTTTGAGATTGAAAGTTGTGACCGTGTGCGAAGTTGAGCAGATTGCTAAGGATGAAAAGCCTTGGACTTTAAAAGATATTGTCAGCAAACTGGTGGATTGTTGTGATGAAAAATAACGTGATTTAGTAATCTTATATAAAAAATATGACAAATAAAAATATATTTATTTCAGTAATAATCGCCGCTTTGCTTATAGTGGTTGCAGGAGCCGGTGCTACATTTTTAAGTTCTGGAAATAATAATGCTAATTCAACCAGTACAACTTCGATTTTAGCAACTACGACATCTACTGGCGCATCAACATCAACATTTGTTGTTGCTACTGGTACGACTTCGGAAGTGCTGATTCCTATGGATGTGTTTGCAAAGTGTGTCGCTAAGGCAGATTTTACAATGTACGGCGCTGTTTGGTGTCCACATTGTCAAAATCAGAAGAAAGAATTTGGTGATTCTTTCAAGTATGTATCTTATGTTGAATGCCCTGATAATATAAAACTATGTGAAGATAAAGGAATCGTTGGTTTTCCAACCTGGTTGGATAAAAATGGGAAAAAATATGAAGGTGAACAAAGTTTAAGTAATATTGCTAGTATTACTGGCTGTGCATTGCCGGCAGGAAAATAAAGGATGAACTTTCCCTTGCTCTAGACTATTAAAATTATACCAGCGTTTATCTCGCTGCATGCTATAAATAAATCTCATGTTAAATATTAATTTATCCATAAAGGAAATACTTTGGATTATCTTAGGAATATTTTTCGTAATTTTAGTTATAATAGCAGTATTGATTTTTGATTGGGGTAGAAAAGGGGAAATAAAAGTTTCTTCTTTTGAAGATTGCATAAAGTTCACCGAAGTTGTAGCTGAAAGCTACCCACGACAATGCAATTATAATGACAAAAATTATGTTGAAAATATTGGTAACGAGTTGGATAAGGTAAATTTGATTCAGATTAATTCCCCAAGACCAAATCAAAATATTTCGTCGCCAATAATTATTACTGGTCAAGCCAGGGGTAATTGGTTTTTTGAAGGATCATTCCCGATTATTTTGGAAGATGGTAATGGAAAGCAATTAATTTCATCACCTGCTAAGGCACTAGGAGAATGGATGACGACATCTTTTGTTCCATTTTCAGCCGAACTAAGCTTTAATGTTCCAGAAACAGCGACTGGAACATTAATCCTAAAGAGAGATAATCCGTCTGGTTTACCGGAAAATGATGACGAGCTCGTCGTGCCTATTAGTTTTTCAATGAGTAAATAATTCGTTTCCCCAGTCCTTAAAATGAGTCTTTTTTGGACATTACGCAAGTTGACTAGCTGAGTATAGTGATTTTTTTATCGTTTAAATGAGCTTGCCTTTTTCAAAAACATTACGGAAAGCTTGGCTTGAGTATAGAAAATTTCAATAGAAATTTATCGTGTTTTTGAAAAAGAGTAAGCGAGTGGCTTTTGTGGATAAATAAGCTTGGCAAGTATTTCGATTACCTGATATAATATGTGGTATATAAAGTTGTCGCTTTATTTATTAGTAATTTTTAATAATTTATTTATGTCAGTGAAAACAAATTTAAAGAAAGGTTTTACACTTTTGGAAATCCTTCTTGTTGTCGGTATTATCTCAATCTTGGCAGGTATCGTTATTTTGGCGATCAATCCTACCAAACAGCTAGGTGATACTAGAAACGCTCAGAGACGTTCAGACGTTTTGACTATTATGAATGCTGTATATCAGTATTCAATCGATAATAATGGAAATCTCCCACCGGGAATTAGCAGTGCGACAGAGTCATGCGCATATGCAACAGCTAGAGATATCTGTAAGGTCACTGGTAGTACATGTAGTACACTCGGAGGTGTCGATCTTGATTTGTATCTAGCATCAACTTCTGCTTTGTATTTGACAAAAATGCCTATTGATCCAATGGCAACATCAAGTACTGGAGGAACAGGTTATACTATCTACAAGAGTTCAACTTCAGGTAGAGTCACTGTTTGTGCTCCAAGCGCTGAACAGGGAGCCTCAATCTTCGTTACTAGATAACACCCCTTTGTCCGCTCATCTTGAGGATGAGCGGATTGTAGGTTTGTTTATTAATATCATTGAAATTAAAATAAAATGCCTTTAACTAAAGAAAAAATAAAAGATATCGTCGTCACTTCCGGAATAATCAACTCTCCAGATTTTGATAAGCTTTCCGATAGAGCTTTTAAGAGTAAGACCGATATAGAGACTCTTTTGGTTAAGGAAAACTTTACTACTGATGAAAAATTGGGAATGCTCATCGCTGATAAATTTGATATTCCCTTCAAAGATTTAAGAGAAGAAAATTTACAGAATGATCTTTTGGAAATGTTGCCAGAAGTTGTTGCTAGGGCACAAGGTGCAGTTATTTTTAATAAAAATGAAACCGGTTACGACCTTGCAGTTACTAATCCTGAAAATTACGAATTCATTAAACAAATTGATAAAGCAACTGATGGTAAAATTACAACTTATTATGCCACTCCTTTTGGTCTAGCAGAAGCATTAAAGGCTTACAAAAATAACATCTTTAAGAATGTTGCCGATTTAATTGAAGACTATAAGGTAAACAATAATGACAATAGCATTGTTGTTTTGGTAAATCAGTTATTGGAATATGCTTATGATAATGGAGCTTCGGATATTCACGTCGAACCACTTTCTGATGGAATGGTGGCTGTAAGGTACCGAATCGATGGTATTTTAAATGAAGTAGTTAGATACCCAATTGAAATGCATAATAAATTGGTATTCAGAATAAAAATTATGTCGCACTTGAGAACCGATGAACAGGATGCAACTCAAGATGGACGCTTTGAATATCAAAAAGAGAAGATCTCTTTCGATGTGCGTGTTTCTATTTTGCCTGTTACAACTGGAGAAAACGTTGTTATGAGAATCTTGTCTGAACGAACTAGAAAAATTGTTCTTGAAGATTTAGGTCTGAACCAAGTTGATTTCCTTAGAGTTCAAAAAGCTATGGCTAAGCCCTACGGAATGGTTTTGGTTGTTGGTCCAACTGGTGCTGGTAAAACTACTACTCTTTACGCTGTAGTTCAAATTTTGGCTAGATTACCTATTAACATTGTTACAATTGAAGATCCGGTGGAATATTCCATTGATCGAGTACAACAAATTCAGGTTAATGCAAAGAAAAACATAACTTTCGCTAACGGTCTGAAGTCGATTGTTCGTCAAGACCCTGATGTGATCATGGTGGGAGAAATCCGAGATAATGAAACTGCAAGTATTGCTGTGAATGCCGCTATGACTGGTCACTTACTACTTTCGACTTTACACTCAAATGATGCAGCTACTATTTTCCCTCGAATGTTCGAAATGGGTGTTGAACCTTTTCTTGTTGCTTCATCTGTAAATATTGTCATCGCTCAAAGATTAGTTAGAAAAGTCTGTCCTTATTGTAAGGTTAATTATCCTCCACATGCAGAAAAAGTTGAAGAATTAATGGCACTTGAGGAAAATCCAAAATTCAAAGAAATGATGAAGAGATATTTTAAGGGTCAAGAATTGAAAGACTTGAAGTTGTATAAAGGATCTGGCTGTAAAGTATGTAAACACACTGGCTATTTGGGAAGATTAGGTATCTTTGAGGTTATGGAAGTTGATGATGATATTAAAAATCTAGTGACCCAGAAATCATCTTCAGCGGCAATTGAAGCAAAAGCGGAGATGAATGGTATGACACCAATGTTTTACAATGGTTTAGTGCATGTTTTAAGCGGTTTGACAACATTAGATGAGTTGCTTGGTATGTCAAATCCAGAATAAAATAAAATGAAAAAAAACTTTTTTACACGAAGTGTTTCAATACAAGACCAGATTGATTTTACAAAAAATCTTTCAGTTTTGCTTAATGGTGGAGTTTCTATAAATGAGGCGATAGACACTTTATCAATTCAGTCGAAGCCGGGTGCTTTGAGAAATATTTTGCATCGAATAAAAGACAGATTGGAAAAAGGGGTTTCTTTAAACGGTGCGATTGCTGAAGAGGGAGAGATTTTTGGACCGGTCGTCGTGAGTTTGATCAGGGCCGGAGAAATGTCTGGATCACTTGCCGATAACTTAAACTTTATTTCTGGTTGGTTACAACGTGATTATACTTTAAGAAAAGATATTAATTCTGTTTTGCTATATCCTAAGATAGTTTTGTCGGCGACGGTCATCTTGGGTGGTGGTTTGGCAATATTTATTTTGCCTAAATTAGTCCCTATGTTTACTGGTCTGCATGTTGAATTACCTCTAATCACGCAAATTGTTTTAGGTGTTTCTCTTTTTATAAAAAATTATTGGCTAATGATAATTGCCATAGCATTTTTTGCTTGGATCGCTATTTATTTAATTTTTAGAATTAGAGCGGTTAAATATCAATATCACAAAACTCTTGTTCATTTTCCTTATATTAAGGAATTAGTTGTGGGATATCAGTTGGCGTTGTTCTCTCAGCTTATGGGAACATTATTACGATCCGGTATATCAATTGATGAGGCATTAAATATTGCTTATGTCGGTACTTCTAACCTTTATTACCAAGGGGCATTAAACGTGATGATTGAAAGGGTAAATAAGGGTATATCATTGGTTGAGACAATGAAAACTTATCCCGAATTATATCCAGCAAATTCGACTAGTGTTCTAGCTGTCGGAGAGAATACAGGAACACTGGAGGAATCTTTCTTTAAAGTTTCGGATTTTTGGTCTAAGGATCTCGCTAGTCAAACAAAAAACTTACCGACAATTATTGAACCTATTTTGCTTGTCATTATCGGTTTAGCTGTGGGCTTGATCGCTCTCTCTATTATTATGCCAATTTACAAATTGACAGGAAATCTTGGGGTATAGTAGTGTATTAGAAATCTAAAATATTTTAACCGGTAATAGTAAATGAATATATTTTAATTTATTTTTTTGTTATTTATCTTAAAATATATTTTATATAAAATATAATCAATGATTAAAAATAACAAAAAAGGATTTACTCTTTTGGAATTACTCATAGTCATCGGAATGACGGTTATTGTCTTTGCTTTTTCGATGCCTTTTGGACTTAGGTACTATCGTGGACAAATAATTGATGAGGCTACAAATAATATAATTGATACACTAAGAAACGCAAGACAATACTCAGTTTTGCAAAAAAATGATAGCCCATTCGGAGTGAATTTTACAAACTCAACTGGTAACTTTGTTTTATTCCAAGGTAGTGACTATTCTACAAGAGCACCTCTGTTAGACGAGGTATATCCTTTGACTAGTGGAATTTCTCTTTCTGGCTTAAGTCAGGTGGTTTTTGCAAAACAGACAGGTACACCAAGTGCAACTGGAACCATAACTGTTTCATATGATATCTTAACAAAAACTGTTCTAGTTTCTGACTCTGGTATAAGTAAACAATAAATTTATGAAAAATTTTTTTAAATTAAAAAAATTTTTAAACCCAAAATCTACTTACGGATTCACCCTGCTAGAATTACTCATCGTTATCGGAATGACGGTTATTGTCTTTGCTTTTTCGATGCCTTTTGGATTGCAATTTTATCGTAGCCAAATTGCTGACGAGACTTCAAACAATTTAGTTGATGTTTTAAGGAATGCTCGACAATATGCTGTATTACAAAAAAACGATAGTTCTTTTGGTGTTTATCTAGATAGTACGCATGGCAATATTATCTTATTCCAAGGTCCTAGTTATTCTGGACGTAATCAAACTTATGACGAGGTCTATCCTTTTACTAGCGGCGTATCACTCGGTGGTTTAAATGAAATTGTTTTTTCTAAACAGACAGGTACACCAAGTGCGACTGGAACTGTTGATGTGAGTTATGGTCCTGTTGCTAAAGCAGTTACTATAGCGGAGTCCGGAGGGATTTCGGTTAATGGCGATGGATCTGTAAGCGGTTCAGTTTGTACTTCGAATTCAACTGGGGCTAGTGTAACCACAAGTGGTTTATATACAGTTCATACTTTTTCTAACAGCGGAACTTTTACAGTAACTTCTGGTCACTGTAATGTTGAAGTTTTTGCTTGGGGAGGTGGGGGTGCTGGAGGTACAGTCGGCGGGTGGAGTTTTGGATCAAGGGGTGGCGCTGGCGGTTCTGCATATGGAATAATGAATGTTTCTTCAAGTTCTTCATATATTGTTTCTGTCGGCGGAGCCGGACAGGTGAATAGTTATTATGGGGCAACAGGCGGTGGCGGACCTTCTTCAAATAATAATAGTGACAATAGATACACCGGCGGTGGGGGTGGTTACTCTGGATTATTTGGGTCTGCTATTTCTCAAGATCAAGCTGTTATTATTGCCGGCGGAGGGGGTGGTGGAGGTAGTAGTAGAGCAGGTACTGGAAATGCTGGTGGTGCTGGAGGGGGAACTGTTGGAGAGGTAGGCTATTCGCCATATGACGGCAAAGCTAGTTATGGAGGTAATCCTGGGACACAATCAGCTGCTGGAGCAGATGCCAGTTGCAGTGGTGCAAATACAAATGGCGGACAAGGAGCGCTTCAAGGTGGAGTTGTCAGGGTTAATAGTTATGGTGGAGGAGGTGGTGGAGGTTACTGGGGTGGATCCGCTGGAGGTTATAGCGAGAGTAACACTATGGGTGGAGGTGGAGGAGGTTCTGGATATTATAATCCGACATATTTTACGACAGCAACTTTAACCGCTGGTTCTGGGACAACTCCAGGTGATTCTGGTAATCCTCTGAGAAATAATGCTGGTAATGCTGGTGACGTTGCAGGCGCTGGTAGTCCGGGTTTAGTTGTTGTTAGGTATTTGACTGGCGGCGGTGTTATAACTGGTCCTGTATCTCATACAATAACTTTTGATAGTAATGGGGGTAATGGTTCAATGTCTGTTCAAACAATAACGGCAAATTATTCAGCTTATTTAAATTCAAATAGTTTTACAAAAACAGGAAATGTTTTTGTAAGTTGGAACACACTTGCTGATGGTACTGGAACGAATTATTCAAACAACGCCGCCTTTACTATGGGTACGGCAAATGTGATTTTGTACGCGCAGTGGTCAATTGCTCACTATGTCACTTATAACGGCAACACAAATACAAGCGGTACTGCTCCAACAGATTCAACTGCATATGCAGCGAATAATTCAGTCACAACTCTAAGTAATAATACTTTAGCTAAAACAGGTTATCTTTTTATCGGTTGGAATACAGTAGCAAATGGTAGCGGGGTAAATTATTCTATTGGCTCAACATTAACCATGCCGTCTTCGGATGTGACTTTGTACGCTCAGTGGGCGGCAAATGTTTGTGATGCTACATGTGTATCATTAAGAAATGGTCTGGTGGCTTACTATCCTTTTGATAGTAGTGTAAATGATAATTCAAGTTATGTAAGAGTTGGTACTAATAATGGCGGGGTATCTTCGGCTGGAAAAGTCGGTAGTTCATATTTCTTCAGTGGTTCAGGTAAATATGTTTCTTATGGAGATTCAAGTTTGCCTACTGGTGATTCACCAAGAACTTTCTCCGGTTGGTTTAAAGTAACTAATCCGGATTATAATGATTCTGTTGGAATGATTTTATACGGAACTCAAACTTGGGGTTATCAAAGCAGTCCAATTATTTTGGATGGCAGGGGCGGTATGCTTAATGGTGGAGCACAGCTTAAAAGTATAAGTTGGGTCCCATATGGTACCACCGATACGGCGGCTCAGAAAATTACTGATACCCAGTGGCATCATTTTGTAATGACATATTCAGGCAATGGTAACGATACATATTACATTGATGGTGTTAACTCCGGTCTTCAAGAAAAACAATTTTATGGAAATGTTAATACGGTATTGAATGGAGAATTAGATATTGGAATTCCAGCTGGCTGGCCTGGTATTACCGGAATATATTTAGATGAAGTATCTATTTGGAATCGGGCTTTGTCATCGACAGAAGCTAGTCAATTATGTAATAATACAGGTAGCGGATGTGTTGGAAGAAGTTTGGTTCAATAATTAATTATATGAATTTATTAAAACAAAATACAAAAAACAAAGGATTCTCTCTCCTAGAGTTATTACTTGCTTTAGCAATTTTTTCTTTAGGCTCTTATGCGATTGGTGTATTGTTATTTGATTCAATAATGACTACTAGGGTAGCTACAGATCGTTCTGAAGCTTTATTGTACGCTCAAGAGGGTATAACGACCGCAACTCAAGTTAGAGATACAGAGGGTTGGACGAATTTGATTAACGGAAACCATGGTGTAGCTGCTTCGACCACTGGTTATTGGTACTTAACATCTAACCCTTCCGATCTAATTAATAATAAATATACCCGTGTAGTTAGTGTAACCGCATCAACTTCGGCCTGGGAGAAAATTATTACCAGTAGCGTTTCGTGGAGTTTGACTAGCGGTCGTCCGATGTCTATCTCTTTAAAAACTTATCTAACCAATTGGAAATAATTGATTATTCTTGTTATAATATATACATGATGTTTATGAAGAATAAAAAACAAAGTTTAAAGTCTGCAATCGGTTTTACTCTTATAGAAGCAGTAATCTATTTGGCGATTGCCGGAACATCTTTGTATTTTATAAGTAGTTTCGCTTTCAATTCAATGTTTGGTAAAGCTAAAATTGATACCGTTCATGATGTTAATGATAATGGGAAAGCGTTGGTGGATCAAATCGCCAAGGATGTTCAATCAGCTGTTGGTGTAAATCAGGTATATAATAGCCCCAATTAAATTTTGTGATGAATCAAAATCCTAAAAAAGGTTTCGTGGTTTTGGCAACAGTACTCTTGGTGAGCGCTGTTGGTTTGTTAGTTGGATCTGGAGTTCTATTACGTTCATTGAGTACTTCAAATACTAGCCTTTATCAGGAAAAATCCCTTGCCGCTTTAAATACTGTCAGTG